>Ga0208115_1000428_pt1 | contig 10583 bp, 9 predicted proteins | sample LakWasMeta4_LOW4_2_FD_183856 | JGI IMG/M metagenome (GOLD analysis project Ga0208115, IMG submission 183856) | Freshwater sediment methanotrophic microbial communities from Lake Washington under simulated oxygen tension - Sediment Metagenome... | ecosystem: Environmental > Aquatic > Freshwater >...
AACAGTCAAGGTTTTTTTTGCCAAATTTACTTCAACATCCATTTGGGAATGGTGCTGTGCGTATTGTTTCAATGAGGTAAATAAAACAAGTAGGTAAACAATATTTTTATAGAATGGGTTCAATTATTTTTTTTAAAATTTAATGAAAAATAGAATGATGTTAGTTAAAAATTAGGGGTCAAATCATATTTTTTATAGAATTTATCCAATACATCAACTACTTCGTCCTCAGTATCCACAATTTTGAATAAATCCAAATCCACAGCATTTACAGTTTGTTCCTGTTCTACCAAAACCGCTTTTATCCACTCCATTAATCCCGCCCAAAAAGTGGTTCCAACCAATATGATTGGGAATTTTCCAATTTTTTTAGTCTGAATTAAAGTTATGGCTTCAAACAATTCGTCCATAGTTCCAAAACCTCCTGGCATCACCACAAATCCTTGCGAATACTTCACGAACATTACTTTTCTGACAAAGAAATAATCAAAGTTCAGGTTTTTATCAAGATCAATATACGGATTGAAATGTTGCTCAAAGGGCAATTCGATATTCAATCCCACCGAAGTTCCTCCGCCAAGATGCGCACCTTTATTGCTCGCTTCCATAATTCCGGGACCGCCGCCAGTAATGACGCCGTAACCTGCTTTGCTTATTTTGTAGGCGATTTTTTCGGCCAATAAATAATATTTGTCCTCTGGTTTTGTTCTTGCCGAACCAAAAATGGAAACACAAGGACCTATTCTTGACATATTTTCATAGCCGTTTACAAACTCGGACATAATCTTGAAAATCGCCCAACTGTCATTTGTTCGTATCTCGTTCCAGGTCTTTCTTTTAAATTTGTCCTGAATTACTTTGTCTTCGTCATTGTCAAAATCTTGTAATCTCATTTTTGTATTTTATGCTAAATTTATCTATTTAATCAACTTTTGTATTTGTAATCGATGTCTCAAAATATGAACTATCGAATGCTCAATGATAGCTTCCAGGTCGTAGGTAGTCCAAGAGGTTTTGATGATGGTATTCATCATTTCATCATCGCTTAAAAGCCATTTATTTTCAAAAGTATTCACTTTGTACTGAAACATTTTGTTCAGTTCTGAAACAGCTTCCTCCACTGAATTAATGTTGATTTCATTCAATAAAATTTCGTTTCCAAAACTTTTTCTGATATAATTGGAATAAGCATAACCAGAACGAACAATATGCAAGGTAATATTTCTAATGGATTTAAAATCTTCCTCTTTTGAATCATCTGAATTTAAAAAAATATCATCCGGAATAGTTTTTAAAACCACTATCAATTCATGGAGCGCTTTTTCGTATTCGTCAGTCATTGCGCCAATTGCTCCAGGTCTATATTCCATTTGTTCTCATTTTATGAATTATGCAAACACTAAAGTAACTCTTTTTTCAAAAATTGCGCTGTGTAACTTTTTTTATTTTTAATGATTTCTTCAGAAATTCCTTTTGCAACAACCATTCTGCCTGTTTTTCCCCTCCTTTGGAGGGGTGCCCAAAGGGCGGGGTGGTTTTTATTATCATATTGGTCAATACAATATTATCTCATCCGAATTCCTTAATAATATATTTCTCTAGTTCCATCATTACATTATTCAAATCATGTTTGACTCTTAAATCCGAAATTCTATACACCTTTAACCCTAATGAAATGAGATAATCCTCCCTTTTTTGGTCGAACTCTTCTTTGTTATCGTGACTTGATCCGTCAATTTCGATTACTAATCCTAAGGTTTTTACATAAAAATCTACGATATAATTGCCTATGATTCTTTGTCTGTCAAAATCTATTTTCCAAAATATCCCTTTGTGAACTTGCAACCAAAAAATGACTTCAGACAATACACCTGCCTTTCGTAAGGCTCGGGCTCGGGACTTTAGTTTTGTGTTGTAGGGCAAGTTTTCGATGAAATTTCTAAAGATTGGCCGATTGTTTATGTAAGCAGTTATTTCTCTATCGTTTTTCATTCTGTTTTTTTTTTCTTTTGGGGTGTTTATTTATTTATGGTTGAGTTTAAAGAAAAAGGATAGCTGTAATGAAAGAACCACCCCGCCCTTCGGGCACCCCTCCTATGGAGGGAAATTAAACTAACTCTTTATTCAAAAATTGCGCTGTATAACTCTTTTTATTTTTGGCAACTTCTTCGGGAGTTCCTTTGGCAACAATCATTCCGCCACCTTTTCCGCCTTCCGGACCAATGTCGATAATGTAGTCGGCCAATTTTATCACGTCCATATTGTGTTCGATAATCAAAATCGTGTTGCCTTTATCGACCAGTTTATTGATGACTTCCATCAACACCCGAATGTCCTCAAAATGCAATCCGGTTGTGGGTTCATCCAGAATATAAAAGGTGTTTCCGGTGTCTTTTTTAGATAATTCAGTTGCTAATTTTATTCGTTGCGCTTCGCCGCCCGAAAGCGTCGTGCTTTGTTGACCAAGCGTGATATAACCCAAACCAACATCCTGAATTGTTTTTACTTTTCGATAAATCTTCGGAATATTTTCAAAGAAAGGAACGGCTTCATCTACCGTCATATTCAACACATCCGAAATGGATTTTCCTTTGTATCTAATTTCCAATGTTTCTCTGTTGAAACGCTTGCCTTGACAGGTTTCACACTCCACGTAAACATCCGGCAAGAAGTTCATTTCAATCGTACGAACTCCTGAACCTTCGCAGGTTTCGCATCGACCACCTTTCACGTTAAAACTAAAACGTCCCGCTTTATAACCGCGAATCATACTTTCCGAAGTCATCGTAAACAGGTTTCTAATTTCTGTAAAAACTTCGGTATAGGTCGCAGGATTCGAGCGTGGTGTTCGCCCAATCGGACTTTGGTCAATATCAATCACTTTGTCGATATGTTCCAAGCCTTCGATTTTTTTATAAGGTTTCGGTTTTTTGACACCATTAAAATAAAAGGCATTCAAAATAGGGTAGAGGGTTTCATTTATCAAAGTAGATTTACCACTTCCTGAAACTCCGGTCACGCAAATCATTTTGCCCAAAGGCAATTCTATCGATACATTTTTCAAATTGTTTCCGGTTGCGCCAGTCAGTTTTAGAAAATTTCCATTGCCTTCACGACGCTTTTTTGGAACCTCAATTTCCATTTCGCCGTTCAAATATGAAGCAGTCAAAGTGTGGTCTTTCAAAATTTCCGCAGGTGTTCCTTTGCTGATGATTTCGCCGCCGTGTTTTCCAGCTTTTGGACCAATATCGATCACGTAATCGGCACGCAGAATCATATCTTTGTCGTGTTCGACCACAATTACTGAATTTCCAATGTCGCGCAATTGTTCCAAAGAATGAATCAGTTTATCGTTGTCTCTCTGGTGCAAACCAATGCTTGGCTCATCCAAAATATACAAAACGCCAACCAACTGTGAACCAATTTGTGTCGCCAATCGGATGCGTTGTGCTTCACCACCTGAAAGTGATTTGGAACTTCGGCTTAAAGCCAAATAATCCAAGCCCACGTTCATCAAAAAGTTCAATCGGTCTTTAATTTCCTTGATAACTTCGGTGGCAATTGTCTTTTGTTTTTCGGATAAATGGGTGTTCAAATCCAGAAACCAAGCCGTTACATCCGAAATATCCATATCACATAATTCGGCTATATTTTTCTCGTTGATTTTGAAAAATAAGGCTTCTTTTTTCAATCGTGAACCTTCACAAACCGGACATTTAACTTCGTCCATAAATTCCTTTGCCCAGCGTTTTATGGTGGTAGAACCACTTTCGTCGTGCTGGTTTTTAATGAAATGCGAAATGCCTTCAAATTCAATTTTATATTCCTTGGTCACGCCCAAAACCTTCGATTCGATTGAGAATTTTTCTTTGCCGCCGTTCAAAATCATTTCCATTGCTTCTTCGGAAATTGTGGAAATAGGATCGGTTAATTTGAAACCATATTTTTCGCCAATGATTTCCAATTGTTTGAAAATCCAACTGCTTTTATATTCGCCCAAAGGGGCAAAACCACCACTTTTTATGGATAATTTCGGGTTGGGAATAATCTTCTTGATGTTGATTTCGTTTACCGTTCCCAAACCTTTGCAATGGTCACAAGCACCTTTTGGCGAGTTGAACGAAAACAAATTCGGTTCTGGATTTTGATAAGAAATCCCGGTTGTGGGACACATTAAATTCCGACTAAAAAATCGAATTTCATTGGAGTCTTGATCCAGAATCATCAACACATTTTCACCGTGATACATTGCCGTTTTGATGCTTTCGGTCAGGCGTTTTTCATTGTCAGGTGTGTCTTCAATAACCATTCTGTCAATCACGATTTCGATGTCGTGGGTTTTGTAACGGTCGAGTTTCATTCCTGTGGTAATGTCTTTGATGTCACCATTGATGCGAACTTTCAGGAAACCTTGTTTGGCAATTTGCTGGAATAATTCGGCATAATGTCCTTTTCTGGCGCGAATGATGGGAGCCAAAATATTGATGCGTTTTCCCGCAAAATCTTGGGTAATCAATTCCTTGATTTGCTCATCGTCATAGGAAACCATTTTTTCGCCCGTGTTGTAACTGTAGGCATCGGCGGCACGAGCATACAACAAACGCAGGAAATCATAAATTTCTGTAATTGTACCAACGGTCGAGCGCGGACTTTTGCTGGTCGTTTTCTGTTCGATGGCAATAACGGGCGAAAGTCCGTCAATTTTATCCACGTCGGGACGTTCCAAGCCACCAAGAAATTGTCGGGCATAAGCCGAAAAAGTTTCCACATAACGGCGTTGTCCTTCGGCATAAATCGTATCGAAAGCCAAGGACGATTTTCCTGAACCCGAAAGTCCGGTAATCACCACCAGTTTCTCCCGAGGAATTTGGACGTCTATGTTTTTTAGATTGTGTACTCGCGCACCCAATACTTCAATGTTGTTATCGTTTTCTAGCATAAATTTTTGTCAATTCAGAATTGTAGGAAGCATAATTACAGTTTGGTTTTGTTTTTATAACTTCTCCTTCAAATATTTTCCCGTAATCGATTTTTTGTTTTTTATTATTTCTTCAGGTGTTCCTTCGGCGAGTAATTGTCCGCCATTTTCGCCACCTTCTGGACCTAAATCAATAACCCAATCGGCACATTTTATCAGGTCTAAATTGTGTTCAATCACCAATATGGAATGTCCTTTATCAATTAAAGCCTCAAAAGAAGCCAGGAGTTTCTTGATGTCGTGGAAATGCAATCCTGTTGTGGGTTCATCAAAAACAAAAAGCGCTTTTTCTTTGGTAGCACCTTTAACCAAGAACGAAGCCAGTTTAATACGCTGCGCTTCACCACCAGAAAGGGTTGAGGAGGATTGTCCTAATTGCACATAACCCAAACCAACATCTTGTAAAGGCTGGAGTTTTTGAATGATTTTATTTTGTTTGTTGGCAGTAAAAAACGCAATCGAATCATCAACAGTCATAGTCAGAATATCGTGAATGTTCTTGCCGTCGAAAGTGACTTCGAGGACTTCTTTTTTGAATCGTTTGCCGTTGCAGGTTTCGCAATGCAATTGCACATCGGCCATAAAAACCATTTCGACATTTATTGTCCCTTCACCTTTACAGGTTTCGCATCTCCCGCCATCTACGTTAAACGAAAAATGTTTGGCTTGATAACCGCGAATTTTGGACAGTTTTTCTTTGGCAAACAATTCCCTGATGTCGTCATACGCTTTGATATAGGTCACGGGATTCGAACGGGAACTTCTCCCAATTGGGTTTTGATCTACGTATTCGATATGTTGAATTTTGTGGTAATAGCCACGCATTTCACTGAATTGCCCCGCTTTTTCGCCAATGCCATCCAGCTTTTTTTGCATTGCCGGAAACAATATTTTTTTGACCAACGTGCTTTTTCCACTTCCGGAAACACCGGTTATTACGGTCAAACATTCCAAAGGAAATTTGACGTCTATGTTTTGTAAATTGTTCTCGCGAGCGCCAAGAATTTCAATGTAATTATTCCATTTTCTGCGGATTCTGGGTGTTTTGATTTCCAGCTCGCCATTCAAATATTTAGCGGTTAACGAAGTCGATTTCAAGATTTCGTCGAAAGTTCCTTGAGCAACCAATTCGCCACCAAAAGTTCCCGCTTCGGGACCAATATCGATAATCATATCGGCCGCTTTCATAATATCTTCGTCGTGTTCGACCACGATAACGGTGTTTCCTAAATCGCGCAACGATTGTAAAACTTTGATTAAACGTTCCGTGTCTTTTGGGTGTAAACCAATACTTGGTTCGTCGAGAATATACATCGAACCCACCAAACTGCTTCCGAGAGAAGTTGCTAAATTGATGCGTTGTGATTCGCCACCGGAAAGTGTTGCCGAGTTTCTGTTTAAAGTCAAATAATCCAAACCAACTTCGGTTAAAAAGGATAAACGGTTGTTGATTTCCAATAACAATCGTTTGGCAATTTGCTTTTCATAGACATCCAAATCGATGTTTTTGAAAAAAGTAACCAAATGTTTGATAGGCAAATCAACCAAATCTGACACGGTTTTGGAATTGATTTTCACATAAGAAGCTTCAACTCTTAATCGTTTCCCTTTGCAGGAATGACACTTGGTTTTACCACGATAACGGGAAAGCATCACCCGGTTTTGTATTTTATAATTTTTATCTTCCAATTCCTTGAAGAAAGCATTCAAGCCTTGAAAATACTTGTTCCCTGTCCAAATTAAGTCTTTTTGTTCTTCGGTCAACTGGTAAAAAGGTTTATGGATTGGGAAATCGAACTTGTAGGCATTGTTGACCAGTTCGTCCCGAAACCAGCCCATACTTTCGCCACGCCAAGGGTAAATGGCATTTTCATAAACAGATAAAGAAGTGTTTGGGATTACTAATTCTTCATCAATCCCGATAATGTTTCCGTAGCCTTCACAAACGGGACAGGCGCCATAAGGGTTATTGAAACTGAACAGATGGACATTGGGTTCCAAAAAAGTAATGCCGTCCAGTTCAAAATTATTGCTGTACGAATGGCGTTTGTGCGTATTTAATTCCTGCAAATGGCAAATTCCTTTTCCTTCATAAAAAGCAGTTTGAACGGCATCCGAAAGACGATTGTAAAATTCCTCTTCGTCTTTGACCACGATTCGGTCTATGATGAGAAGAATGTCCTTGTTGTCTAAAGTGTGTCCCTCGATTTGGTCTAAACGTACTGTTTCATTGTTTACCAATATTCTGGAAAATCCCTGATTGAGCAAGGCTTTCAATTTGTCTTCCAAGGCTCTTCCGTTCTCGAGATGAATAGGGGCGAGGAGCAACCATTTGCTGTCGATTCCAAATTTTTTCACGTCAGTGATAACATCCGAAACTGTATTTTTTTTGACTTCTTGGCCTGAAATTGGCGAAAAAGTTCTGCCCACTCTGGCGAATAATAATTTGATGTAATCGTAAATTTCGGTTGAAGTTCCCACGGTGGAACGCGCATTGGTCGTGTTTACTTTTTGTTCGATTGCAATGGCGGGAGCAATTCCTTTGATATATTCTACTTTTGGTTTATCGAGTCTTCCAAGGAATTGACGCGCATAAGAAGACAAGCTTTCCACATAACGGCGTTGTCCTTCGGCATACAAAGTATCGAATGCCAAACTTGATTTCCCGGAACCCGAAAGCCCGGTTATTACCACTAATTTATTCCTTGGAATCGAAACATCCACATTTTTTAGATTGTGAACTTGTGCTCCTTTAATGATGATATTCTTCTTTGGATCGAGTGTAGAAAGGTCAATTTGCATTTGAAAACCGAATTTTCACAAAAGTAATCATTTTTAAAATGAGAATTGGTATTGAAGGAATCCCAAATTTCTATTTATGAGGTTGTTTTTTAAATTTAAAAATCAATAATAATTTTCTGATTTTGGGTTTAATATAACGGCTTTATAGATAAAAAAGTATGTGGTTTCTTGATGTCATTTCCTGTTTATGTTAATTTTTATTCTTTTTTCTTGCATTTTAGGATAATAAATTGTTAAATTTGACAAAGTTTTAACCTTAAAAATCCATCAGCCTATACAATAGAACTACTTTTTAGAGAAATTGCTTCTCAATTTTATTAAAAAACTAAAAGGTATTACTATGGCTGATATACAACTTCCAGACGCTTTATTGGTGAAAAATTACGTTGAAGGCGACGAAAATGCTTTGACTGTATTAATCAATAGGCATCAATCGAAAATATTCGGTTTTATATATTCGAAAATTTCTGATAGAGATATTTCGAATGATATATTTCAAGACACTTTCATTAAAGTCATCAAAACTTTAAAATCAAAATCCTATAATGAGGAAGGTAAATTCTTGCCTTGGGTAATGAGAATTGCCCACAATCTTATTATTGACCATTATCGAAAAAACAAAAAAATGCCAATGTTCAGAGAAACAGAGGAATTCTCCATTTTTTCAATTATGTCTGATGATTCCCTTACAATAGAAAATAAAATCATTCGGGAGCAGGTCGAAATTGACTTAAAAAAACTCATCGAGGAACTTCCTGCTGATCAAAAAGAAGTATTGGTTATGCGAATGTATCAGGATATGAGTTTCAAGGAAATTTCAGAAATAACAGGCGTTAGCATCAATACCGCTTTAGGAAGAATGCGTTATGCTCTGATGAATATGAGAAAAGTTATTGACAAACATCAAATTATTTTAACGAATTGATACTATATTGAAAATTATTGCGTTGTAATAAAAAAACACAAACTTTATTACTTTATGGCAAAAATTTACTCTAAAAAAACATTAGCAATTCCTACAATGAAACCAAAAAAAGAGACTATTTCTTTTTTATTAAATTACTCAAAAGCATTGAGCATAATAAAGGGTAAAACTATGAGTTTCGAAGTTATGGCTAATTAGAAAAACATCCCGAAATCATCGGGATGTTTTTGTATGATACTCTTCCAAAACAGTTTTCCTGCCAATCGTTTTAGTTATAATGTCTTTCTCTAAATCCCAACCTCTTGCCGGAGAATATTCCCGTCCGTACCAAATCATCTGAAGATGCAAATCATTCCAAGTTTCTATTGGAAAAATGCGTTTGGCATCTTTTTCGGTTTCCATCACATTTTTTCCACTGGATAAATTCCACCGATACATTAATCTGTGGATGTGCGTGTCAACAGGAAAAGCGGGAAATCCAAAAGCTTGCGACATTACAACGCTGGCTGTTTTATGCCCTACGGCTGGTAATTCTTCCAAATCTTTGAAACTTTGAGGCACTTTTCCGCCGTGTTTTTCAATCAAAATATGTGACAAACCGTGAATTCCCTTTGACTTCATTGGCGATAAACCGCAAGGCCTAATAATTTCTTTTATTTCTTCGACAGACATTTTTATCATATCATAAGGATTGTCAGCTTTGGCAAAAAGCAAGGGCGTGATTTGATTGACGCGAACATCCGTACATTGTGCCGAAAGTAAAACCGCAATCAGTAAAGTATAAGGATCTTTGTGATTTAAAGGGATTGGAACATTAGGGTACAATTCTTTTAACGTATTTATAACAAATGTTGCACGTTCTGGTTTGGTCATTTTTTATTAAATTTGAGTCGTAAAGAAAAGCAATTTCAATGGCAATTTCAAATAGCAATTTCAAATTTATAATCTTTACTATATATTCTAAAATCTAAAATAAAAAATGACAACATTAAAAAAAGGCGACAAAGCTCCTAATTTTTCAGGAATTGATCAAGATGGAATTTCACATAAACTTGCTGATTACAAAGGAAAAAAGTTAGTAGTTTTCTTTTATCCAAAAGCGAACACGCCAGGATGCACCGCAGAAGCTTGTGATTTAAGAGACAATTTTGAGCGTTTTCAAGCTAATAATTATGCACTTTTAGGAGTAAGTGCCGATGCTGCTAAAGCCCAAGCCAAATTCAAGGAAAAATACAATTTTCCCTTTCCTTTATTGGCTGATGAGGATAAATCCGTAATTCAGGCTTTTGGAGTTTGGGGTCCAAAAAAGTTTATGGGAAAAGAATATGACGGTATCCACAGAACCACTTTTGTGATTGATGAAAATGGAATTATCGATGAGGTCATTTCTGAAGTAAAAACGAAGGCTCACGCTGCGCAGATACTGAAGTAATAGTTAAATCTAAAAAAAATAAAAAGCCAAGAAAATAATTTTTCATGGCTTTTTTATTTAAAATCTGAATTATGTAGCTAATTGATTTTTTCTAAAACTTTATTTGGATCATATCCAAAAAGTTCTTGTTTTTTGATTATTTCGGCAACACCTGATGGCAACATAGATTCCCAACCGGGTTTATTCTCACTAATCATTTTTAGCACTTCGCGAGAGAAAACTTCTAGATTTTCCGGATTGTAGTTATCAATGTCAACCACTTTTCCGTTGAATTTGAAAAACTTATACAATTCCTTCATTCGAGGATGCACTTTTAATGTTTCCGAATTCATAATTTCTCCATTTTCGTCAATCATTGGATACAAATATACTTTCATATCACGGTAGAATAATTTTCCAAACGCTTCTAGAATTCCACCACTTAAATGGCGATAGTATTTTTCATC
>Ga0208115_1000432_pt1 | contig 10536 bp, 15 predicted proteins | sample LakWasMeta4_LOW4_2_FD_183856 | JGI IMG/M metagenome (GOLD analysis project Ga0208115, IMG submission 183856) | Freshwater sediment methanotrophic microbial communities from Lake Washington under simulated oxygen tension - Sediment Metagenome... | ecosystem: Environmental > Aquatic > Freshwater >...
ACGGACAGGTGATTTCTTGATAACAGGTCAACTTGTTTTCTGTAGGTTATTTGGTTTTTCTGCGGGTGATTTTAACCCAATTTACAGATTTAACCCATTACCTAACTTCTCTTATCGCTTATTCTTATCAGCCTAAAAAGCCTGCTTTAAAGTTGGATTGAATGCGTTGGTGGTTTTGATGCCTTAGTTGAATCGGGTTACTTACTAAAAATTCCTCTCCAACCACCAGAAATTAGACGAGTAATGAGCATCAGGATAAAAGGTACTGATAAACCCGCAGGAGCAGCTAGATAACGCGGTTGCCAGTGCGGTGTAAATTTCATTTTATATTCGTAAAGTCCTTCAAAGTTATAAAATTGATCGCCCATTTTAAAAATAGTCGCTCCCAATTTATGCCATAAAGGGTTTAAAGGTCGGTGTTCTAAACCTGCTAAGGGAGCCATACCTAAGGAAAACCATTGGTAATTTTCTGATTTACCCCATAGCATTAATTCAGTAAATAAAAAATCCATAATGCCTTTTGGACTTTCTGAGTCATAACGCATTAAGTCAATGGATAGTTCTTCTTTTCCATTGGTTTGCCAGATATTGGCAAAGGCTTTGATTTGTCCCATATCATTTTTTATCACAGCAACATCGGTATTACGAATATAAGCCGCATCAAAAAAACCTAAAGAGAAACATTTTTCCCGTGTATTTTTATGTAATAACCAATTATCAGAAATATGTTTTAAATCGGGTAATACAGTTTCTACTGCTGTTCCTGTCAAAATTTCAAATTGATAACCCATTTTTTTAAATTTATTACAGGCATTTCTTTGTGCATCGCGTTGTTTACCACGTAGCGAAAAGGTTGATAAATCTACATGAGCCTCTTCACCTAATTTGAATAATGAGAAACCCAAATCAAGATACGAGGGCAACCATTCAGTACCAATTTGATAAAACACAGCTTTAGCATGATAAAAATCAGTTTGTTCTATAAATTGATAGAGTAGCTCGTCAATGGCTGATTTATCACCGACTGGATCACCCATAGCAATCCAGAACTTGGATGTAGTGGCATACATAATGAAAGCGGTACGTTCTGTATTCCAAAATAAATATTTATCACCTAGTAAGGCTAAAAATCCATTAGTATTAGTACTTTGTAGCAAAATATGTTTTGCGTCTTTAAGTTCGGCTTCTGTTGGTTTTAATAGTGTTTTAGGTGGTGCAACGCTTAATAAACGAGATAACCCATAAATGACCATAACAACACTGACTAATAATAAAGCACGTAAGAATCGAGGGGCATTACCGTCATAAGAAAACTGCCACCATAAATCATGCGAATATTGAACGTCTTTATAAGCAAAAAAACCTAGCCAGATAGTACCTACCAACACAGCGGCAATTGTGATTAACCAAGAGCGTGAAAAAGAAATATGTAGCAATGAAGATTGACGTTTAAAATGACTGCGTGTAGGTAACATCAACAATAATATTACAGATAACGCTAATGCTTCGTGCCAATCGAAACCTTTAAGCAACGATGAAACAATGCCTAAACACAATAAAGCGATACTGCTGTACCAAGCCACATCAATTTTCAATCGAATACCGCGTGCCAGAAACAGTAACAATATGCCGACTAAACTTCCTGTCAAATGTGATAATTCAACAACGGGCAAAGGGACTAAATCGCTCCAATCTAATCGTGTTGGATTAGAAGGAATAGCTCCAGAAAACAATAATAATCCACCCGCTAGTAATAATAAGATGGAATACAATCGTGGTACGATGAAAGATAAGATGCGGCGGATAGTTCGACTACTGGTAATTAACAGCTCGCGGCGATGGTAAATTTCATAGCTTAATAAGCCGATACCTGCCAATAATAACGGTACAAAATAATAAATAACGCGGTATAAAAACAACGCGCTGATTAAAACTAAATGTTGATGATGCGTTGTGCCTATACCTGACATTAACCATAAAAATACACTTTCAAATACTCCAATACCACCTGGTACTTGACTGATAACTCCCATCACTTGTGCTACGACAAATACCACAACAAATGCACCAAAACTAATATTCACTTTGCCAAGTAATAACACCCAAAGCACTAATGACGATAAAACCACATCAATACTGGAAACCAGCGTTTGTCCAAGAGCCATGCGCGGTGAGGGTAAATATAATTCTACGCCTTTAATCAATAACGGCTTACGCCATAAAAATACTGCAAGCCAATAAACAAATAACGTTAATGCACAAACCACACTTACCCAATGAATCGCTTGTGGTGCTTGAACCGTGTTTGATAAATAATGCGGCAATAACAAATTACCAATTAATCCTAAACTCAGCGCACCTAATAAATAAGTAATGGTTTGAAATAACGAAATTTTTAAAATATCCCAACCAGGTACGCCCCATTTGGAATAAAAACGATAGCGAATTGAACCACCTGCCGCCCACGCATGACCCGTATTATTACTGATGGCATAACTTAATAAGGCTGCTGCTATCATTTTCGATAATGGAATAGTTTTATGCCCTGTAAACCGTAATGCTAGCCAATCATAAGCAGCTAATACCCAATAATTGATCACGGTGAGCAGAATCGCCGATAACACAATACTAATTGGTGTAGTGCGTAAAGATGCCAAAATATCGCTTAAATAATGCGATTGTAGTTGAGTATGTACGATATACAACGCGCAACTAAATAAAATCATTGGCAACCAGTGCATGATTTTTTGAATGATTTGATTAAGGATTTCGCGGTTCATAGTGATACAAAATGGATGAATGTCACTACTTGTTAATTAATACCGTGTTGTTGATAAACATCCAAAATTTGCCGTGTTAATTTTGGATAATCTTGATCAAAATGGTGTCCGCCCGATAATTCCAAGATATTAGCCTCATTATGTTGCAAATTGGTACACGCTGTTTCATCTTTTTCATCTACGCCATAAATACACAACACTTTATTTTTCGGTATTTGTGCCAATTCAGGTGATACCGTTTGTTCTCCGCCACTTTGTCCTAGCCAACCTGACACATGAATTTCAAAATCGGCAGTTTTTCCTAATGCTATCAAAACCAAAAGCCTAACATCGTCTTTATCTGGTGCGGGTAATCGGTTGTAGATTGCGGGCAAAATATCAGCTCCAAATGAATAACCTGTTAAGACAAACGACTTTGTTCCCCAATATTTTCGATAATAAGCCATAGTTGCTGATAAATCGGCTGCTACTTGTTCTGGCGTTTTGTATTCCCAAAAATAGCGCAACACATCAACACCAACGACCGAATAATTGAAAGCCGCCATTTCTTCAGCCACAGTTCTATCAAGATCACGCCAACCGCCATCACCCGAATAAAAAATTGTAACGGTTTGTTTAGCTGAATTAGCGGGAACTTCAACCACGGGTATAGGTGGAGATGGGTCTGATTGTCCAAGATTGATTTTAATTTCATCCAGCAATAGCTGATTAAATGGCGTATTGTAAGGAGCAATACGAGTATCCACTTTGCCCAAGTTTTTAATGAACAAAGCGGTTTTATCCTCTGGTTCATCCGTCCAAACCGAACGCCAATGATTATTTAATTCAGAAGACGCGACCAATTTATCTAATGGCAAACATAATACTAAATCAGCAGGTAGCGTCACAGAAAAATCAATCGAAAGATTTGTGATGTTATTTGTTGATATTGCTTGCGAATTAAAAAATGGTATTAACGCACCCTCTGAAATACCAGTTACCATCAATTGATTTGTTGAGGATGTTGGCAATAGTTTAATTAAATTCTCAATAGAATTAGATACCTGCTTAGCATCTAAACATTGCCCTGTTTTACCAGTATAGCGTTTAAAAAACTGTGTTGAATCAATCACTGCCACAGTCACACCAGTACTGGCTAACTGCTGCGCTATAGTTTTAGCAGGAAATTTTTGTGTATTAACAAACACCAATACTAAACGCTTTGAACCCCAAGCAGGTTGTTCAATAGATATATCACCGACAGTTTCATTATTAATGGTTTTTTTCAGAATCGGTGGCGTTATATATTTGAATAAGCAAATACCAATTATTATGGTTATACTGAATAAAATACCGATTAAAAGACTTTTTTTAAGTTTCATTTGTTCACTTTTTAGATTTGTCTATGATAGATATTAAAATCGTTTTAATCCGATGATGTGACTTTTAGAGCTATTTGGCACTAAATTTTGATCGCTAAATGGCACCGCCAATAACAAGTGTGCTACGAGCGGCTTCAACAACATCATTGGTAATGACGCTCAAGTCATTGATTTGAAGAATTCGTTCAATTTGTACAAATAAGCGATGCAGTAACCTAAAATTACCTCCAGTAATGCGAGCAATACTGACAACGGCTTGAGAATCAGTGAAATCGGCAAAATCCAAATTTAACCCAATATTTTTCCAATGGTTGGTTAAGACAAATGATAATTCATCACCCTGTAAAGGGCGATAATTATGAGCAAAACCAACCCTGCTATAGAGTTGGGGATAGCGAGCAATGGTTTTTTCCATGCCAGGCATCCCTATAAAAATGACACCAATGTTTGTACGATCAAACAGATCCCTGATGTATTCTAATGCTTTAACGGTTAGCCTTTCCGATGCATCAATGATTAAAAGTTCTACTAATTCTTCACTACAATGAGAATCAATGGGTACTGCTTTAGCTTGAACAATACAAATACCAACTCTACTGATAAGTAAAGAGATTTTCGCGCTGGCATCACGCAATGATTCAGTTACGTTCGGTGTATGAAAAACAGTACGCGATTGTGCCAATGCCTTATAAACTTCAGCGTCTGAAGGATCTCGAAGTCCCCAAGTTGATAGTAAATGTTCGCTTAGATTCCAATTAGCGTATTGACGGGCAGATAAAGTTTTACCCACACCTGCTGGACCATAGCACAAACCGATATACCGATATTTACGAACAGCATTAGCAAATTCAGAAAAACGTCTGTGTTCCTTAGTAACAATAAATGGATGGTCAGAATTCAGCCACATTTTAATTCCCCTCCGCATAAATATGCAGTTTTGATGCGGAAGGTTTATGATTTTTTGTAGATTTATTGTTGGCAGTTTTTTCTGGTGAATGATCTGAAGATAACTCGGCTACCCGTGCAATCCTTTCGTTAATTTGCATAGTCAGGTTTTTACGATGTTGAGCGCGAGCAGTTTGAATATCTTTAAGTGTAACTTCTAATCCTGAATGTTTCGGGTCTATTGCTCGACAAAGAAATCGATCGTGATAAAAAACTCGAATTTCTGCAAGATCACGCGGATCGTATCGAATAGTTACCGAGAAAATGAATGCCATCCCGATGAATAACACGCTTTTTTGCTACCATAATCAGTAGCATATCGAGTTCTTCTAAACTTATTGGCATATTTGGCAGCCAACCATCTCCCAACCACAGTTTGAGAGGAATAGCATCAATTCCGCAATGCAGACGCTGGTTGTAAGTATTCACAATGTACGCTTCGATTTTCAAATCTAATTCATGGAGAGATAATTTTGGCGGGGTGGCTAATTTACCGTTTTTCAAATGACCTGCTAATTCAGGAAGAAGTTCGGTATTCACTGTGCCAAAAAAACGTTCGATTTTCCCTCTGCCTTGAGGACGAGCAACAGTAGAATATATCAGCTGAAAACGTAAATCTGCTGCAACTTGTTCTAAATGAATGCTTGTGAAATCACTACCGTGATCAACATAAAGTTTTTCTGGAATTCCACAAACAATCCAGTCTGGATTTTGTTTTCGCCAAATTGCTTGGCGTAATGCAAGAGATGTATTTAATGCAGACGGTGATCCAATAAAAACCATATATCCCACAACAACCCTAGAATAATCGTCCATAATGACAGTTAGCCAAGGTCGAATGGTAGAACCGTTGAAATCCAGAATTAAAATATCGAGTTCTGTGTGATCTGCTTGCCAAATGGCATTTGGTTTTTCGGCACGATGACGATAAATAAGTTCAAATTGGTTACGAAATGCTGAAGAACCGTCTTGTGCAAGCGTTACCATTGCAGGATTTAGCGAATGAATTATGTTGTAAATGGAAGCGTAAGATGGTGAAGAATAGCCATAATCTTTTGAAATAGTTTTAATTCGCCGATAAATTGTTGCAATTGAGAGTTTTGGTTTATGTAACGCCATTCCCTCAATTAGTTTTATCAATTCAGATCGCAATTTATGATTACCAAAATCTGATCTTGTCATTCTGGCTAAACCTGATAATCCATTTTCTCGGTATTTTGCTAACCAACGTTTGATCGTTCTTAATGAAGTACAAGATTCATGTGCTATTTGAATCAATGTCACATCATTCTCCAGATGCGGTTTTAAAATTTCAAAACGCATCATCGCTTTTTGTCTTTGTTTTGAACTCAATGTTGTTAGCACATCGTCAATCTGATTAGTTGCCATTTCAAAATTACCTAGTGTTAAACTTTTGTAATGCTGAATGTGTCCGTAAGAGGATCGTTGAGCGGACGGTTTTTCTGATCAGTGTTTTTTACGGAAAATCGCTATGTCAATATGTGTCATTTAAGTGGTACGATGATAATATCATTTATCCCTCCCTAATCGTACATATTGATAACATGACTTTAACTAAAATTGGTTACGCTCGCTGTTCAACAGATAAGCAAGATTTAGCTGCTCAGCAAATTGCTCTCGTCAATCTAGGTGTTGAAGAAGACAGAATTTATACCGATCACGGTCTTACAGGTAGAAATCGACTTAGACCTGGTTTAGATCAAGCATTAGCCGCTGTTCGTGAAGGCGATATTTTTGTTGTATCCAAATTAGACAGGTTAGCCAGGTCTGTTCCTGATGCTCGTGATATAGCGGATTCACTTGTTAAACGTGGAATCAAGTTAGCGATTGGCTGTAGTGTTTATGATCCCAATGATCCAATGGGCAAAATGTTTTTCAACATCCTAGCTACTTTTGCAGAATTCGAATCAGATTTGATTCGTTTGCGTACCAGAGAAGGAATGGCTATAGCGAAAGCGAAAGGCAAATTACGAGGTAAGCAACCCAAATTATCAGATAAGCAACAAAAAGAATTGTGTCGTATGCACAGCAGTGGGGAATATTCAATCAGTGACTTGGCAGAAGTATTTTCAGTTTCACGTCCAACTATCTATCGGACACTTAACCGAAATCCCAAGAGTGCCATTTAGCAATCAAAATTTAGTGCCAAATAGCTCTAAAAGTCACAGCGATAAGTTCTTCAATCACCTGTGCAGTTTCAATCGCCCTGTTCTGATAGCGTTTAATAACGTCTGAGAATAATTGAGAAAACTTTTTATCCTGCACGACATTACTAGTAAATCGGGCTTTAATTTAACCTTCTAACAAACGCTCTAATATAAATTACGTTCGGGTACATTGCGAACTTCTGCCAGAAAATCATCATCCAAAATACCGATATTGGGCTTATCTAAACCCACCGCATCAAATATATCCACCACTTCATCGGATACCACGGCTGAATTAATAATCTGCCGAATGGCTAACTCGCGTTCTTCATTGCTATGTTTCTTTTTGCTAAAGTCACGCTTAGTCAAAATGACTTTGACCGCTTGAAAAAAAGCCACTTCTTCACGCACAGCTTTGGCTTCATCCAAAGTACAGCACAAGCTAAAGGCTTTAGTCATGGCAACCGCATTATCGGCAAAGCGTTTTTTTCGCCTAAGACATGATTCGCCGCACCTGCCAATAACTTATGCGTGGATAGCAAAAAATCGCCGCGTGTTTCGCCCTCTAACTGATACTGAACCGAAACACCATTGACCAACAAACGGTGACAGTGCCGATTTAATGCCAACAATCCCGCCGCCTCTAAATGCAACACCTGATGCAAAGCATCTTCCCGCGCCGCGTGCGGCACAAGAGGATTTAAACGTCTGATTGCCTCACGCAAGCGTTCAACCAACACCACCTCGGTATATTTTTACGTTCGGGATTCTCGTCATCGGGTGAAATATCAAAGCCATTGCAAACACTATAGCCAATGTCGGCAAACCAGCCTAAGGTTTCTTGTTCAAGTTGATCTTCAGTCATCATCAAACTAGATGGACTTCTAATTTCTTACCCACAGCGGCGGCATATTTACGCAATGTTTCAAGCGAAGGTGATTGCTTGCCAGTGATTAACGCATTTTCCAACCGTGCGACAGCGGCGGTTTTTGTTCCCATACGCTCAGCGACCTGTTGTTGCGTTAAGCCCTCGCTATGTCTGGCGTTAAGGATTTCTCAAACAGTTTAAATTCTTCACGCTCTAAGCGTTCACATTCAGCGCGAACGCCATCATCGGCTAATATTTTGTTAATCATTTCTTCGTGAGTCATTGTTGGGGGTGTACGTTCAATGTTCATGTTTCACCTCATTCATACGATTTTTAGCAATACGCAATTCGTTTATTGGTATCTTTTGGCTTTTCTTAACATAGCTATGCAGCATCATAATTTCACAATCAATCAACGTACAATAAAAAACGCGGGCAATCCCTTCTACGCCTTTAAGACGCAACTCAAATAAACCGCCACCCAATGCCTTGGTGTGAGGTTCGCCTAGATTTGCACCGTGTATAACCATTCGTGCAGATAAACTGATAACCGCACAAATAGTTAAGACAATAATATCGAACAGCTTATGGCATTTATGTCTCTCTACTCGTAGATATTCAAGCGTTGAGAAAGCTTCTTCTAAACATAATCCCATGAACTGCTCCAAAAATCCGCTAGTATCTCTGATTCTTATCGCAATTTATATGCGCTTGCCCTGCTAGATTAGACAACTGATTCTCGCTGAGTTTTTCGAGGCATGGATTGATGCACGAAACAGAAAAAGCGTCAGTACCAGACAGAGCCTTGCAATAGATACCATTATAGATAACCTTCCAAAAAGTTTTACTATTGTAGCTATCTTACCTATAATCTCTATTTCAGTTTTTAATTTTAGAGAAATAGGCTCATGAAAACGTTACCCTCTCGTGAAGTACAGAATAACTTTGGACAAGTTGCTAATATGGTTATTGGTGGGGAAGAAGTGATTGTGACCCAATATAACCGTCCTACTTTGATGATAGTGCCTTATGAAATAGGCAAGGAAGCGATGAGGCTTTACCGAGCCGAGCAAATGATCCGCTTCATGCAAAGCATGGAGACGAATAAGGAAGCGGAAGAACTCACGATGGAAGACATTAACCGTCTTGTTCATGAACTCAGATAATAAACGCCTCATCTTTGATACCAGCACCCTGATTGGGGCAATACTCAAGCCTCAGTCATTGCCTGCCAAGGTGTATTATCACGGAGCGAGACATCACCTCCTCATTGCCTCAAGTGAAACCTTACGGGAGATTATCGAAGTCATTCAACGGGACAAATTCGACCGATTCAGAAACCGAGAAGAGCGAATGACCGCGCTGTCTTACTATCTGAGTTTAGTAGAAATCATCAAGCCGACTATCCTATCTACCGATTGTCGAGACGACAAGGATAATAAATTTTTATCCCTTGCCTTGTCAGCCCCAGCGGATATGATCGTATCGAGTGACGATGATTTACTGGTACTCAATCCTTATCAGGGAATACAAATTTTAACCGTTAGGCAATATGCCGAAGAAAACGGGTTGGTTTGATCATTTCAGAATGAGTGAGTTGACGACTAAAAGTACAAAAACGTAAGCTAAGGAAAGTGGTTTATCAAACTTATACGTTCAATTATGACAAATCATAATCGCAATCAACTCATCGAGCTAGGTGCTGAGGCATTGGCTGATACCCTTTTAAATCTCTGTCTCACCTCTCCTGAAGTTGATGATATTGTTAAACGCTTATTGGCTACACCTGACCGAAATATTAAACGCTTTAAAACTAAATTAGTCAGTCTTAGCAGCAACTATTAAGCGACTTAGACGCAGGTGTTAGAGAACCCCACTTAGGTGTCGAGTTAGTTGGCAAATTTTTCGAGGCGGATGCGGCAATTTTTGACCGCTGTGATGATTCTAATGGCGAGATAGGTGATGTCTTTCGATATGCTGTGGCAAATCTGTTCGTGTCCTTTGCTAGTTGTTGCGAGCATAAACAAAAAATAGCGGAGCTAGTGATTACCTTAAATCGAAAGGATGACTACGGTATCCGTGACTGTTTATTTGAACGTGCCAGTGAATATCTCCCAGAAGTGACACTTCGCACCATGATTCAGCAGCTTTGGTCAATGATTGAAAAAGAAAACGATGATCATCAAAAAAGTCATTGGTATCATGCTATTCAGACATTGGCTAAGCAATTGAAAGACGCACGTTTATTTGAAGAAGCTTCGCTCGCCTCTGGTAGGCTTTCTGTCGCCGCATGGCTTGATATAGCTCAGGTTTATCTGGAATGTGGCGAGCCACAGATTGCGTTGTTTCGGTTAGAGAATATTCCCGACACTGAAATCTTTAAGTTTATGGAGCGTAGTCAATTGCTATTAGCA
>Ga0208115_1000438_pt1 | contig 10483 bp, 8 predicted proteins | sample LakWasMeta4_LOW4_2_FD_183856 | JGI IMG/M metagenome (GOLD analysis project Ga0208115, IMG submission 183856) | Freshwater sediment methanotrophic microbial communities from Lake Washington under simulated oxygen tension - Sediment Metagenome... | ecosystem: Environmental > Aquatic > Freshwater >...
ATGGAAAAATACTTTAAAAAAGAAGGCAGATACAGCTATTATGAAGCTGGAGAAGGAACTCCAATTGTTGTGTTACATGGTTTAATGGGAGGTTTGAGCAACTTTGATGCTGTTGCAAGTTATTTTTCCGAAAAAGGTTATAAAATAGTCATCCCGGATTTGCCTATTTATACACAAAGTATTTTGAAAACTAACGTAAAAGCTTTTGCAAGATATGTGAAGGATTTTATCACTTTCAAAGGATTTGACAGAGTTATTTTGTTGGGAAATTCTCTTGGAGGCCATATTGCATTGTATCACACCAAAATGTATCCGGAAAAAGTAGCAGGACTTGTCTTAACAGGAAGCTCTGGTCTTTACGAAAGCGCAATGGGCGATAGTTACCCAAAAAGAGGGGATTACGAATACATAAAGAAGAAAGCTCAAGATGTCTTTTATGATCCAAAAATGGCCACAAAAGAACTTGTTGACGAAGTATACGCTTCAGTAAATGATCGTATAAAACTAATAAAAACATTGACCATTGCCAAAAGTGCAATCCGACATAATATGGCCAAAGATTTGCCAAAAATGCATGTTCAAACCTGTTTAATTTGGGGAAGAAATGACAGAGTTACTCCTCCATCTGTTGCCGAAGAATTCAATGAATTATTGCCAAATGCTACCTTGTATTGGATAGATAAATGTGGCCATGCCGCTATGATGGAGTGTCCAGATGAGTTTAATAGATTACTTGAAGATTGGTTAACACACACACATTTGAAAGCGCACTAAGCGCTGGCGAATACTTTAAAAAATAATCATGAAAATCACCACAGCCGAATTTATTGTTAGCAACTCCGAAGTGGACAAATGTCCGAAAGATTTTTTGCCGGAATATGCTTTTATAGGCCGGTCAAATGTTGGGAAATCATCGTTGATTAATATGCTGACTAATCATAAAAATTTAGCAAAAACCTCCGGAAGGCCAGGAAAAACCCAATTAATAAATCATTTCAAAATTAACAACAATTGGTTTTTAGTAGATTTACCTGGTTATGGTTACGCCAAAGTTTCGAAGAAAACAAAATCAGTTTTTCAGCAATTTATCACGGATTATTTTGAAACAAGAGAACAACTCGTTTGTGCTTTTGTACTTATTGACATTCGTCACGAAGCACAAAATATAGACATCGAATTTATGGCTTATATGGGCGAAAGTGAAATTCCTTTTTGCATCATTTTTACCAAAGCTGACAAGATTAGCAAAGTAAAAATTGATTCCCATATTGCAGCTTACAAAAAGAAAATGTTTGCCAATAATTGGGCCGAAATGCCTCAATATTTTGTAACCTCAGCAACCGAATCTACCGGAAAAGAAGAGGTTTTAAGCTATATCGAAGAAGTAAATCAAGAAGTATTTAAGAACAATAACGAGTTTTAAATCCCATATTTTCTCGTAAAATGACACTATCGATATTTTTATTAATTTTATTTAGTTGCTTCACAAATCCCTCTTGCTCCACAACTCATTCTATGTGGTCCGCAAGAAACCAAAAAGAAAAACACAATCACTATTAAAAAAAGCTTTTTCATTTTTTATTGATTTACAATTACCTGCATATTTTTCAATTGTTCCAAATAATCTCTTTCGTTCGACAATCTCGGAATTTTATGTTGACCGCCCAGTTTGTCTTTTTCTTTTAACCAATCGTAGAATAAATTGGGTCTTGCGATGTTTAATATTAAAGGATTCAGCGTCATATTATTGAATCGTTTTGCCTCGTAATCCGAATTTAAGGATTGCAAAGTTTCGTCCAATACTTTTTGGAACGCCGAAACATCCTCTGGATTTTTTTTGAATTCAATCATCCATTCGTGCGCCCCTTTATCTTTATCTTTCATAAAAACGGGGGCAACAGTATAATCCACTATTTCGGTTCGGGTAATTTGACAGGCTTTGGCAATTGCCTGATCAGTATTTTCGACCATTAACTCTTCGCCAAAAACGTTGATGTGATGTTTGGTTCTTCCTGTCACCCGAATTCTATATGGATTCAATGACGTAAAACGAACAGTGTCACCAATTAAATAACGCCACAATCCAGAATTAGTGGTGATGACAATAGCATAATTTTTAAAAAGTTCAACCTCTGACAAACGTATGGTTTTTTGATTTAGTGTTCCAAAAGTATCCATCGGAATGAATTCATAGAAAATACCGTAATCCAGCATCAGCAATAAATCGCTGGAATCATTCAAATCCTGAATGGCAAAAAATCCTTCGGAAGCATTGTATATTTCGTAATATTTGAAATCTTTTTTCGGTAGAATTTTTTTATATTGTTCACGATACGGTTCAAAACTAACACCACCGTGAAAATAAACTTCCAGATTTGGCCATAATTCCAGTAAATTTCCTTTACCGGTTTCTTCAAGCAATTTATTCATTAAAACCAACATCCAGGAAGGAACACCGGCAAAACTGGTTACATTTTCGTTTTTGACTTCATTTATTATCGCAGGAAGTTTCGTTGCCCAATCGCTCATCAACGAGATTTCCTTATTTGGTGTGCTGCTAAAATCAGCCCAAAGCGGCATATTTTCAATTAAAATAGCCGATAAATCTCCAAAAAAAGTATTGTTGTCTTCATAAATTTGGGAGCTTCCGCCAAGGCGAAGACTTTTTCCCAAAAACATTTCGGAATTTTCGTTGTTGTTCAAATACATACACAACAAATCCTTGCCAGCTTTGTAATGGCAATCTTCCAATGCTTCGGAACTTACAGGGATAAATTTGCTTTTGGCATTTGTAGTTCCGCTGGATTTGGCAAACCATTTTACGGGAGTTTCCCAAAAAACATTCTGTTCGCCTTTTCGGGTGCGTTCTAACAAAGGCTGCAATTCTTCGTAAGTTGAAACAGGAACTCTTTCGGCGAAAGTGGCATACGAATTTACGGAAGCATAATCGTATTTTTGACCCAAAATTGTATTTTCTGAAGCTCGAATCAGGTTCATTAGCAACTCTTCCTGAACTTCATTTGGGTATTTTAAAAAAAGTTCTATTTGATGAATTCTTTGTTTAAGAACCCAAGAAGCAAAAGAATTGATTACAGCTATTGGCATTCTGATTTTAGATTTTAGAATTAGGATTTTAGATTTGTATAAAGAAGAACAAACACTAACTTTACAACTTTATCAAAAATAGTATTTTTTTCTTAAGTTTTGGAAATTTCCAATTTCTATTTCTCGATTCAAAAATCTAAAATCTAAAATCTACAATGATATACGAAGGTGTACTTTCTAAAATGCAAACCGAATTTGGGAATCCAATTCAATATTATTTGGTTTTTGAAAACAGTTTTTTGAATATGAATCAATTGCTGAATAAAAATCTGGAAATCAATTTTGTAGGTTACCAATGTTTAAATTGTGGCAAAAAAAAGAAAATATTTCGTCAGGGATTTTGCTATGACTGTTTTTATTCCAGCCCGGCTGTTGGCGATTGGATTATGAAACCTGAATTAAGCACGGCGCATCTTGGAATTCAAGACAGAGATTTGGCGTATGAAGAAAAAGTACAATTGCAACCACACATTGTTTATTTGGCTTTGTCGAGCGAAGTAAAAGTGGGTGTAACCCGAAAAACCCAAATGCCGACAAGATGGATTGACCAAGGCGCAACCCAAGCCATTGCTGTTGTGGAAGTTCCCAATCGTTATCTGGCAGGAATTACAGAAGTCGCTTTAAAAAACCATTATGCAGATAAAACCAATTGGCGTAAAATGCTCCAAAACGATGTCGTACAAGTCGATTTAATTGCCGAAAGATTGAAAGTAGAAAACTTAATTCCCACCGAAGTTCAGGAATATTTCTACTCAGAAAAAAATGATTTATACGAAATGCATTTTCCTGTTTTAGAATATCCCAAAAAAATAAATAGTTTAAGTCTAGAAAAAACGCCTAATTTTCAAGGAAAATTGACTGGAATAAAAGGACAATATCTACTGTTTGAAGACGGAACGGTTTTTAATGTCCGTAGTTCTGAAGGCTATGTAGTGCAAATTAATATTTAAAAACAAAGCCCTTTCAGTCCAATGGCATAGGACAAAAAGGGCAAACTATTAAAAAAATCTTTATTGAATAGTAATCTCAAAAGGCATCATTGCCTGAACTCCTTTTTGAGATTGCATTCTTTTAATTTGTTCCATCAAACGATACGTTTCTTCTCCTAATTCTTCTTTTATAAAAGCTTCTTTAGATTTTGCAAATGGCAAATGTTCTAAAATATCGTTGATGTCTTTTTCGAATTCAGGGAAGTTTTGAGTGCTGTAGTTTTTTGTTTTTGCCAAAGAGGCGGCTTCTTTTATCGCATCATCCAAACCACCAATTTTATCCACAAGACCAACCTTTAAAGCTTGTGAACCTGACCAAACTCTTCCTTGTGCAATAGAATCTACTTGTGCAAACGACATTTTTCTCCCTTGGGCAACGTGTGACACAAATGTTTTGTATATATGCTCGACACCTTCAGTGGTAACTGCCCTAAATTTTTCGTCCAAAGGTAAAAAAGGACTATATTCCGCAGCATTTGCGTGGGTTTTTACCTGTTCAGAATGCAAACCGATTTTTGTTGCTAATTGGGTGAAATTAGGCAATATTCCAAAAACCCCGATAGAACCTGTAATGGTATTGTTTTCGGCAAAAATTTTATTGGCATTACAAGCAATATAATAACCTCCGGAAGCTGCATAATTCCCCATAGAAACCACCACTGGTTTTACCTTTTTTGTCAATTCGATTTCTCTCCAAATCAAATCTGATGTCAAAGCATTTCCACCGGGACTATTAATTCGAAGCACAATTGCTTTTATATCCTTGTCTTTTCTGGCTTCAATTAGCGAGCGACGCATTGATCCTTCACCAATTGTATTGACATCGCCTTCACCACTCATTATTTCTCCCTGGGCATAAATAATGGCGATTTTGTCTTTACTATCAAAATTTTCCGAAGTAGTAGCTACTTTTCTGGCATAATCTAAAATGCTTATTTTGTTGTAATCATCATCTTTATCAACCTTCAAAACTTTTTTGATGGCATTATGATAGACATCTTCATAAGCCACAACATCAACTAATTTCTGTGCTTTTGCCATTTCAGGAGTTCTGGCAAGAAGACCGTTGGCGATTTCATTCAATTTTGCAACGGAAACATTTCTGCTTTTCGAAACATCAGTTGCAACGGTACTCCAAACGGAATTCAACAATGCCGTAATTTGTTCTCTATTGGCATCGCTCATTTTGTTGTCAAGAAAAGGCTCAACGGCACTTTTGTATTTTCCGTGACGAATTACTTCCATTTTTACGCCGGTTTTATCCTGAAAATCCTTAAAAAACATCATTTCTGCTGATAATCCTTTGAAATCTAAATCCCCAACCGGATTTATATAAACCGTATTAGCCACAGAATTTAAATAATATTCTTTTTGCGAATACGAATTGGCATAAGCCATAACGAATTTTCCTGATTTCTTGAAACTTTCCAAGGCATCGCGTAAGGCTTTATATTGGGCAATTCCTAAGTCAGAATTGTCATTTAAAATCGAAATTCCCTTAATATTGTCATCATTTTTTGCTTCTTCGATGGCGTTGATAATATCCGAAAGACCTACTTTTTCTCCATCGGCTAAAATGGTCATCCAAGGATCTTTGTATTTACCGGCATAATCGTTTTTAATGTGTTCCAAGTTTAATTCGATAACCGAGTTATTTTTGACAACTATTTCTTCAGATTCTCCGCCAAAAATCATCGCAATTAGTATTATTCCAAAAATGAACAACATAAAAAAGACAAATATACCTACGATGGTTGCCAAAACATTTCCTAAAAATCTCATAATTGTAATTTTTTAATAAGTAGCAAAAAGTGCTGAATTGTTACAAATTTAAGTAGTAAAACTCAAAAAATAGTTATCAACACGATGGCAAATATAGTTCAATTCTAAAATTGTTTTAGTTAATTTGTGGTTAATATGAAATCACAACATCAGGTCGTTTTATCTCTCGGAACTAATCAAGGTAATCGTCTTGAAAACGTGGAGCGTAGCCTCGAAATGATACATCGGGAAATAGGTACGATTATCAAAATTTCGAAGTTGTATGAAACACCTTCCTGGGGTTTTGACAGCGACGCTTTCTATAATTGTGCTTTGGTTATTCATACCTTTAGCACCGCCCACAAAATTTTAGAGCAAATTTTGAACATTGAAAGACGATTGGGTAGAGTTCGCGGAGATACTTTAGAATATCAATCCCGGATTATTGACATTGATTTAATCACTTTCGACGAAGAAATTATTGACACAGAAGAACTTCAAATTCCACATCCGTTGATGCAGAACAGAAGGTTTGTTTTGTTGCCAATGATGGATTTGAATTTAGATTGGAAACATCCTGTTTTTTATAAAAAAATTGCCGAATTACTGGAAACTTCTACAGATAATAGTGTTTGCACAACTGTTCAGAATTTAGAAATGCCATTGGACAGAATTCCTTTGGAACAGTTTAATTATATTGCTTTTGAAGGAAACATTGGAGCAGGAAAAACAACATTAACCACAAAAATAGCGGAAGATTTTAATGCCAAAACCGTTTTGGAACGCTTTGCTGACAATCCTTTTCTTCCAAAATTTTACGAAGATCAAAACCGTTATGCTTTTCCGCTTGAAATGTCATTTCTTGCTGACAGGTACAAACAATTATCCGATGATTTGGCTCAATTTGATTTGTTTAAGGATTTTATCGTTGCCGATTACCATATTTTTAAATCTTTGATTTTTGCAAAAATAACGCTTGCTGAAGACGAATATCGTTTGTATCGAACGCTATTTGATATTGTTTATAGAGAAATGCCAAAACCGGATTTGTACATTTATTTATACCAAAATTCAGAACGTTTGCTGGAGAACATCAAGAAAAGAGGAAGAGATTACGAGCAGAAAATCCCAGCTTCTTATTTGGATAAAATCAACAATGGTTATCTGGATTACATCAAATCACAAACGGAATTGAATGTTTTGATTATTGATGTTTCGGATAGGGATTTTGTAAAAAATCAGGAAGATTATCTTTATATTTTGGATGAAATCCAACAGAAGATTAGCCAATAAATTTACTTTCGAGTTTACCTTTTTAATGAAAAATGTCCTCTTTTTTCAGGCGTGGTTTCATCGATTCTCAACACATACCAATAATCATCGGCAGGCATAGGATATTTATTCAACATTCCGTCCCAAGTTAGTTTTGTGATATTTAGCACTGAAATCAATTTTCCATATCGATCAAAAATACTTACCTCGGCTTGAGGATAATTAATTAATCCTTTTACTTCCCAAAAATCATTATAAGTGTCACCGTTTGGCGTGAAAAACTTGGGAGCAATCAAAACAATAAACGTTTGGCTGTCATTGCTGCAAAAATTGATTTCCCTTACATAAGCTGTTTGCAAACCGCTTGGCACATTAAAAAACACATTCGAACTTTGATAATTGGTTCCATCAACCGAATATTCAAAATAGACTTCTTCTTGTTTTAAATAAATCACGACGGTAGTTTCATTGACAACAACACGGTCTATTTCAGGAGTATTGTGCTCTACAACTGTAATTTTCTTTGTGCTGGAACAATTTTCGGGTGCCGGACTGGTAACAACTACAGTATAAATTCCGGAAGTTGAGACAATAATTTTTTGTGTCGTTTCTCCAGTTGGCGACCATAAATACGACATTCCTGGAATTGAAGCATCGAGTTCAACAGTTCTATTTTTGCATTTAGTGACTTCTTGGTCAGTAACTACTGGAGGTGTGTAAACAAAAACATCAACGGGAATTCGTATTCCGTTGCTGCATCCATTATTAAAGGCTTCGGCATAATAAGTGATGCTTGTTGCGATATTTGGGATTGTAAAACTTGTTCCCGTTGCTACAATACTTCCTCCTGTTGGGGTTGAATACCAATTTATAATTCCAATGTCAGAACTTGCTTGAAGCGTTACACTTCCTGGGCCACATCTGTAAACTGGAGTATTTGTCGAAATAATAGTTGGAATTGTATTTACAGTTGCTACAATTGGAATTCTGTTCGGACATCCATTATCAACATAATAAGTTGTGGTTGTGTTTATTGAAGGAGTTGTATAACTGTTTCCTGTTCCTAAAAAATTCCCTCCAATTGGAGCGTCATACCAATTTATTGTTCCCGTTGTTGAAGTCGCATAAAGCACAACTGCTCCTGAACCACATACAGGAGGTGGTGTTGTAGTTGTAACTTGAGAGATTGTCATTGTAGTGCTCGCTGAAATTTGAATATTATCAACATCGCCTGCTACCATTCCTCCATATTCTACGATATAGCCTTTTGGTTGGTAATCTCCACTTGTAGAACCTGTATTCGTTAAATCATTCCAAGAGCCTGCAATTCCAACTCCAGGTGCAGTGATATGAGCATAATCTTCATCTCCTAAATTATTGGGTTCTCCATTATTCCAAAAGGAAAAAGTCATTACAGCGCCTATCTCTGGACCAGTAACCCATTTCCAAATACCTTCTGTTTCTGCGTCACTACCACCAATCCATCCTGCCCCTGGTGCTTGCGCTCCTGCTAATTGGGCTTCATCGGCAGCTGTTAAAGTAGCTAAATAACCTTTTAAACCATAATAAGTTCTTATTTCAGCAGCTGATTTTGCATCTGTCCAAGTTATTCCTATACTGGGAACATATTCATAAAAATGTTTGTTTCTTGGCAAATAACTCAATTGACCCGAACCTAAACTTATCGAAAAAGTTCTGGTTCCAGACGGTGAAGTTGAGGAATTACTATATTTTACATCTGCAATGGCTGTTTCAAAATCAGCATACGGAATTTTGCCTCCTGTTGAGGAAAATAATTTTAGTTTCCCTTCTGATGGAATCCAAACTGATGTAACAGTTGGATGACTGCCTGTAAGTGTTAAGAGGTCTTGTCCAAAAACATAACCCGATGAAATTTGAATATAAACGGCATCAGTAGTTGGCTCAGCCGGGTCGAATGTTATACTAACAGTTTCTACAATATTTAAAGAAGTTCCAGGACAATAAATTTGATTTCCAGTTGCAGTAATTTTAGGAGGATCTATTGCATAAATATTCTTCGGAAAGAAGAATAACAGAATTAAAATTGTTTTCAAAAAAACATATCTTTTCATTCCATAAAAGTACTAATTTTTTTGCTTTTTTTATTTGGGAAAATTCATTTTTTTGAATAAATCCCATACCACAATCCCTGCGCTTACTGAAATATTCAAGGAATGTTTAGTTCCCAATTGTGGGATTTCAATACAGCCATCACAAATTGCAACCGCTTCTTGCGACACGCCAAATACTTCGTTCCCAAAAACCAAAACGTATTTTTGGTTTTTCTCCACTTCGAAATCTTGGAGGAAAATAGCGCTTTCTACTTGTTCTATGGCAAGCACAGTAACACCCTTTTTTTTTAAATTTTCGATAACTTCAAGAACATTTGCAGAATGTTCCCAAGCCACGGTTTCGGTTGCGCCGAGGGCTGTTTTATGAATTTCTTTGTTTGGAGGAGTTGCGGTAATGCCACACAGATATATTTTTTCAATCAAGAAAGCATCGGCTGTTCTAAATACGGAGCCAATATTATGCAAACTCCGAATATCATCTAAAATAATGATAATTGGCGTTTTCTCGGCTTCTTTAAAAGCTTCGATAGATTTTCTCTCGAGTTCGCTGTTTTCTAACTTTCGCATAGTATTGGCAATAAATTATAAAAAAGGCTTCCTAGTTTTAGGAAGCCTTTAGATTATTTCTAAAAGAATTTAGCTTTTTGTTGCTGGAGCAGCCGGAGTTGCGTCAGGCAAAACAGTTCCTTTAATTGTAAGTACTTTTGACGGCATTCCTTCAGCATTTGAAGTTACTGTAACTGTTTTTGTAAAAACACCAACTCTATCCGTTGCATATTTTACGCCAATAACACCTTTTGCGCCAGGAGCGATTGGTTCTTTTGGAGTAGTTGGAACAGTACATCCACAAGATCCTTGAGTGTTTGTGATAATCAATGGTTTGTTACCGTTGTTTGTAAATTCAAATTTACGGTTACCATCAGCATTGTGAGCAATTGTTCCGTAATCGATAGTTTCAGTGTCAAAAACCATTCCAGCTCCTTCTACTTTTGGCAAAGCAACCGCAGCTGTTTTTGTAGTTGTTTTTGTAGTTGTTTTTTTTGTAGTCTTTGTGACTTTTGAAGTTTCTTGAGCATTAGAAAAAGTAAATGCCAAAAGTGCTATTGAAAGTGCAATAATTTTTTTCATTTTATTTTATTTTTTTGATTGAGTGACAAATTTATATAAAATATCGAAACTCCATCCTAAATTTTTCTTAAAAATATTTTAAATTTCCAGAGTGTACATTATTCACCATAAAATATATAAATTCGCTTTCTATTA
>Ga0208115_1000440_pt1 | contig 10440 bp, 6 predicted proteins | sample LakWasMeta4_LOW4_2_FD_183856 | JGI IMG/M metagenome (GOLD analysis project Ga0208115, IMG submission 183856) | Freshwater sediment methanotrophic microbial communities from Lake Washington under simulated oxygen tension - Sediment Metagenome... | ecosystem: Environmental > Aquatic > Freshwater >...
AAATTTTTGGTATTGGCCAACCCATCGGAGAAAACGATATCGCCCTGCATGGTATTGAATGAAAAACCCTTCGCAAAAAAATCGCTGAAGTCGAGTGTCAACCGTCTTGGAATTTCGGCAAGACTGATCAGTCCCAATATGCGTCCGGAACCACCGGGTTCGACATCGAGCAATCGCCCTTCACCCACTTCCACTTTCAGGCTGCCTTCAAGATTGGCCAGACTCATGGCACCAGGCGAACCGGGCCATGACGCATTCAACGCCGCCTTGGTCTTGCCGTTTTGCACCATGCCGACGAAGCCCATCGCATCCATCATTTTGCCCAGGCTGTCGGTCGTGAAATCCAGTTTCAGGCTTGATCGGCTTCCCGTCGCGGACTTAATCCAGTCTCCCGAGGCATTGATACTGAAATTTTTGGATTTCGTCACGAATCGATCGATGCGCATGCCGTTGCCCATTTGCGTTGTTTGCAGATCGGCCTTTCCCAGCAGCGATGCTCCTACCCGCAGATCGTCGATAGTGAACCTGAGCGAAGGTATTTTTGACGGATCGGTTTCAACGACCGTTTTTGCCGCAAGGCCATCGTCAGTATCGGGGTCAGTCTTGGTTGCGGTCGGACTCGCCGCGCCTTGCATATGCAGCAGACTGAAACGTCCGAGCACGCCGTTTTTTGCATCACTGGCAACATCCACCGTTCCATCGATACCGGTGCCATTGATTTGCAAGCGCGTACCCGCAGCGGTTTTATTCAAGGATAATTTGCTGTTGTTGAACGGCTGGTCGAGGAAAATCAATTTATCCGCCAGCAGATTGACTTCATTCAATCCCGAGGCACCTTCGCCACCGCTCGCAAACGCCATCCATCCCGCCGCATCGAGCACGCCTACTTTGCCGGTCGCCAGCAACCCTTTCACTGGCAGGTTGTTTCCCGCCTCGCCGCCAAACTGCAAAACACCGTTCATCGGCGCATTGGCTTTTTGCGCGGCGCGCATGTGCAGGATGTTGCCGTATCGCAAAACGATGAATCCCTGCTCGAGCGGAATCGCGGTGCTGATTTGCAAGGGAATACTTTGCGAAGCTGTCTTGTTTAATGGCGCGGGCAGATCGAGTCGGGTTCCGATCAAATCGGAATCCAGACTCAGCTGCGATGCCGGTGTCTTGCCATTCACGGCATTGGGAATATTCACGCGCACGGACCAATTGCTGCTGCCCTCCAGATAGGGTTTCAGCCATGCCACGTTTTCGTAGCGACTTAGCAGGCTTTGACTTGATAAATTGCCATCGAGCGCCGCAATAGCCGCCAGCTTGGGATCGTTGGTGTAACTGCCAACGGACAAATTGAAAATGGCCGGACGCTTATCAAAGAGCACTTTCAGATTTTCGGTGGCAAAGCCCGATTGGTCGAAGCGCGTTCGTCCATTCACCTTGGCAAATGCGATATTCCAGCGGGAATCGGTCAAGGTCGCATTTTTCAAATCCAGCGTTCCCGACATTTTATCGGGCCCAATCTCCTTAACCAGCGGCAACTGAAGAGTCAGGCTGACATCGGCAAGTCCGTATGCAGTACCTGCCCTCACGTGTTCCCCGTATTTTTTCTGCAAGGGACTGGCGAGCACGAGACTGCGTAAATTTTCGGCCCTGCCGTTCGCGAGGATATCCAGAGCCAGCAAGGGCTTGGCAAAATCCTCGATGCCGCCGGTGACTTTGCTCACCTTGTTGTTCATCAGAATGCCGCTGCCGACCAGCTCGAATCCCGGACCATCGAATGCCACATCGATATCAAGCGGCATGGCTGCCGGCCAGTCGGGATGGAATTTTATTTGTGCATTCCGGATGCGCGCCCTTGCATCGAACACGCCTTCCTTGTTCCGGAACGGCCAATCGTTCAAGTCGCCATTCACGACAATTCGCCCGTTCAGCACGTCGCCCTTGATCAATGCCTGATCAAGCCAGCGGATTGTCGCCGGCGGCATCTTGTGCATGATCCAGAATTTTTTCGCCTGGGTAAAACTCACCGGTTGCAAATCGGCTGCAAGATCGAGTGTCGGTGCCGTGCCATCACCCTGGAAGCCAATCTGGAACCGCGTCTTCACGCCGATGTCCGGGCCGCTTATTTGCAGCGCACTGGTGCCTACCGTCCAGGTATCGCCATCACGCCAGAATGCGAGACTGCCGTTTAGCGTCAAATCGAGATTCTGTCGGAATCCAACCGGCCACAGAAACGTGACGGGCTTGCTTTCGATTTCGAATACGCCGCCCTGTCCGTCCATTTGCAGTCGCCCATTCAATCCATGCAGACCCGGATTGCTTCCGGAAGGCTCGATATTCAAATCATGGATAACCACCGAACCTTTCCAGGGGCCGTCGCGCGAGCCCTCGAGATTCACCTTGCTCAAATGCGCGGTTGGCGCGGCCTGTACCAACCATTGGCGCAGGTCTTGCGGCAGCTGGTCGGTCAAGGACAAGATCGCAAATGCCGGCTGCAAGTCTATCTGCGGCGCACGCAGGATTATTTTTTTGCCGCCCGCGATGATCAGACCATCAAGCGAGGCCACTTTTTTATCGCGGTGAAAACGCAATTTTGGCGCGATGAAGTGCCAGCCGTCTTTATGCTCCGACCATTTGGCGCTGACTTCAAGGCGATCGAAAATCGCATCCGGCGAGATGGCGCGGGTATTTTCCAGCGTGATCAATTTGCTGGAAACAATCTGGATTTTTTCAAGATCGGCTTCGGTCTGCAGGCTGACGACACGTTGATTTTTGAGCACTGCCCAGGCATTCGCTTCGCCAACACCACTCTTCAATCGTATGCCGGTCGCTTTCAACAGTGGCGACCAATCCTTCATGTCGATGTTTTTTCCGCCAGCCCAGACCGTGCCGTCATAGTGTTCACGCGAAAGATCGAACACTGCATTCATCGGCGCTCCGTTGGCGGAAACCCAGGCCGAAACACCCACGATAAGGCGCTTGTTGGACACACGCAGACGCAGGTCGACTCGCGGGATGTCGACATTCAACTGATACAGCGGCGCGCGTATTCCCAGTGCGGCCTTTTCAATCTGCAATTCACCAAAGCCTTCGAGTCTTTCCAGCGGATCGATATCGGGATCAGTTTGTCCGGGCAAGCCTTTCAATGTCCAACGACGATCTTCCGACTGGATCAATTGCAGCGACAACTGGTTGACCTTCAACTCGGTCAAAGGCTCGCCAGGCAATAAACCGGAATAAATCGAGATCAACAGATCGGCATGTCCGACTTTCAGAGCTTGATCGCCTTCGCCGACACGCAAATCACTCAGCGTAAAGACCGGGCCACGACGCGTCCATTGCCCTTGTGCCCTGGAAAAATCGACGCTCTCGCCAATTCTCTGGCTCAGCCAAACCTTGATTTGATCAGGATGCTTTTCTACCCAAGGCAATGCCTGATTCAGCAAACCGACCAGAACGGCCAGAAAAATCAGCAAGACCAGCCCGCTATAGCCGATGATTCGGCGTGCATGGCGCAACCTGCGTTTCATTGCAGTCACCATGGATTACAGAAGCACCACGTCGAATTGTTCCTGCGAGTACTGGTCGTCTGACTGGAAGCGAATGCTTTTAGCGAGAAACTCTTCCAGTTCGGCAACCGCCGCGGATTCTTCGTCGGTAATTTTTGTCACCACAATCGGGGATGCGATCACCAGCAGCTGCGAAGCCTCGAATTGGCGAACGGCCCGGGTAATTTCGCGGAAGATTTCATAGATGATCGTCTCCGACGTTTTCAGGCTTCCGCGTCCGCCGCATTCATGGCATGGCTCGCACAGTTGTCGCTCAAGACTTTCGGTGGTGCGCTTGCGTGTCATTTCGACCAGGCCCAGCGGCGAGAAATCGTAAACCGTCGTCTTTGCATGATCGCGCACCAGGCCTTTTTCAAGCGTCCGCAGTACCTGCCGTTTGTGTTCGTCATCGGTCATGTCGATGAAATCGATGATGATGATTCCGCCGAGATTCCGCAGTCGTAATTGTCGCGCAACTGATTGGGCCGCTTCCAGATTCGTACGGTAGACCGTTTCCTCCAGATTTCTCTGGCCAAGGAAAGAACCGGTATTCACGTCGATCGTGGTCATGGCTTCGGTCTGGTCGATTACCAGGTAGCCGCCGGATTTAAGCGGCACTTCTTTTTGCATGGCACGCTGAATCTCATCTTCCACTCCATACAAATCGAAAATCGGTCGTTCCCCGGCATAATGTTCCACCCGTTCGACCCAATCGGGCATGAACTGCTGGACGAACTTCACGAGGCGCTCGTAGGTCTCGCGGGAATCCACGCGTACCTTGTCGACATCCTTGCGCATCAAGTCGCGTACCGCACGCAGGGGCAATGACAAATCCTCGTAGATCCGCTGGCCCACGACACTGCGCGCGCTGGCTTCCTGGATGATTTTCCAGGCACGACGCAGGTAGTCGACGTCCTCGGCCAGGGATTCCGAAGCCTGGCTATCGGCGTTGGTCCTGACGATATAGCCCAGACCGGAGCCGTTCACCAATTCGCTCATCAATATCTTGAGACGGGCACGTTCGGCTTCATCCTCGATGCGCGCCGAGACGCCGATCACTTTTGAATAGGGCAACAGCACCAGAAAACGCGAGGGGATACTGATCTGCGTCGTCAGGCGCGCCCCTTTGCTTCCGATCGGGTCTTTCAACACCTGCACAACGATGTCCTGGCCTTCATGCACCAGCGAGGTGATCAGTGGCGGCGGCACAAGGACGGCAGGTGCTGCGGGTTCTTCGCTTTCTTCCGGCGACACCTGCGGCAGGCGCATGATGTCCGATGCATGAAGAAACGCAGCGCGCTCAAGACCGATATCCACGAACGCAGCCTGCATTCCCGGCATCACGCGTTGCACACGGCCTTTGTAAATATTGCCGACGACGCCGCGCTTGGAAGTGCGTTCGATATGTAGCTCCTGCAGCATGCCGTTTTCGACGACCGCCACACGGGTCTCTCGCGGCGTGACGTTGATCAGTATTTCTTCGCTCATACGGTAATTCCAAATTTTTCAAGTAATTGCGAAGTTTCGAACAAGGGCAAGCCCATCACGCAGGAATGGCTACCCTCCAGATATTCTATAAAACTCGCTGCACGGCCCTGTATTGCATAGGCACCGGCTTTGCCGAGGCACTCTTTCGAATCGACGTAGCGTGCAATCTCGTCTTCGCTTAATGGCTTGAAGCGAACCCTGGACTCGCTGATCGCATGCTGCTCGTTGCCGGCATTCAATAACCACACCGCCGAAATGACGCGATGGGTTTTGCCGGAGAGTTCCCGCAACATTCTGCGTGCATCTTCCGCATCGGCCGGTTTGCCGTAGACCACGTCGTCGAGCACCACTTCCGTATCCGCACCCAGCACGACTGCCGTGGCATTCGTCATGACTTGCAGCAATCCGGCACCGGCTTTTTCACGGGCAACGCGGCTGACGTAATCGATGGCAGGTTCCCCGGGAAGCCTGTGCTCGGGCACATTGACATCCAGCACACCGAACCGGACGCCGATCTGGTCGAGCAATTCGCGGCGACGGGGAGATTGTGAGGCTAAATAAAGCATCTGCTAAGGATAGCCGCATATGCGTCGGACGGGCAGCCTACAGGACCCCTGTCGAACGGAAATAGCGGGAATAAGGGATAATGGCGACATTAGGAGAGCACTATGCGATTGATGATGATGACGGCCTCACTCTGCCTTTGCATGGCCGGGATTCTGGGCCAATCGTCGGCAAAGGCCGATGACAGCACCCAAAGCAGACCTCGGATACCGAATAAAATTCCAGTCGAAAGTGCAGACCAATGGTTTGCGCAAGGAGCGAACACGGCTATCAAGCATGGTTCCAACAAGGCCAGGGCAAAAAACATCATCCTGTTTGTCGGTGACGGCATGAGCGTGCCTACCGTCAGTGCTGCGCGAATCTACGAAGGACAGCTAAAGGGCCAGAGCGGCGAAGAAAACCAATTGAGTTTTGAAACCATGCCGTATACGGGCTTTTCAAAAACCTACAATACCGACAGCCAGACACCCGATTCTGCCGGCACCATGTCCGCCATGATGACGGGCGTCAAAACCAGAAAAGGGATGCTTTCCGTCGACCAGACCAGCTTCCGCTCGAACTGCGAACAAAGCCGGAATGCCGGTTTGATGAGCGGCCTGGAACTGGCTGAAATCGCCGGCATGTCGACCGGCATCGTCACCACGACGTCGGTCACCCACGCCACGCCAGGCGCAACCTACGCACACACACCCGAACGCACCTGGGAGAACGACAGCGACCTGCCCAAAACCGCTGTCAACGAAGGCTGCCGCGACATTGCGCAGCAATTGGTCGACTTTAATTTTGGCGACGGCATTGAAGTCGTGCTCGGTGGTGGTCGCCTGCATTTCATGCCTGCCGACACCGGCGATCCGGAATATCTCGAAAGCCTTGGCGCGCGCCAGGACAAACGCGACTTGATTGGCGAATGGAAAAACAAGAATCCGGGAAGTGAATACGTCTGGAACAAAACCCAGCTCGATGCGGTTGACCCGAAAACGGCAAGGCATTTACTGGGACTGTTTGAACCCGAACACATGAATTACGCCGCAGATCGCAAAAACGATGGCGCCGGCGAACCCAGCCTGACTGAAATGACGGCCAAGGCGATAAGGATTTTGCAACAGAATAAAAACGGGTTTTTTCTGGTTGTCGAAGGCGGTCGAATCGACCAGGCACACCATGCCGGGAATGCGTTCCGTGCCTTGACTGAAACGGTCGAATTTTCCGATGCCATCCGCATCGCCATGCAAATGACATCGGAGACAGATACCTTGATCCTCGTCACCGCCGATCATTCCCATACGATGACTTTTGCCGGCTACCCGACACGCGGCAACCCGATTCTGGGCAAGGTAATCGGGGCAAGCGGCGAAGGCCCGTCTACTGGTTATGCCCTCGATGCCACCGGCCTTCCCTACACGACGCTCGGTTATGCCAATGGGCCGGGCTATGTCGGCGCCAGCAACGTTCAGGCCGAAGGCATCAAGAAATTTCCGCATTACGTCTCCACGGTCCAGGCCGCCAAAGGCCGGCCCGACTTGAGCAATACCGATACCGAGGATCATGACTTCATGCAGGAAGCGGGAATACCGCTGCGCAGCGAATCCCACGGCGGCGAAGATGTAGGCATCTGGGCACGCGGCCCGGGCGCAAGCGCTGTTCGCGGCACGGTTGAGCAGAACGTGATTTTTCACTACCTGACGCAGGCAAATCCGCATTTGCGTAAACTGATTTGCAGCCTGAGCACCTGTAAAAAAATGGTGCCAATGACGCAACCGAAATTGCTGCCGAAAAAACACAGTCAATCCGCTAATTAATCCAGATCAAGTGCTCATCTGATTATCTTGCCAATGAGTTTATGCGGGGATGGCAGATCATCCGATGCTGACGATTTTTTTGATTGGCGATTAGACCTTCGTCTTCCCCGCTTTGGCGGGGATCCAGCGACGTGGTTTTGATGCATGAAGTCACGGGGTCCCCGACAAGAGCATTCGGGGATGATGGTCTATTTATTGATTCTAAAACACCGTCTTCCCCGCGTAGGCGGGGATCCAGCGACGTGGCTTTGATGCATGAAGTCACGGGGTCCCCGACAAGAGCGCTCGGGGATGACGAATTAATTCAATATTTTTCTAAGAACACCGTCTTCCCCGCGTAGGCGGGGACCCAGCGGCGTGGCTTTGATGCATGACGTCACAGGGTGCCCGACAAGAGCATTCGGGGATGACGATTTGTCTGGTTCGTGATGGTCGAAGCTCATTTGCCGACACACTGTTTATTGAATGAACCGCGATAATTACGCGCGATGGTAGGGATGATTCGTCAGTAAACTTTGCGCACGATAAAGTTGTTCCGCCAGCACCAGCCTTACCAGCATATGCGGTAGCGTAAGCGGCCCCAGTGACCAAGTCTCGCTGGCCGACGTCATGACTTCCGGCGAATGTCCCTCGGGACCGCCAATAAGGAAAACCAGATCGCGTCCTTGCTGACGCCAGAATTCGAGTCGCTGGGCGAGCTGTTCGGAAGAATGCAGTTTGCCGCGACCGTCAAGCGCGATGATGTAGGCATTTTTTGGATAGGCTGCCAGAACACGCTGGCCCTCTTCAGAAGTCGCGCGTGTCGCATCACGGCCTTTGCCACGGATGCCGGGCGCCACCTCGACAAGCTCCAGCGGCAAGCCATGCGACAGACGTTTTTGATATTCGGCAAAACCCTCGGCAACCCAGCTGGGGGCGCGCTCACCGACGGCGATTAGTTTGGCTTTCATCGAAACAAATCGCGGTGTTGCCGTAAATTACGTTTCGTCGTCAGGTGGCTGGTCGCCGACTGTCCACAAACGCTCAAGCGCATAGAACTCGCGCACGCGCGGTAGCATGACGTGAACGATGACATCGCCCAAATCCACCAACACCCATTCGGCTTCGCGCTCGCCTTCCACACCGAGTGGCATGACGCCGCATTTTTTGGCGAACTGCACGACTTCATCGGCAATCGATTTTACGTGGCGGGTCGACGTGCCGGAAACCACGACAAGATAGTCGGCAATCGATGTCTTGCCGCGCACATCGATTTCGATCGAATCTTTGGCTTTCATTTCTTCAAGTGCTGCATGCACCTGTTTCAATATCTCTTCCGGAGCGGGTGCCGGATTCGGCATTTTGGTTTTGATTACGTGGGCTTGTGAGCTCAAAGCACTATCTCGTGACGGGTGAATGGCGGTGATTATAAGGCTTTCGGGTACAGACCATGCTCTAGAATGTACGCATGTACCGCTGGATTCAGGCCAATTGGCGGGACCCCGGCAGCAAAAGCCCGGCGAATTGAGCTCGCAGACTCGCTTTGCAAGGGGCATTGCAGGCTGAATACCCGGCCGGACGGGCTGTCGTTAAGCACGGCGGGTGAGTCGCACAAACGGCTATTTATCGTGAAATGTGGCGAATGCATGGAATAGCCGGGCCGCACCGCGACAACGAAATGCGCTAAATCGAAGAGATCCTGCCATTCGTGCCAGGTATGCAATTGCGCGAATGCATCGGCACCGATGAGCCAGGCGATAGGCTGCTCGCTACCCAATTCGGCGCGCAATTCACGCAACGTATCTATCGAATAGGACGGCTTGTCACGATTCAATTCGCGCAAGTCAAGAAAAAAACGTGGCTGGCCGGCAATGGCAATTTGCAACATTGCGGCACGTTGGCGCGCTGTAGCGAGGGGCTTTTGCCGATGCGGCGGATCGGCCGAGGGAATGAAATAGACATCGGCATCCAGCGTTTTCTGGGCAAATCTGGCAACGGCAACGTGCCCATCGTGGACAGGATCGAAAGTGCCCCCGTAGCACAAGTGCACACTCATCCGGCCAACAAACTCCGCGCCCTCGGTTCTGCCACCGCCATCAACAGGCGCTCGAACATCAACCAGGCATCACCGCTGTCACGCCCTTTTGCCACCCGATCAATCTTGCCGCACTCGGCAACGAAAATCTCCCATCGGCCGGCTTTATGCCGATCCATCGCCCGCTTGTACAAGGCCTGCTTGCTATCCCAGATGCGCGCTTCGCGCATGGCGTTCATGACATTGCCGCCCGTCGCCTGTACGCGCGCGAGCTGACAGATTTTAAGGATATCCATCGCCACCATGGGCATCAGCCCGGGGACCTGGTCACCCTCGGCTTTCAATGCCGACAATATTTTTGCCACTCTGGCCGCATCGCCTGCTAGCGCCGTTTCCAAAAGACGAAAGACGTCGAAACGCGAAGAATCGGCAACAAAGCGATTCATGTCGTCGGCTTCAATTTTTGAATTCGGCGCCAGTAGTGCCAACTTGTCTATTTCCTGTGCCGCTGCCAACAAATTCCCTTCGACACGGTCGCTCAGGACTTGAATTGCCGCCGTGCTGGCCTGCAGACCGCGACTACGCAGACGGCGCTGCAACCAGTCTTCGCGTTCATGTTCCTTGATGGGCCAGATCGGCAGAAAATGTCCCGTGCGGGAAATGGCTTCGCTCCATTTTCCGGCATGGCTCTTGCTCCAGTCCTGGCTAGTAATCAGCAGCACGGTATCGTCGGGTGGTCGATTGCAGAAATTCTGGATTTCCTCGCTGCCGCTTTTGCCGGGCTTGCCGGTAGGCAATCGCAAATCGAACAGGCGCCGCGTGGCAAACAGACTTAAATTCGCCATGCCGCCGGTCAATAATTGCCAATCGAAATTATTGTCGGCATCCAGCACTTCACGCTCGATGTAGCCCTCGGCTTTTGCTTTTGACCGAACCGCATCGGCCGCTTCCTGGACCAGCAGTGGCTCGCTACCAGCAATCAGGTAAACCGGCTTGAGAGATTCCGAAGCCAGCTGTTTTTCAAAGCGGTCGAATTTTA
>Ga0208115_1000441_pt1 | contig 10439 bp, 9 predicted proteins | sample LakWasMeta4_LOW4_2_FD_183856 | JGI IMG/M metagenome (GOLD analysis project Ga0208115, IMG submission 183856) | Freshwater sediment methanotrophic microbial communities from Lake Washington under simulated oxygen tension - Sediment Metagenome... | ecosystem: Environmental > Aquatic > Freshwater >...
AATTTATGCAGACCGCCCTGCCCTGCTGGTATTTGCCGCTGCAAGTGCCTATTTTGCGTGGGCAAACGATATTGCATGGATAAAAGCAGCACAAAGCAAATGGACTAAACAGCGTTTTGATGCACTGACGCAATTATCTTCGCTCTATTACTCTGTGGGTCAGCGTTACAATCCTTACTTTCAAGTCAAACATGATGCTAAGGTTAAGTCTTATCCGCTCACCACACACTATCATCACAAAGCCGCACAAGAACAACGTGAGAATTGGTTTATTAATTGCCAATCAGCCAATTTAACTGACATATACAATTATTTTTCTGAGCAACCACAACGCGAACCTATTTATATTATTGATGTGTTGCTAGGCTGCGCTGCCAGTTATTTTGTCGCACTGTTAAGTTATAGCGAATTAACTGAACAACAGCAATCGCTCTGGTTTTGGTTAATGCCTATACTGGTATTATTCGGTGGTGGTTTCTCCGCTGTACTGCTGATGGGGTGGCGTAAACTCAATCTTAATATAAGCATTGGCAAAAAATTGACCATCGGTTTTCTCTCCGTTGCTTTATCAACGCGCTTGCCTGATGATGTGGGTGTATGGATACCGATAGGGTTGTTTTTTAGCGCGGTGCTGGTTTTTTTATATTGTTATTTGGAAGTAGCAGAAAGGTTTGTCGCAATTTTTGTAGATCAACTTTTACAATTCAAGCTAGTACGCAAAATACAGGCTATCCATTCTAATCCTCAATCCTTATCGCCTATCACTATGAATAAACAAATCTACCCGTTATTAATTGCCCAATTTTTATCCGCGTTTGCTGATAATGCCATTTTGTTTACCGTGATTGCGATGGTGATGCAATCAGGGGCGCAACCTAGCTGGTATATTCCTGCATTACAAAGCGTGTTCCTGATTGCTTATGTGGTACTTGGACCTTGGGTGGGTGGTTTTGCTGACCATCATGCTAAATCTCATGTGCTAATTATTGCCAATATTATTAAAGCAGTGGGTGCAGGCTTACTATTTTTTAACGTAGAACCGTTGATTGCTTATTGTATCGTCGGTGTCGGTGCGGCAATTTATAGCCCTGCAAAATACGGCATTTTGCCCGAATTAGCGGGTCATGATGTCTTACTGAGAGCCAATAGCTGGATTGAAGGCTCGACCATTTTGGCCATTTTACTGGGTATGAAAATAGGCGCGATGCTTGCTGATTACTCAGTACACACAGCGTTGCTAGTGACGATTGTGTTATTTATCATCTCAGCGTTGGCAACCTTATCGTTACCTGTAAAAGTCACTAAAAAAACCAGCACCGATAATGCACTGCTTGAATTTGGCAAACAAATGGCATTGTTTTTTACCACGCCGCGTTCACGTTTTGCCGTATTAGGTGGCTCATTATTTTGGGCGGCGGCGGCAAGTTTGCGCGTCATTCTAATTGTATGGGCTCCTTTGGTCTTGCTATCAAAAAATGCCAGTCAAATCGCCGACTTAACTCTGTATTTAACCGTTGGTATTATCGCGGGTTCAATCGTCGTACCCTATTTAATCCCTCTCGAACACTTACGCCGTGCCAGAATTCCTGCTTATCTTATGGCATTATTAATTATCGGTCTCAGTTTAACTACTAGCGTAATGCCTGCTCAAGCGGTGTTATTTGCCATTGGCATGATGGGCGGGATGTTTATCGTACCAATTAACGCCGTGTTACAAGAACAAGGGCAAAAAACCATTGGTAGTGGTAGTGCGGTTGCCTTGCAAAACTTTTTTCAAAATTTGGCGATGTTGATAGCAGTCGGTGCTTATACGCTAGCCGCCGCACAACAAATTGATCCTGTCATGGCAATGCTTGCTTTAGGCATCTTAGTATTTGTTGCGACGTTTCTAGTGTCGTTACATTTGCCTGATAATCATCAAGGGGAGTGAGTGTGCTAGCCGTGTAAGAAAGTTCTGAGCAATAACAGTACGGAGGCTTCAATGTCATCAGTTGTGGATAATAGGCAAATGCCATGAATGCCCTGCCACAATACACGCCCGGCTTCGGGTTTGTCGAATGTAAAGTAGCTGGCAAATTGCTGGTAAACAGCATTCAATTGGGCTTGATACCAATCGGGTAGTGCTTGGGCTTCGAGGGTAAAAATCATACGCCAACGGTCTGGGTGAGTGCGGGCGTACTGTAGGTAAGCATTAAGCCATATTTCAATATCACCTGTTGCGCTGAGGGGCTGTAAACGTATGTTAATGTCTTCTAGGGTTCGGGCGTTGAGGTGTAGGATTAGCTCTGCTCGGCTGGCAAATACCATGTAAATACTGCCGACCGTATAGCCCATTTCCATTGCAATTTTGCGAATAGTGAGAGCGGCAAAACCTTCTTCGATGATGATAGTTTCGGCGGCATTCAACACCATCGCTTTGATTTCTGCCAAGCTGTGTTCGTTTCGTCTTGCCATTGAATTTTAGTGAAGCCAATAACAACTGGCTTGGATGAATAAGTGAGAGTTTGGCTGTGAGCCAAAAGTGTTGGCGGAGCGGACGGGGCTCGAACCCGCGACCACCGGCGTGACAGGCCGGTATTCTAACCAACTGAACTACCGCTCCGTTTTAAGAGTGGCGCATTCTACAACATATTAGCTATTCGTCAAGTATTCAATCGCAATAAGATGTTATAGAATTGCCCATCTTTTTCTTTATTAGTCTTTTTTTATGGTCTGCAAAACAAATTCTCCTCTGCCGCTTGATGTAGAAGCTGGCAAAACTTACGGCTGGTGTAGCTGTGGTTTAAGTGAAACCATGCCATTGTGTGATCGTTCGCACCGTGACCGTTCTGATAAAAAATCCGTTAAATTTGTCGCCGAAGAAACTAAACGCATATATTTATGTGGTTGCTGTGAAACAAAAACCCCGCCTTTTTGTGATGCCAGTCATTGCAAACTGAGTTAGTGTTATGGCTATTGAAATAGAACATAAATTTTTATTGGCAAATGACCAGTGGCGTAACTGTGTAACGCAGTCGGTTCGTTACCGTCAAGGTTATTTAAGCTCACAAGCCACTAGTTCTATTCGTGTTCGTATCAGTGACGACCACGCGTGGTTAAATATTAAGTCAGCTACCATCGGCACACATCGCCATGAATATGAATATGAAATTCCACTGGCAGATGCCAATGAAATTCTCGATAAGTTGTGCAGAAAACCATTAATTGAAAAAACGCGGCATTTTGTTGTGGATAATGGTCATACTTGGGAAATTGATGAGTTTGACGGTGATAATCAAGGGCTAATTGTTGCGGAAATTGAGTTATCTGAAATCGGTAAAGCCTTTGTAAAACCTGCATGGCTAGGCGAAGAAGTCACTGATGATATGCGTTATTACAATAATAATTTATCACAGCATCCGTATTCAGAATGGAATGTGATACTGTGAAAAAGTGGCTGTGCGTGGTGTTGATGTTAGTCTCTAATGGCTGTTTTGCTGACAGTTTAAGCGATGCACTTAATAGTATTGAGTCGGAGTGGGCAAGCATTTATTACGGCTTGCCAAAAACAAAACAACAAGCCGCCTACCCTGTCCTGCTTGATAAAATCAAACAACTCGCTGAATATTATCCAGATGATGCAAGCGTTATTTATTGGCAAGCACTGGTTAAAGCCTCGTATGCGAATCATCAAAACCCAATAGCCGCGTTGCAAGCAGTACATGAAGTACGAGATTTATTAACCAAAGCGATTGCTATTAATCCACAAGTGATGAACGGCGCGGCGTATGTGGTGTTAGGCACGCTGTACGACAAAGTACCGAGTTGGCCGATTGCCTTTGGTGATGATAATACCGCCAAAACCATGTTAGAAACCGCTCTAAAAATTAATCCCAACGGGTTGGTCAGTAATTATTTCTACGGTCAGTTTTTATTGACTCATGATGATGCACAAACCGCTGAACACTATTTTAATCAAGCTCTCGTCGCCCCTATTCGGGCTGAACAGCCTTATGCAGATCAGCAAATGCAGCATAAAGTACAACTGGAGCTAAAAAAAATGGGCGCGACTAGTCACACCTTATCTCAGCTTAATCATTAATATGTTGACCGATAAACTCGCGGTACTTTATGAAGGGCAAGGCGATAATCTAACGTTTCAACAATTGGCCGACCGTTTGGGCGTGCCACTGCGTAACACTGTGCAAGCGGACAATTTGTCAGAGCCATTTTTTTTATCTTGGCGTGATGGTTGTTTAAAATTACTGGATAGAGAATTGCTCAGAAAAGGCGGCTTAACGGTTGATATAGACCCGCGCAATGGTGAACAACGCTCATGGCCCGCACCCAAACAAGGTGCGTTAGCCCAAGCCTTAGGGCGCAAAACCAGAACCGTGGTCGATGCTACCACAGGCTGGGGGCAAGATAGTTTGTTTATGTTTCGCATGGGTTATCAAGTGAGCTGTATCGAACGTTCACCTGTGATGGCAGAGTTATTGGCGGATGGTTTTAATCGCTTAAATCAACAAGACTGGATGCAACGCTTGCAATTATCAGCCCCGCAACTGTCTACAGGTAATGCCATTGATTTGTTAGCCACCTTAACCACGCCACCCGATTGTATTTATCTCGATCCAATGTTTCCGCCTAAACGTAAAAAATCCGCGTTAGCCAAAAAATCGATGGTTATTTTGCGTGATTTATTAGGTGATGATACCGACAAAGACCAACTATTTAACGTCGCGTTACAAGCAGCAGGTAAACGCGTTGTGGTCAAAAGCCCCGATGATGCTGAGCCGTTAGGTGGTAAACCTAGCGAAAGTTTTTCGGGAAAATTATTACGATATGATGTTTATTTGAAGGTTTAATATGTCAGATTGGCAAGATGTAATGGCTGAATCCGCTCTCGCAGAGGGTGAAAATACCGTGGTTGATGTCGATGGTACGGATGTGGCGATTTTTAAAATTGATGGTCAGTGTTATGCCATTTCCGATGTGTGTTCACACGATGGTGGCGAAATAGCCAGCGGTACGGTAGAAGGCGATGAAATTATTTGCCCAAGACACGGCGCACGTTTTTGTATTAAAACAGGTGCAGTCACTGCCCCGCCCGCTTATGAAGATATTGATTGTTTTCCTGTGCGTATTGAGCAAGGCAGAATACAGGTTAGGGATGATCGTTGGGATTAAGCTATCGGTTAGTTGGGGGCATACATTCATCCCCCAACCGACAATAATGGTTTAGATTTTTTTCTTGATAATCTCTTTGCCATCAATAATCAGCTCAGAAATACCACCTAACTGACCATTGAGTGTACATGAGGCGGTTTTAAAGCCACCTTTTTGAGCATTTTCACCGACCCATTTTAGAGTGACATAGGTTTCTTTATCGCTTTGGGTTTCAGATGGGAAATACACTTGTTCGCCTGTGTTATCCATGACGGCTTTGGTACATTTTGTGCTTGCCATTTCCTGCATAGCCACCACATTTCTTATCATGGATGAGCCTTCTTTTTGTTCTTTGGTTTGATCTTCTTTACTGACACCAACCATAACGAAACCAATAACAATTGCACCAAACACGGCGTACATTAATTTTTGATTTTCTGATATTTTTTCTGGCGTTTCTTCTGACATTTTTTATCTCCTGTGATTATTCAGTCAAGTGACCGACCATTGAATTCTATGTGAATTAATGCGGTTCAGCAATGAAAGTTAAAATTCAATGCCTTGTTCTGCCTTAATACCTTGTTGGTAGGCGTGTTTTATCATCGTCATCTCCGTCACCGTGTCGGCAATAGCGATAACTTCAGGCGCGGCATTGCGCCCTGTTAAAATTAAATGTTGCCAGCTAGGTTTATGCTCAGTAATAAAATCCGCGATTTCTTGACCTGAAATCCAGTTATAACCACAGCAATAATTTATCTCGTCCAATAACACTACATCAAATTTACCCGATAGGATTTTCTGTTTGCTCAGCTCCCAAATTTCCCGACTGGTTTTAATATCTTGTTCAGGATTTTTAGTGTCCCAAGTAAAGCCATCACCTAAGGCGTGCCATTCAATATTATCAAAACGTTCAGCGGCTTTTTGTTCACCTGTTTGCCATTGCCCTTTGATGTATTGAATCACGCATATCTTCAAACCCCAACCTGCGGCACGAAATACCATGCCGAACGCACTCGATGATTTACCTTTGCCTGTTCCTGTATTTACAACGACTAAGCCGCGTCGTCTGTCTCTGGATTTCATTCATTATTCCTTTCGTTATATTATGTATTTGGAATAGAGCTATCATTTAGACCTCGGAGGTTTTAAAAACGTACTAGGTCTACGTTGTTCCGCTTTAAGTGATCTAATTATCTATCATCCATTGTAACCTTAAAAATTCATTATGACTGAAGCCACACTTTTATTTAACCAAGCTAAAAACGTTATTGCAGGCGGCGTAAATTCACCTGTTCGTGCTTTTAATGGCGTAGGCGGTACGCCCGTATTCATCGACCATGCCCAAGGCGCATATACTTATGATAGCTTTGGTAAGCGGTATATTGATTATGTTGGTTCATGGGGACCGATGATTTTAGGTCATGCCCATCCTGAGGTGATTGCCGCTGTTAAAACCGCCGCAGAAAAAGGCTTAAGTTTTGGCGCACCCACTGAGATTGAAACGGCGATGGCTCAGCGAGTGTGTGAGCTTATGCCTTCTATCGAATTACTCAGAATGGTCAGTTCTGGTACAGAAGCGACCATGAGCGCGATTCGTTTGGCGAGAGGTTACACGCGTCGCGATAAAATTGTGAAATTTGAAGGTTGTTATCATGGGCATTCAGATGCGTTATTAGTTAAAGCAGGGTCTGGTACATTGACCTTAGGCGTACCTAGTTCGTTGGGCGTGCCTGCCGCCGTAGCGGCAGATACTATTACGCTGACTTATAACGATAGTGAGCAGGTTAAACAATTATTTGCTGAAATGGGTGAACAAATCGCCTGTATTATTGTTGAACCTGTCGCAGGTAATATGAACTGTATTCCGCCTGTCGCGGGATTTTTGGAAACTTTGCGCGAAGTTTGCGACCAATATCAAAGCGTATTAATTTTTGATGAAGTGATGACAGGTTTCCGCGTTAGCTTACAAGGCGCACAAGGTCTGTATAACATTCGTCCCGATTTAACCACATTAGGCAAAATCATTGGCGGTGGTATGCCTGTCGGCGCATTCGGTGGACGACGTGACATCATGGAATGCCTCGCGCCCTTAGGTGGCGTGTATCAAGCGGGAACATTATCAGGCAATCCTGTTGCTATGGCTGCGGGTTTAAAGACCTTGGAATTGATTGCTCAGCCTGATTTTTATACGTCGCTGACTACAAAAACTGAACAGCTTACCGATGGCTTAAAACAACGCGCCGCTTCAGCGGGTATTGCTTTTACAACGAATCAAGTGGGCGGGATGTTTGGTCTATTTTTTAGTGATGAAGAGAAAATTAGCCGTTTTGCTCAAGTCATGCAATGCGACCAATCCAGATTCAAACGCTTTTTTCATGCGATGTTAGAAGCAGGTGTGTATCTTGCCCCTTCGGCATTTGAGGCAGGTTTTGTGTCTGCCACGCATACTGACGAAGATTTACAGCAAACGCTAGCGACCGCTGAAATCGTATTTAGTCAATTAGGATAAAAAAGCCGTGCCACTTGATAAAATCCATGCAGACGAATACGATTTTCGAATTGAAGAAGAGTTGCGTAACAGGGATTATTGGCTGTCTGAATCGCAACGTATTACGCATATTGGTAGCTGGATGTGGGACATTGCCACAGAGTCTCTTGTCTGGTCAGAAGAAACTTACCGTATCTACGGTGTGAACCCTGACAGTTTTATTCCCTCCATTGCGTCATTGCTAGCTCTACTCCATGTAGATGACCGACCCGCCATGCAAGCATGGATACACGCTTGTTTATCTGGAGAGCAGCCTAGTGAATTAGAGTTCCGCGCGGTGATGCCAGATGGGAAGGTTCTGACGCTTCAAGGGCATGGAGATTTGCAGTATAACGCTGATTACACGCCCATTCGAATGCTGGGGACAGTGAAGGATATTACCGAACGTAAACAGATGGAGCAAGAGCTGCTGGACAGCAACAGTTTTAATATCAGCGTCCTTGATTCACTGAGCTCTGCGATTGCCGTGCTGGATGCGCAAGGCGTTATTATGGCTGTTAATAAGGCATGGCAGCAGTTTGGTAAAGAAAATGGTTTGCAATCTAATCGGGATTTAGTGGCGGCTAATTATCTGGGCATCTGTAAAACGTGTGACACACCCAAGAATGATTGCACTGTTTGTTCATTAGGGATTAGTTATCTGGATACCTGTAAAACAGCTATTAACCAACCTAATGGTGATGAAGCAAGCGCGGCTTATCTGGGTATTGTTGCGGTATTGGCAGGTGAGAAAGACACGTTTCATTTAGAGTACTCGTGTCACTCGCCCACTCAGCAACGCTGGTTTTCGATGAATGTATCAGCGTTACAAGGTTCACGGCGCGGAGCGGTGGTGAGTCATGAAAACATCACTGAACGTAAACAGGCTGAGATACGGCAGCAAGGGAGTGAAGAGAAACTAAGTTTATTCATTCACTACGCCCCCTCGGCGATAGCGATGTTTGATTGTGATATGCGTTACCTTGCTTTCAGTCATCGCTGGCTAGTTGACTATGATTTAGGTGAGCAGGAACTACTGGGGCGTATTCACTACGACGTTTTTCCCGATATGCCTGAGCAATGGAAAGAGGTTCATCGGCGTAGCCTGAACGGAGCGGTTGAAAAATGTGACGAAGATATGTTCGAGCGAGCCAACGGTTCTGTGGAATGGGTACGCTGGGAGACTCGTCCTTGGCGAAGTAGTCAAGGAAATATCGGTGGCATTATCATTTTTTCTGAAGTGATAACCGAACGTAAACAAGCTGAGGAAAAGGCACAAACCATCGCGGCAAAACTGGAGGCTGCTCTTGCCAGTATGAGCGATGCGGTGTTTATTTCTGATACTGAAGGGTCGTTTATTAACTTCAATGATGCTTTTGTGACGTTTCACAGATTTAAAAATAAAGATGAATGCCCAAAGATATTGACTGAATATCCTAAGTTAGTAGATGTGTATTTGCTCACTGGAGAATTCGTGCCTTTAGAGCAAAGACCCGTATCTAGGGCATTGTGTGGTGAAACAGCGATTAATACCGAATTTATTTTGCACCGAAAAGACACCGATGAAAAATGGATTGGAAGCTATAACTATGCCCCTATTCTTGATGATGGCGTGATTATTGGATCGGTGGTTACAGCGCGTGACATTACCGAGCGCAAACAAGCAGAAAAAAAATTACAGCTCGCCGCTAACGTGTTTACCCACTCTAATGATGGCATTATCATCACCGATACATTAGGCAGTATCGTTGATGTCAATGATAGCTTTACGCGCATTACAGGTTACCGCCGCGAAGAGGTTTTGGGGCAGAATCCACGCATACTCAAATCTGGACAGCAAGATGCGGAATTTTATACCGCCATGTGGAAAGCGATTATTGATGATGGTCATTGGAGGGGCGAAGTATGGAATCGAGGTAAAAACGGTGAAATATTTGCAGAAATACTCTCCATCAGTGTGGTGCTTAATAAAACGGGAGTACCCGAAAATTACGTCGCCGTATTCACTGACATTACGGCAATAAAAGAACACCAACAAAAGCTCGAACACCTTGCCTATTATGACCCCTTGACTAACTTGCCCAATCGCGTACTGTTGACTGACCGTTTGCAACAAGCGATGGCGCAAAGTTTGCGACATGAGCAATTGCTGGCGGTGATTTATCTCGATCTGGATGGTTTTAAGGTCGTAAATGACCAGCATGGTCAGGACGTGGGCGATAAACTATTGATTGTCCTTGCGCAGCGCATGAAGGAAGCCATACGCGACGAAGATACTTTATCGTGCATAGGTGGTGATGAATTTATTGCTGTATTAGTTGATTTGGAACAGTTACAAGATTGTGAGCCAACACTTGAACGCTTACTGCATACTTGTTCCACACCAGTCCAGATAGATAATGCGGTAGTACAGGTTTCTGTTAGCGTCGGTGTAACACTTTATCCGCAAGACCTTGTGGATGCTGGACAATTAATCCGCCATGCGAGTCAGGCGATGTATCAAGCTAAGTTGCAGGGTAAGAACTGCTATCAATTATTTGACATAAATTCCGATGCGGCAATAAAGAGCCAACATGAGAATATAGAACATATTCGCCACGCACTCAGTCAAAATGAGTTTGTGCTGTATTATCAGCCCAAAGTCAACATGAAGACGGGCGAAGTGATAGGTGTTGAAGCTTTGATTCGTTGGCAGCATCCTGAGCGTGGTTTATTACCCCCTGCTGCTTTTCTGCCTATTGTTGAAGGCTTGCCCATTAGCGTG
>Ga0208115_1000449_pt1 | contig 10342 bp, 11 predicted proteins | sample LakWasMeta4_LOW4_2_FD_183856 | JGI IMG/M metagenome (GOLD analysis project Ga0208115, IMG submission 183856) | Freshwater sediment methanotrophic microbial communities from Lake Washington under simulated oxygen tension - Sediment Metagenome... | ecosystem: Environmental > Aquatic > Freshwater >...
ATGATTTATTGAAACCTGCACACCAACCACAATAACTTTGGAACCCGAAAAAATTATATCCGAATTGCAGTTTAAAGCCGTCAGAAGTTCTGGAGCTGGTGGTCAAAACGTGAACAAAGTTTCCTCGAAAGTGGTTTTATCTTTCGATTTGAAAAATTCCCAAGCCTTATCTGACGAAGAAAAATTGAGACTGGAAACAAAGTTGTCTTCAAGATTAACATCGGATTTAGTTTTAATTTTAAATTGTGACGAAGACAGAAGCCAACTTAAAAATAAAGCGATTGTCACCAAACGTTTTCTGGACATAATTTCCGCTGGGCTTGTGATTCCAAAAATCAGGAAAGCTACAAAAATCCCAAAATCGGTTATCCGAAAACGAATCAAAGACAAGAAGAATTTATCTGAAATTAAGAAATCCCGAAGGAAACCTGATTTTTAGTTATTCCAAAAACTTTAAACTTTAAATTTGGAACTTCAAACAAATAACATATCTTTGACCCGTCTCAAAGGGGTGCTCTAAATAACGAGCTGAGATTATACCCATCGAACCTGAACAGGTAATGCTGTTAAGGGAAAATAGAATTAAAGATGAAGTGCACGTCATCCGGAAATTCAGAAAAAATCATTTTTTAATTTAACAAAAGAATAATTCCCCCTTTTATTCGTAATACTATTTACGGATGAACACTTTATTTTATTTACAAAGTACAAAGACGAAACCTTCTAATCTATTATCAATTCGTCTATTATCAATTCTCTTTCTTCTTTTTTCTTTAGTTTCTTTTTCACAAGAAAAACCGCAGGACACAACCAAAGTCAACCAACTCGATGAGGTTTTGGTTTCGGCAGTTCGTGTCACTTCAAAAACACCAGTTAGTTTTAGCAATTTAGACAAAAAGGAAATCAAGTTTCGAAATTTGGGACAGGATATTCCCATTTTGATGAACTATTTACCATCAGTTGTCACTACTTCCGATGCCGGTAATGGAGTGGGTTATACCGGAATTCGCGTTCGCGGAAGCGATGGAACTCGGGTGAATGTTACCATTAACGGAATTCCGTACAATGATTCAGAAAGCAGTGGAAGCTATTTTGTCGATATGCCTGATTTTGCTTCTTCGGTCGAAAGTTTGCAATTGCAACGTGGTGTTGGAACTTCCACAAATGGTGCCGGTGCTTTTGGCGCAAGCCTAAATATGCTGACTGATAGCTATTCAAAGGAAAGTAATGGAGAAATTTCAAGTTCTTTTGGGAGTTTTAATACTCAAAAAAACACGGTAAAATTCAGTACTGGTTTGATGAATGACCATTTTGAAATTGCAGGCCGATTATCAACTTTAAAATCTGATGGATATGTTGACAGAGCGAGTTCTGATATGAAATCCTATTTTCTTCAGGGAACTTATGTTGGCAAAACCACTTTGATTAAAGCTTTGGCTTTTGGAGGAAACGAAAAAACGTATCAATCTTGGTATGGAATCGATTCCGAAACATTGGCAACCAACAGAACTTATAATTTTGCGGGAATGTACACGGATTTAAACGGAGACACGCAATTTTATAACAATCAAACCGATAATTATCAGCAAGACAACTATCAATTGCATTGGAACGAGAAAATGTCTAAAAACTGGAATACTAATTTAGCTTTTCATTACACGAAAGGCAAAGGTTATTATGAAGAATACCAGGAAGATCAAGCATTTTCTGATTATGGAATGCTAGCAGTTTCTGGACAAACTTCTACTGATTTGATTCGCCAAAAATGGTTGGATAATGATTTCTACGGAACTACATTTTCGGCAAATTACAAAAACGAAAAGCTGGATGTAATTTTCGGAGGAGGTTATAATAAATATGAAGGAGCTCATTTTGGAAAAGTAATTTGGGCACGTTTTGCATCCCAAAGTGAATTGGGCGACCATTATTACGACAATTTTGCAACAAAAACGGATGGGAATATTTTTGCGAAAGCCAATTACCAAATCAGCCCAAAAATCAGTTTGTTTGGAGATTTGCAACTACGAAATGTGCATTACAAAGTGGATAGTCCTGAAACAGGATTAGTAAATGACACCTTCAATTTTTTCAATCCAAAAGCAGGATTGAATTATACTATCAACCAAAAAAGCACTTTGTATTTTTCGTATGCAAGAGCCAATCGTGAACCAAACCGAACCGATTATGAAGGCGGAAACCCAAAACCGGAAAAATTGAATGACTTTGAATTAGGCTGGAGATATTTTGCCGAGAAAGTAAAATTCAATTCGAATATTTATTATATGGCCTACAAAGACCAGTTGATTTTAACCGGAAACTTGGACGATGTAGGAAATCCAATTCGTTCTAACAGCGAAAAAAGTTACCGTTTAGGATTAGAAGTTGATGCCACAATTGCAGTTTCAGAAAAGTTTTTTATCAGACCTAATTTTACTTTGAGCACTAATAAAAACATTGATTTGGCCGTTGAAGGGCAAAATTACGGAACGACAACTATTGCTTATTCTCCATCGATTATTGCCGGAAATATTTTCGTTTACAAACCAATTGAGAGTTTGCAAATTTCACTTTTGCAAAAATTTGTTGGAGAACAATATATGAACAATATCGAATCTCACGATGCAAAATTGGCGAGTTATTTTGTGAATGATTTAAATGTTGGTTACGAAATCAAACCAAAATCTGTTTTCAAATCAATTACCATAACAGGATTGGTCAATAATATTTTAGACAAGAAATACGTGTCAAATGGTTATATGTGGGATGTGTATCCTTATTATTATCCTCAGGCAGGAATCAATTTCTTGGCAGGATTGACCTTGAAGTTTTAGATTGTTTTTAGTTATATTTCATAAAATCCTGATGGTTACGCCATCAGGATTTTTTTTGTTAATTATAAACATGAATTATATTTCCATTAACTTCAACTCGGTATTGCTTTAATGCATATTGTTTCCCAGCACATTGACCTGAAAACAAACTATATTCAGCATTGTCACAAGCACAAAGAGCATTTATCCCTTTTATTGTCATTGTAGAACAGGAACTCAAAGCCTGATTGGGACAAGCGGCATCAAAAGCATTATAGGTTGTGCCTGAATTATTAAAAACAATTATTCCACGAACTCCTTGATTGGGAATATATACAGCATTACTCACGAACTTGAGATTGGAATATTCAGGAAGACTCAAATTGATATTAATGTTAACAGGGTAATTTGGCAAATATGGATTGTTGTATTTAGGGGAATTAGTACTGCAGCCAAAAAGCATTGGAAAAGCAATCAGCAAAAGGAAATATTTTTTCATTATTCAAATAAATTTAGGATAATTAGTAAGACAAATTTAATTTATTTAGCTTTGAAAAAGATATGTTTAACGTATATTTATAGATTAAATAAAAATAATAGTATCTTTGTGAAAAGAAATCCCGTCCTGATGGGATTTTTTGTATTTTATATAAATGATGAAGTTATGACTAAAGTATCTTATTACACCGCCGAAGGATTAAAAAAATTAAGAGAAGAATTAGACTATTTAAAGAGTGTGATGCGTCCAAAAGCGTCCCAAGATATAGCAGAAGCAAGAGATAAAGGCGATTTATCAGAGAATGCCGAATACGATGCTGCAAAAGAAGCACAAGGAATGTTGGAAATGAGAATTGCCAAGTTAGAAGACATACATTCTAATGCAAGATTAATTGACGAAACACAACTTGATGTTTCCAAAGTTTTGGTATTGTCAAATGTAAAAATCAAGAATCAAGCCAATGGAATGGAGATGAAATACACGCTTGTAGCCGAAAGTGAAGCTGATTTAAAAACTGGAAAAATCTCAGTAACTTCACCAATTGGAAGAGGTTTGCTAGGAAAAAAAGTAGGCGAAGTAGCCGAAATCACGGTTCCAAATGGTGTTTTGAAATTTGAGATTCTGGAAATTTCTCGCGATTAACCCTTTCAACAATTAATTAATTCAACAATGTCAAGTATTTTTACCAAAATCATAAAAGGAGAAATTCCTTGCTACAAAATAGCCGAGGATAATAATTTTTTGGCTTTTTTGGATGTAAATCCAAATGCAAAAGGACATGCTTTATGTGTTCCAAAACAGGAAATTGACAAAATTTTCGACATCGAAGACGACTTGTATCTTGGACTGATGCAGTTTTCCAAAAAAATTGCCGTTGCACTCGAAAAAACAGTTAATTGTAAAAGAATTGGAATGGCAGTCATTGGACTAGAAGTTCCACACGCACACGTTCATTTAATTCCTTTAAACGAAATGGATGAAATGCGTTTTCAGAAAAAAGTTTCAATGTCAAAAGAAGAATTTGAAGCATTGGCCAAAAGTATTAAAGCCAATTTATAATGTTTTATGAATAAAACAAATTGGTATGGTTTTCGTTTAGAAAGGGAATGGGTGAAAATCCATTCCCTTTTAATTTATGGCTTATCCTGTAATATGAAAAATATATATTTACTACTTTCTTTCTTTTTCTCCATTTTAAGTTTCGGTCAAGTCAATGTAGGATACGCTTTAATCGACAAAAAAATTACTGCAATTCCCCAGAATTCTAGCGCTTCTACAGATGCAATTGCGCAGTATATAAACTCTAATTTTAAAACAGAAAACGAGAAGATTCGTGCGGTTTTTTATTGGACAGCCTCAAACATTAGCTATGATGTAAAGAATATGTATGCTGTCACTATAAATGAAAACCCACAAGATAGAATTGCGAAAACATTAAAAACCAAAAAAGGAATTTGTGGTGACTATGCTGCAGTTTTTAATGAAATAGCCACTTTAGTTGGGGTAAAATCTGTTGTTATTGAAGGTTATACGAAGCAAAATGGAAAAGTTGCCACTTTGTCTCACGCTTGGTGTGCGGCCAAAATAGACAAAAAGTGGTATTTATTTGACCCGACTTGGGGTTCAGGGGCTTTATATAATGGTAAGTTTGTCAAGAAAAGAAATGATTATTATTTTAAAACGGAACCCGAAAAAATAATCTCATCACACATTCCATTTGATTATTTGTGGCAATTTCTAAATTATCCTATTACAAATAAAGAGTTTTATGAGAGTAAAATCCAAGTTGATAAATCAAAAAAATATTTTGATTATCAAGCAGAGATTGATAAATATGAAAAACTATCTGATGGAGATAAAGCATTTGAATCTGCCGAAAGGATACAGAAAAACGGCATTTTAAATAATTTGATTTCGGAGCAGTATCAATATAAAAAAAAGGAATTTTCAATTTTGACTCAAAATATAAATATTGAAAAATTAAATTCAATAACAAGCGATTATAATCAAGCCATAACTTTATTGAACGATTTCATTTATTATAGAAACAAAAAATTCAAACCCTCTTTACCCGATTCTGAAATCAGCAAAATGATTCAAACTCCAAAAGAGAATTTGGTCAAATGCCAGAATGATATTAATAGTGTTGGTTCAGTAGGAAGCGAGAATACTTCTAGTATTACATCATTGAAAAAAAATATTTATGATGCTTTAGCTCAAGCCGAAGAATATGAATCTTTTGTAAAAGAATATTTAAGCAAATCAAAAATGGCTAGAAAATCAATGTTTACGAAAGTAACTTGGTTTGGAATCCCGTTAATTAACTTACTTTTTTGAAGCTAACCTGCATCGTGGTTCCTTTTCCTATTTCGGAATTCAGCACTTTTATCGTTCCTTTGTGATATTCTTCTACAATTCTTTTTGTTAGCGAAAGACCTAAACCCCAACCGCGTTTTTTGGTAGTGAATCCAGGTTCAAATACGTTTTTAAACTGTTTTTTTGGAATTCCACTTCCTGTATCCGAAACTTTTATTTTTACTAATTCACCGTCATCTTCAATAGAAACTGCTAGTTTTCCTCTTCCTTTCATCGCATCAATGGCATTTTTTACCAGGTTTTCTATCGTCCAGCCGTGTAAAGTGGGATTGATAGAAACCATAATTGGTGATTGTGGAGCTTTAAAAGAAAACTCGACTTGTTTTGAAAATCGCGATTGCAAATAATCATAGGATTGAAGCGTTTCTTCCACAATATCTTTGTTTTCTAGTTTTGGTTCCGACCCAATTTTCGAAAAACGATCCGTAATGGTTTTCAGGCGTTCGATGTCTTTCTCGATTTCAAATGTCGTAGATTCATCAACATTTTCGGCTTTAAGGAGTTCAACCCAACCTATTAATGACGAAAGAGGAGTTCCAATCTGGTGCGCCGTTTCCTTTGCCATTCCTGCCCAAAGTTTGTTTTGGGTAGCCATTTTCGTGCTTCGATAAAAATTATAAACCAGTCCCGTAAACAAAACGATGATGAGCAATAAGGCAACCGGATAATATTTAAGTTTTTTCAATAACTCCGAGTTCCCATAGTATATTTTTTGAAATTTACCAGGAACATATTCAATTACAATAGGATCATTTTCGCTTTTTAGACCATCCAAAACGGCTCTGATTCGTTGTTTGTCTTTCACAATTGCCTCATCAATATTCTTCGTATTTATAATGGAGTCATTCTCAGTAAGAATAATTGGGATTGAAGTATTGTTGCTAAAAATTTGAAGAGGAAGTTCCACATCAGTTGTTTCCCCAGCATTTATCAGCGTTTTATGAGCGTTTGCCCAAAGGTTCATCTTCAATCTTTCTTCATTTTTAAAAATTTGAAAAAAAGTATAGGTGTTCCAAAGAATTAATGAAATGATTAAAAAAGAGGCACAAATGATAACCCAGCGGGTTGTGTTTCTACTTTTGGAAAACTGCATACAACTAATTTTTGTGGCATAAATATAACGAATTAATCAAAGTAAGATTGTGTTTTTTTTGGAGCTGCTTCCTGCCGTACGTTTTATCCACGCTAAAAAGCGTGGGATGCCACTTCCATCAGGGCTAGGGCAGTCTTTTTTCAGACAAATTTTTTACTAAAATTCAACATTCTTATTCCTATTCATTACTTTTGTTTAAATGAAAATTTTATGATTAGCATTGAACCAAAAGACCTTTCGATGTCAAAATTGCAAGGGTATTTACAAGGGGCTGTTGCGCCGCGACCAATTGCATTTGCAAGTACTTTGAGCAAAAGCGGGAAGCTTAATTTGTCACCTTTCAGCTTCTTTAATCTCTTTAGTTTCAATCCGCCAATACTTATTTTTTCGCCAGTAAGAAAAGGAAGTGACAATACAGCAAAACACACTTTAGTTAATTGCGAAGCCACCCGCGAAGTGGTCATCAATGTGGTCAATTATGATATTGTGCAGCAAGTATCATTATCAAGTTCAGAATATCCCGAAGGTGTCAACGAATTCCTGAAATCTGGCTTGACGCCAATTCCTTCGGATATTGTAAAACCGTATCGCGTTGCCGAAAGCCCAGTGCAATTTGAATGCAAAGTCAACGAAATTATTCCTTTGGGAAAAGAAGGCGGAGCTGGTAATTTAATCATTTGTGAAGTGGTGAAAATTCACATCAATGAAACTGTTTTGGATGAGAATGGAGCAATCGACCCTTTTAAAATAGATTTGGTTTCCCGTTTGAGTGGTGATTGGTACTCAAGAGTAAAAACAGGATTGTTTTCAGTCGAAAAACCTTTGCCAACTTTAGGAATAGGAGTAGATACTTTTCCTGATTTTGTCAAGAAAAGTAAGGTTTTTGACGGGAATGATTTAGGAAAATTAGGCAACATTAATAGTTTGCCTACTAATGAAGAAATTGATATATTTGTAAAGCAAAATTTTGCCGTAAAAGGAGTTTTAAGTTCTGATGATGCCCGAAAAATACATTTGAAAGCAAAAGAATACTTGAATAACAATGATGCGATTTCGGCTTGGAAACTGCTTCTCGCCAAAGGAATTTAAACAGAATAACAACAATAAAATTAAATAAAGTAAGATGGAAGTTACAGGAAAAATTAAAATGATTGATCAAACCAAAGAGGTTGGATCTTCAGGTTTCAAAAAAAGAGATGTTGTTGTTACAACAGATGAGCAATATCCACAACATATTTTGGTTCAGTTTGTTCAGGACAAATGTGATTTGTTGAATAGTTTTCAAGTGGGAGATGCCGTGAAAATTGACATTAATTTGAGAGGTCGTGAATGGACTAACCCACAAGGAGAAACCGTTTATTTTAATACAATCCAAGGTTGGAGAATTGCAAAAGCACAAGCCGAAGCTCCTGCAGCTCAAGCGCCACCAATGCCTGCGGCAGCAGCTTTTCCGCCAGCGACAAGCTTAAATGAAGATGAACCAGACGATTTGCCTTTCTAAAAAATAGTTTTGAAAGAGCCTTGAAATTTCAAGGCTTTTTTTTGGACTTTCGTGAAATTAATTGAGTTGAAGAATTGCTCCCATTCCTATTTGACTTCCAATTTGTGGGAAAACATAAGCCGTAGTTTTTTTCTTTTTTCCAAAAGTCACTGACTTAAAAGGATTCCAATAAGAAACTACCAATCCCGATGCCAATCCAATTCCTGCGCCGGCAAGAACATCGGAAGTATAATGTTTGTTATTTGCAATTCGGAGAATTCCCGTTGCAGTTGCAAACAAAAATCCGCTGCTGGCATACCATAAATTCGAATCTTTGTACTCATAATATAGAAGTGCAGCGTTTGTAAAAGCAGTCGCAGTATGACCGGAAGGAAAACTCAAATTATCGGATTGATCTGGTCTTTCTTCTTTAACAGTGTGTTTTAAAGTATAAACTACAGTTCCCATAATTACATTTGCAATCACAATATTAATGGTTTGATGTTGAAAATCATTTTTTGGTTTAAATCCAAAAGTTTTTCCCAAATAGATTTGAGCAATTGGAATAAATTGAAGATAATTGTCGGCATTGGTATGAAAATCTTCGCCAAAAAAATTGTTGGCATTTGATTGTAAATCATCATTAAGAGCCGTGTTCAAAAGCAATGTTCCTGCAGTTATAAGTGCAGCAGGAGCAATAAATTGTTTATAAGAAAGTTTATCTTGCGTTTTTATCGAAGAAATTGAATCTTTGGTTTGCGCATTTCCTATGAAAACCAATAATGAAAATGTAAGAGTGAAGAGTTTGGTTTTCATAGTTTTTGAATTTTAAAGCGTAAATTAGCTTTGCCAAATTTATACTTTTGTTTGAAACTATGTATTTTTTATCCAAAGAATTATTTTTTCCTCCAGTTTCCGAAGCCAATCCTGATGGAATTCTCGCCATTGGCGGCGATTTATCTCCAGAGCGATTAATTTTGGCATACAAAAGCGGCATATTTCCTTGGTTTGAAGAGGGAGAACCCATTTTTTGGTGGTCACCCAATCCCAGAATGGTTTTGTTTTTGGATGAATTGGTGGTTTCAAAAAGTATGCGAAACATCCTTAACCGAAACATTTTTAAGGTTACTTTCAACCAGAATTTCAGAGAAGTGATTTCGAATTGCCAAAAGATAAAACGTGAGGATCAAAACGGAACCTGGATTACCAATGATATGATTGAAGCCTATTGTAAACTCAATGAATTGGGAATTGCAAAATCAGTCGAAGTTTGGCAAAACAATGAATTAGTTGGCGGTTTGTATGGCATCGATTTGGGACATATTTTTTGTGGGGAAAGTATGTTTTCCAAGGTTTCGAATGCTTCAAAAGTGGCATTTATTGCCTTGGTAAATCAATTAAAAGCAGCAAATTATAAAGTATTGGATTGCCAGGTTTATAATGAACATCTGGAAAGTTTAGGCTGTCGCGAAATTGAAAGAGAGGAATTTATAGAAATTTTGAAATCTAACTATTGATTTCTTCTAAAACAATCTTCCACGTGATCATCAACCATTCCCGTGGCTTGCATATGGGCATACACCACGGTTGAACCTACGAATTTGAACCCACGTTTTTTCAAATCCTTGCTAATTTCGTCAGAAAGTGGAGTTGTAGCAGGAACTTCTTTTAATGTTTTACGATTATTTTTTATTGTTTTTCCATCGGTAAATTGCCAAATGTATTTACTGAAACTACCAAATTCTTCCTGCACTTTAATAAAAGCAACTGCATTGGAAACAGCAGCTCTAATTTTTAATTGATTGCGAATAATTCCAGCATCTTGTAGTAATTCCTGAATTTTTTCTTCGGGATAATTGGCCACTTTTTTATAGTCAAAATCATCAAAGGCTAATTGAAAGTTTTCTCTCCTTTTTAGAATTGTAATCCAACTCAATCCTGCCTGAAAAGTTTCGAGAATCAGAAATTCAAATAATTTTTGGTCGTCATAAACGGGTACACCCCATTCTTTATCGTGATATTCTTTGTACAAATCACTTGATAAACACCAACCGCATCTATTAATTTCTGTTTTCAATCTTTTC
>Ga0208115_1000451_pt1 | contig 10316 bp, 5 predicted proteins | sample LakWasMeta4_LOW4_2_FD_183856 | JGI IMG/M metagenome (GOLD analysis project Ga0208115, IMG submission 183856) | Freshwater sediment methanotrophic microbial communities from Lake Washington under simulated oxygen tension - Sediment Metagenome... | ecosystem: Environmental > Aquatic > Freshwater >...
TTGAAGCTTCTCCAAAACCTTTTCTAAAATCATAACCCGGACGCAATACTTTTTCTTTAGTAAAATATTCTGTGGTGAAATTAGCAAAGCCACCATCTTTTCCAATAGCAACACCATAATTGGCAGCAATTTTTATTGCATTTCCATCAAGAGATTTGTCTTTACCATACGTATTACCATTCCCATTTTGATCTAATCTGTATCCCGGAGTATTTGGAGTTCCTGGAAGAAAATTTCCTTTTGCGTGAGTATTAAAAGTTCCATAAGTTACTGAACCTGTTAATTCATCCACATTGTCATTCAATACAATGTTAATAACTCCTGCAATGGCGTCAGAACCATATTGTGCTGCTGCACCATCTCTCAGAATTTCGATTCTTTTGATGGATGAAGCAGGAATAGCATTCAAATCGGTTCCTGTATTTCCTCTGCCACGGGTTCCATAAATGGTAACAAGTGAAGATTGATGTCTTCTTTTTCCATTAATCAAAACCAAAGTCTGGTCTGGTCCCATTCCTCTCAAAGAAGCTGGATCAACGTGATCTGCACCGTCAGAACCAGATTGTTTGTTGGCATTAAAAGATGGGGCAATATACTGTAACAATTGATTGATTTCAATTTTTCCGCTTTGAGTTGTAATATCTTTCATGCTAATGACATCAATGGGAACTGCTGAGTTTACAACTGTTCTTTTGGCATTTCTTGATCCTACAATTTGAACTTCTTGTAATTCCTGTTCTCCTTCTACAGCTAATACAACATCTATTGTAGTATCAGTAGCGGCTTTTGTAATGGATTTGTATCCAATATAACTAAAAACAAGAGAGGCTCCTTCTTGAACTTTTATCTTGTAAGTTCCGTCAGCATCGGTAGAAACACCGTTTTTAGTTCCCTTTTCGAAAATATTTACACCTGGTAAAGCAGTTCCCGAATTGTCTTTTACAACTCCTGTTATTTCTTTTTGGGCAAAAAGAAAGGAAATGTTAAATAAAAGCAATAATAATGTAATTTTTTTCATAATTAATTGAATTTTGGTTAGGGTTAGTAATTGGATGCAATATATATTTATTTAACAAAACATTCGCAAATAGTTTTATTATTTATTATAAAGTTGTCAAAAATGGATTAATCTCTAGTTTTTACTTATGAAACATTTATTAAATCTTATATTTGCACACTTTTAAATAAATACAACATAATGAAAGCAGGAATTGTAGGGTTACCAAATGTTGGAAAATCAACATTATTCAATTGTTTATCCAATGCAAAAGCGCAAAGTGCTAACTTTCCGTTTTGTACCATCGAACCAAATATAGGAGTAGTAAATGTTCCGGATCCAAGGTTAGAAAAACTGGAAGAATTAGTAAAACCAGTTCGCGTTCAAACGGCAACGGTTGATATTGTGGATATTGCGGGATTAGTAAAAGGAGCCAGCAAGGGAGAAGGTTTAGGCAATCAATTTCTTGGAAACATAAGAGAATGTAATGCAATTATTCACGTTTTGCGTTGTTTTGACAATGATAATATCATTCACGTTGATGGAAACATTAACCCAATTCGTGACAAAGAAACCATCGATATCGAGTTGCAGTTAAAAGATTTGGAAACCGTTGAAAAACGTCTCGAAAAAGTAAAACGTGCCGCCAAAACCGGAAACAAAGAAGCGCAAGTTGAAGAAGGATTGTTAAACAGAATTAGGGAAACCTTACTTCAGGCAAAATCAGCCAGAACTGTTGTGCCAAAAGGATATGAAGAAGAAGAATTGTTCGAAAATTTCCAATTGATTACTTCAAAACCTGTTTTATATGTTTGTAATGTTGACGAAGCTTCGGCAGTAAACGGAAATGCTTATGTGGATCAGGTTCGGGAATTCGTAAAAGACGAAAACGCCGAAGTAATTGTTTTGGCTGTTGGAACTGAAGCCGATATTACGGAATTGGAAACTTTTGAAGAACGAAAAATGTTCTTGGAAGATTTAGGTTTGCAAGAACCTGGAGCTTCTGTTTTGATTCGTGCAGCTTATAAATTATTAAAACAACAAACCTATTTTACTGCAGGCGTGAAAGAAGTTCGTGCCTGGACAATTAACGTAGGTTCAACGGCGCCACAAGCTGCCGGAGTTATCCATACTGATTTCGAAAAAGGATTCATTCGTGCCGAAGTGATTGCATACGAAGATTTTGTTCATTATGGTTCAGAAGCCAAATGTAAGGAAGCTGGAAAATTCAGGGTGGAAGGAAAAGAATATATTGTAAAAGATGGCGATGTAATGCACTTTAGATTTAATGTGTAAATAGAATTAGAATAAAGAAAATAAAGTAGAAGGAACTGTTCAAGAAATTGGACAGTTTTTTTATTTTCAAATTTGCGTTCCAATTTTTATTACTTTTAAAGAAAACAAAATAGTATGAAAATCATCGCTTTTGGTGCAAGCCCCAGTAAAAACTCCATTAATAAAAAATTAGCTACTTATGCGGCCAGTCTTTTTGAAAATGCTGAAGTGGAAGTGTTGGATTTAAACGATTTTCAAATGCCTTTATTCAGTGTTGATATCGAAAAAGAAATAGGGCAGCATCCTTTGGCTCAAGCTTTTTTGAATAAAATTGCCAGTGCTGATATTTTGGTAGTTTCCCTTGCAGAAAACAATGGAAATTATTCTGTGGCTTTCAAAAATGTTTTCGATTGGTGTTCCCGAATTATGGGAAAAGTATTTCAAGGAAAACCAATGTTGCTTATGGCTACTTCAGATGGGAAAAGAGGTGGGGCAAGCGTTCTTGAAATCGCAAAAAAAGCTTTTCCGCGTTATGGCGCAATGATTAAAGCAACGTTTTACTTGCCGAGTTTCAATGATAATTTTGATGTTGAAAAAGGGAAAATTTCCAATGTGGAATTAGATATACAATTAAGTGAAATTGTTAAGTGTTTTAAGTGAAAAATGCCAATATAATTGGCAATAACTTTTATAACACCCCTGTTTTTTATTTTATACAAAATAAAATAGGATACTTTTCAATATTATTATTTTTTATTTATATTTGTTAATAAGCATTTTTACACGTAAATAGATTTTATGTTAAAAATGATAGGCTAAATATTGCGGAGAATTCCATAAAATAAATTTATGATGAATGAAATAAAAACCCACATAAAATTGTATTTTTTGGTATTCGTAATGTCTTCTTTTATAATAGGAATAGGGTTTTTTGGTATTTGGGAAATAAAAAAAACAAATCAAACTATACAAACATTATACGCCGATCGGTTGCTTCCAATGGATCAGCTAGCCGATGTTCGGTTTTACTATGCAGTTGGAATTCTATCCACAGCCCAGCAAGTAAATGAGCAACAACTTTCCTTTAGTGAAGCAAGGAAAAAAATCCAGCAAGCCCAGGATAGTATTAACACTAATTGGAAGACGTATAAACTCACCAGTCTTAAGCAGGAGGAAAAGCAACTCGTAAAACAGACAGCAATGTTAATGAGTCGTTCCGATAAAATAGTTGAAAAGCTAAAGTTGATATTGAAAGAAGAAGATCCTCATGCTTTAGATAATATCGTTAATAATGAATTGTTTCCTGCTGTAAATCCAGTATTGCTCAAAATAACAGACTTACTCAATCTACAAGTAAAAGTTGGAAAAAATACATCTATAGACAATTTGGAGCTTTATGGTGTCTCTTCAAAACTACTATCTCTATTAATTATAATTGCGTTGGTCTTTGGTATTCCCTTTTCATACTATTTAGTAAAAAAAATAAAAAGTATAGTTAGCAGTTTTAATGTGAGTACCGAAAAACTGGCTACGGTCGAATTGAATTATAGTTACTTAATAAAACATGCCGGTGAAGCCATCCTGATATTAAATGACAATACATTAATCATAGATTCGAACGACCGGGCCTGCCAATTGTTGGGATATTCCCATGAGGAACTTCTGCAAATGAAAATTATAGACTTAATACCACCTTCTGAGTTAGAAAAACAGATAGAAGACATTGAATCTGTCAGGAAAAATAAGGGCTTATTAATCTATAGAAAGCTTAAAAGAAAAGACGGTACAGAGTTAGATGCCGAAATCAACAATCGGTTAATGGAAGGAAAAGGCTTTTTTGCCATTTTACGCGATATTACGGAACGTAAAAAAGCGGAACTTGCCCTCAAAGAATCGGAAAAAAAATACCGCTATTTATTTGATAACAACCCAGCATACATAATTATTTGGGATTTGGAAAATCTTGATGTATTGGAGGTAAATAATGCCGTATTTGAAAAATATGGGTATGGCAAGGAGGAATGGATGAATATGTCGGTTACTCAAATACGCCCAGAAGAAGATCACCAGAAAATAAAGGATTTTGCCAAACTGATGCTGGATAGCGATGAACCAATTCAGAAAAGAACCTGGCGTCACATCAAGAAAAACGGACAGGAAATGTTGATGGATATTTCTTCACACCGTATCGATTACAATAACCGCCAAGCTATTTTATCACTTGGTCGGGATGTTACCGAACAGGTAAAAGTAGAAAGGGAATTGGCTGAGCGCGAGGCACAATTGAACCTGTTTATCGAACACAGTCCGGCATCTCTTGCAATGTTTGACAATGAAATGAGATACATTGCTACCAGTCGAAGATGGATGTCCGATTATAATCTTGGAGAGCAAAATATAATTGGTAAAAACCATTACGAAGTTTTTTCGGATATTAGTCAAGATTGGAAAGCAATTCATAAACGTTGTCTTGAAGGAGCTGTTGAAAAGAAAGACGAAGATTTATTTGTGAGGTCTGATGGTAGTATACAGTGGCTAAAATGGGAAATTCACCCTTGGCACAAAGGAACCGGAGAAATAGGAGGCATTATTATGTTTACTGAAATAATAACTGAACGCAAGTTGGCCACCGAAAGGTTTAAAGTCCAGTTTGAAAATGCCCCGGACATCATTCTTTATGTCAACAAAGAGTTGAAAATTGAAACCATTAACAGAAACAGTCCTACCATGACAAAAGAGGAGCTTGTAGGTATGGACTGCATTTTGATATTGCCTGAAGAAAGCAGGCAGATAGCCCGAGAAGCAATTAATAAATGCTTTGAAACGGGCAAACCACAGGAAATAGAAAGTGCATTGTCGCATAACAGATGGGTTCGTTCACGATTTGTTGCCATTGCCAATAATGGCGAGGTTGATCATGTCATTGTTTTTTCGACGGATATGACAGAACAAAAAAAGGCGGAACAAAAAGTATTGCAAAGTGAAGAGAGGCACCGTGCTTTAACGGATAATATAAGTGATGCCATTCTATTGGTAAATGAAAACTTGAAAGTAGAATATCAAAGTTTATCTGCAGAACGAATCACGGGTTATTCTGCCAAGGAGGCTAAATTTAAAACAATACTTGATTTTTTACATCCCGATGATTTAGAAAAAAGTAAAGTTTTTTTTAATGAATTATATGTTTCTCCCGGTGTTCCCAAGCAAAATCAATTTCGTATAATAAATAAAAAAGGCCACATTGTTTGGATTGAAGGAACTATCCAAAACCTGTTGCATAAAGAAGGGATACATGCATTTATAATAAATTGTAGGGATGTGTCTAACCGGAAGAAACTTGAAGAAGAACAAGCCTTGACAGCTTCTATTGTAAAATCGTCTGAGGATGCCATAATCAGTAAAACAATTGACGGACATATAACTTCATGGAATAAGGGAGCCGAGAAAATTTTAGGATACTCGCCTTTCGAAGTTATTGGTAAACATATTTCGATACTTGTTCCCCTTAATCTTCGGGGTGAGGAAAAAAGAATACTGGAGGAAGTTCGCAAAGGGCATTCAGTCGATCACTATGAAACCCAAAGATTAAGAAAAGATGGTGAAATTATTTATGTATCACTTACTATTTCACCCATCAAAGATGTGTTGGGAAATGTAGTTGGAGCATCAAAAATTATGCGCGATATTACCGAGAACAAGAAAGTAGAAGCAGAACTTATCCGTTTCAATGCGGATTTAAAGAAAACTAATGCCGAATTAGATCGTTTTGTTTATAGTGTGTCTCACGATTTGCGTGCGCCACTTAAATCTATGTTAGGTCTCATTTGTATTACTAAAGACGGCATTGATACGGAAAATGTTGAGTTATATGAGAGATTAACGATGCTTGATGATAGCGTCATAAAGCTTGATAACTTTATTGAAAATATACTGAATTACTCCAAAAATTCACGCATGGAGTTAGATCGAGAAGAAATCAATTTCGAAAAATTGATTCGTGAAATAAAAGAAAGTCACGAATTTATGGATATTACAAAAGAGTTGAATTTTCAGGTTGAGATAAATTCGAAAGGAAAGTTTGTTTCAGATAATAACAGGCTAAATGTAGTTTTAAATAACTTGGTTTCTAATGCCATTAAGTACCGCGATACTTCAAAAGAAACTTCGTTTGTAAATATCTCGATTAGCTACAATAATACTAATGCAACTATTATTATAGAGGACAATGGAATAGGTATTGCAAATAAATATAAGCAAAAAGTATTTGACATGTTTTATAGAGGCACCTCACTTTCCTCGGGTTCGGGTCTTGGCTTGTATATCGTAAAAGAAACCATCGAAAAACTTGGCGGAAAAATTAACGTAGAATCTGAATTAAATAAGGGGACAAAGTTTATTATTGAAATTGCAAATCAGGTTAATATCTTAAATTAATTTTTATGAAAAAACATGTGTTACTGATAGATGACAACGATATAGATAATTATGTAACGAATCACATTATTTCCAGAAGCCAAATAGCGAAAAAAATAACGATAAAAAATTCTGCAATTGCTGCATTAGAATACTTGGAAACCATAAAAGAGAACGGGGAAGAATTTCCTGAGATGATTTTTCTGGATATAAAAATGCCAATGATGGATGGGTTCGATTTTCTTGATGAATTGATTAAATTTCCCAATGTAATAGATAATCAGTGTTCCGTTGTAATGCTCACTTCATCTGGCGACCAAAACGATATAGACCGAGCATCACGATATGCCGTGGTTAAAAGATTCCTTATCAAACCATTAAAGAAAGAAATACTGGTGAACCTTTTAACCCTTTCATAATCTGGGGAAGGTTTTGAATCGTTGGAAGAGCTAACTTTATTATCAATATAATTATTAATAACTTTTGACATTTCCCTCTTTCAAAATTTGTCAATTTACACTACATTAGCACAAATTCGATAAAAATAAAATGTCCGATCAAAATCAATATACCGAAGACAATATTCGGTCACTCGACTGGAAAGAACACATCAGAATGCGTCCCGGAATGTACATCGGAAAACTGGGTGACGGTTCTTCGCCAGACGATGGTATTTACATTCTTCTCAAGGAAGTTCTGGATAACTGTATCGACGAATTCGTTATGGGAGCAGGCAAAACCATCGAGGTAACCATCAAAGACAAAACGGTTTCCGTTCGCGATTATGGTCGTGGAATTCCTCTTGGAAAAGTGATTGACGTGGTTTCCAAAATGAATACCGGAGGAAAATACGATTCTTTGGCTTTCAAGAAATCCGTTGGTTTAAATGGTGTTGGGACAAAAGCCGTCAATGCTTTGTCTAATTATTTTCGCGTGGAATCGGTTCGTGATGACAAGCAAAAAGCCGCAGAATTCTCGGGAGGAAATTTGGTTTTGGACGAGGAAATTATAGAAACTACCAAACGAAAAGGAACCAAAGTTACTTTTATTCCGGACGAAGCGATTTTCAAAAATTACAAATACCGTTATGAATACATAATCAAAATGCTCAAAAACTATTGTTATCTCAACAATGGTTTGACCATAATATTCAACGGCGAAAAATATTTTTCAGAAAATGGATTGAAAGATTTATTGGAAGAAACCATCAATGTTGAGGATTTAGAATATCCAATCATTCATTTGAAAGAAGGCGACATCGAAATTGCCTTAACACACAGCAAAACGCAATACAGCGAGGAATACCATTCGTTCGTCAACGGACAAAACACCACTCAGGGAGGAACACATTTGGCCGCTTATCGCGAAGCTATTGTAAAAACCATTCGAGAATTTTACAACAAACCATTCGAAGCTTCAGATGTGCGAAAATCAATTGTTACGGCGATTAGCATCAAAGTAATGGAACCGGTTTTCGAATCGCAAACCAAAACCAAATTAGGTTCGACCGATATGGGGTCAGAACCCGGAATGCCATCAGTTCGTACTTTTGTCAATGATTTTGTAAAAAACAAATTAGACAGTTACTTGCATAAAAATCCGGCAACTGCCGATGCACTTTTGCGCAAAATTATGCAAGCTGAGAGAGAACGTAAAGAACTTTCCGGTATTCGAAAATTGGCGAAAGACCGAGCCAAAAAAGCAAATTTGCACAACAAGAAATTACGAGATTGTCGCGCGCATCTTACCGATACGAAAAATCCAAGAAATCTCGAAAGCACCCTTTTTATTACCGAGGGAGATTCGGCTTCAGGTTCCATCACAAAATCTCGTGATGTCAATACGCAAGCGGTTTTCAGCTTGCGTGGAAAGCCTTTGAATTCTTATGGGATGAGCAAAAAAATTGTTTATGAAAACGAAGAATTCAACCTCTTGCAAGCCGCTTTGGACATTGAAGACGATATGGAAAACCTGCGTTACAACAACATTGTAATCGCTACCGATGCCGATGTTGACGGAATGCACATTCGACTATTGTTGATTACATTCTTCCTGCAATTTTTCCCGGAATTAATTAAGGAAGGGCATTTGTATATTTTGCAAACGCCACTTTTCAGGGTTCGGAATAAGAAAGAAACCATTTATTGCTATTCGGACGATGAACGAAAAGCAGCCATAGAAAAATTAAAACCAAAACCTGAAATTACCCGATTCAAAGGATTGGGAGAAATATCACCAGACGAATTCAAGAATTTTATTGGAGAAACCATTCGATTGGATCCAATTATGATGGATAAAAATACTTCGGTGGAGCAATTATTGTCTTTCTATATGGGAAAAAATACGCCGGATCGACAAGAATTTATCATCAAGAATTTGAAGGTGGAATTAGATACGATTGAAGCAAGTTAGAAAAATGGAAGAAGACGAAGATAACATCATCCCAAACGAAGACGAAAACAACGAAGAGTTAAACGAGTCAACGAACGAAGAAGGTTTTGAAGACATAAAAACTTCTGGTGGGATGCAGCATTTTTACGAAAATAATGACGAAGGAAACGATACCATTACCAAAGTTACAGGAATGTACAAAGATTGGTTTTTGGATTATGCTTCCTATGTAATTTTGGAGCGTGCTGTTCCCGCCATCGAGGACGGTTTTAAACCCGTTCAACGCCGAATTATGCACTCGCTTAAGGAATTGGATGATGGTCGTTACAACAAAGTGGCAAATGTCGTTGGGCACACGATGCAATACCATCCGCACGGAGATCAGAGTATTGGTGATGCGATGGTACAAATTGGCCAAAAAGAACTATTGATTGATTGCCAGGGAAACTGGGGAAATATCCTCACGGGTGATAGTGCTGCGGCTTCTCGTTACATCGAAGCTCGTTTGTCGAAATTCGCTTTGGAAGTTTTATATTCTCCAAAAATTACCGATTGGGGTGTTTCCTATGACGGTCGTCGTGCCGAACCCAATAATCTTCCTGTAAAATTCCCATTGCTTTTGGCGCAAGGTGCCGAAGGGATTGCTGTTGGGCTTTCCACGAAAGTGTTGCCGCACAATTTCAATGAATTGATTGATGCTTCCATAAAAATATTGAAAGGAAAACCATTCCAACTTTTCCCTGACTTTATGACGGCGGGAATAGCGGATGTATCCAATTATAATGACGGAATGCGTGGCGGTAGAGTTCGCGTTCGTGCCAAAATTGCCCAATTGGACAAAAATACTTTGGTGATTACCCAAATTCCGTTTTCGACCAATACGACGACTTTGATTGACAGTATTTTGAAAGCCAATGAAAAAGGAAAAATCAAAATCAAGAAAATCGAGGATAATACTGCTGCCGATGTCGAGATATTAATCCATCTTTTTCCGGGCGTTTCTCCGGATAAAACCATTGATGCTTTGTTTGCTTTCACGGCTTGCGAAACTTCGGTGGCACCATTGGGTTGTGTGATTGAGGACAACAAACCTTTGTTTGTGGGGGTTTCGGATATGTTGAAAATTTCGACAGCCAGAACCGTTGATTTACTTCGACAAGAACTTGAAATTCAATTAGAAGAGCTCAAAAATAAATGGCATTTTTCAACCTTGGAAAAAATATTCATTCGTGAAGAAATG
>Ga0208115_1000455_pt1 | contig 10287 bp, 5 predicted proteins | sample LakWasMeta4_LOW4_2_FD_183856 | JGI IMG/M metagenome (GOLD analysis project Ga0208115, IMG submission 183856) | Freshwater sediment methanotrophic microbial communities from Lake Washington under simulated oxygen tension - Sediment Metagenome... | ecosystem: Environmental > Aquatic > Freshwater >...
GATTAAAGCGGGAATTCTGGATAGATTTTGCAGAAAAATATCCCCGAAAATGGGTTTTGTATGATACAAAAATCAAGGACTTTTCTTTTAAATTTTATGTTGACAACAAAAAAGCCCAAGTTTTAATTGACATTGAGCATCGAAATGATGACAAACGAAAAATCTATTTTGAAAAACTGGAATCCTTAAGAAGCATTTTGGAAGAGGATTTTGTAAAAGACCTTGTTTTCGAGAAAAACTTTGTACTCGAAAACGGCAAAATCATCAGTCGTATTTGGGTTGAAAAAACCGGAGTAAGTGTCAGTAATAGAAAGTATTGGGATGAAATATTCGACTTTTTCAACGAGAAAATGCATGCCATCGAAATGTTCTATTTAGAATACGGGGATTATATTCGTGATTTAGAAATTAACACCTAAATTAATCGTTAAAAACCTTACAAATATTCTCTAAAAAATCTATATTTGGTAAAACTAAATTCGTAATGAAGAAAATACTTTTTATCCTTTTTATTGGATATTTTTCCAACTCTTATTCCCAAACCGATTATTCTTTTGTTTACAACAATGATTTAATATTAAAAAAAGGTGTTTCGCTATATGAAGCAGAAAAATATGCTGATGCCATAAAAGAGTACGAGAAAATCAGCAAAGTTGATCCAAAATTTTTAAATGCCCAGTATGAAAAAGCAATGGCGCTTTCTGCATTAGATAAAAAAGAAGAATTAAAAACCTTTTTTGAAGATTTGTACAATAAAAATCTAATGCCTGAATTCCCAACATTATATACTCTCTACGGAAGCTTTTTGAGTGACCAAAAAGAGTATGACCAATCAGAAAAAATCTTCAAGGAAGGAGAAAAATATCTCCCAAACTCATCTAATTTTTTATACAATTTCGCAATTTTATACATACGTAAAGAAGAATCCCAAAAAAGTGTCGATTTATTAGAACGAATTATTACCAATGATCCAAATCATGGGTCTTCACATTATTTATTGGGAGCAATTGCGCTTGACAATGGCAAAATAGTGGAAGCAACATTAGCGATGATGAGCTATTTAATGATTGCTCCTGAAGGACGATACGCCGAAAAAGCAATCTTGAATTTGAATGCTAAATATGGAGAAAACTATCTGGGAGAAAACAAACTTATTTTCTCTAAATCAGGAGATAATTTTGAAGAAATTGAGGTTGTCCTTAGAAACCAATTGCCTTTAAAACCAGCATATAAGGTAAAATCTGATATTGACGATGTTATTATTCGCCAAATTCAGGCTGTTGCCGAATATTCACTGGAACATAAAATGGGTGATGGTTTTTTTGAAACTATATATATTCCCTGGATTAAAGATATGATGGAAAAGCAACGATTTGAAGCCTACTCCTATTACATTCTACAGGGAATGCAAGAAAAAATTGGCAAAAAACTAACTTCAAAAAAGAAAATAGTAACTGATTTTAATGATAATTATGTTCTTGGAGGTTTTTGGGATTCCTTTGGAAAAAGAAAATTAGACCTTTTTGGCACTCAGCAGGAAGTTATAGTTTCCATAAAAAACCGAGTTCCCTACCTTCTCGGTGCACAAATTAATGAAAAAAGCGAAGGAAAATATAAATACCTCAACGAAGACGGAAATCTTGCCGGTGAATTGAATTTCAAAAACAATGAATTGGACGGAATTCAAAAATATTTTGATGACAAAGAAAATTTAATTGAAGAAAAATCTTTTAAGAACGGAAAAGTTGATGGAACAAGAACCGCTTATTATTTAAATGGTTCAATAAGTGTAACCGAAAATTATAAAGACGATGTTCTAAATGGCATTGGAACTTCTTATTATGTAAATGGTGGAAAACAATGTGAAGTTAACTTCATTAATGGCGAACGCGAAGGAAAATTAACGTGTATTTATCCTAATGGAAGCAAAAAATCAGAAGGCAATTACGAAAACGGAAAATTAAATGGCCCTTATTTAGGTTATAATGAAGTGGGAGATTTGATTGAAAGCTATAGTTGCGTAAACGACTTAATTGATGGTAAATATGTGGAATATTATGATGGTAAAACAGTAAAATCAGAAGCCGTTTATGCCAATGGAAAAATTCAGGGCTCGTATAAAAGCTATTACAGCAACTCCGCTTTAGAAAAGGAGAATACTTATGAAGGCGGGAAAATAAAAAAATCCGTCAATTATTTTTCTAATGGCAAAAAAGCTACCGAATCCGTCTATAATGACAAAGAAGAAATGGAAACTTACAGTTATTATGACAGTAATGGCAACAAATATTTTGAAGAAAAATACAAATCGGGAGAATTAAAATCAGCGCTTCAATTTTCAAAAAATAATCCAAATCCTGTTGAAATCAGTTTGTCAAGCAAACCTTTTGTTATGAAAGACTTTGAAGGAAATCAATTGGCCGTAGGCAATTTCGAAAAAGGAAAAAAAACGGGTGAATGGAACCATTACTTTCCTTCGGGAATAAAGAGGCTGCAAGAATTTTATTCGCAGGGAAACCAAAATGGTTTAAGCCATGATTATGATAGAAATGGATTAATAAATGGTATAAAAAACTATTCGAATGATACCATAAATGGACTTTATGAAGTATATGAAGGCGGAAAATTAGACCGAAATTATTCTTATGATAGTGGCAAACAGAATGGTCCTTATAAAACATTTTATCCTGATGGTTCCATAAAATCAGAAGGGTTTCTCGTAAATGGTGGCACGAATTTTGAAAAATTAGAATACTGGCAAAATGGTATTATTTCTAAAAAAGATCAATACATTGAGGACGTTTTGACTTCATCTGAAGCTTATAACTCAAAAGGAGAAAAAGAAAATAGTTTTGATTGCAAAAACAAAATGGGGAAACTCACAATTAGCCATAATAATGGTACAAGAATAACAATTAATGAATTGGTAAATGGTGAATTGAACGGAAAATCTTTGGAAAAAGACAAATTCAATAATCCAATGACAGAGTCAGAATTTATCAATGGCGTGAGACATAATACCTATAAAAACTATAGTCCGTTGGGAACTATTTACAGAGAAAGCACCTATTACGCAGGAAAATTAAATGGTATTGACAAAATATATGATATGGTTGGTAATTTGAGATATTCAGACGAAAACACTTTTGGAGATGAAAACGGGAAATTAACCCGTTACTACCACAATAAAATGAAAATGCAGGAGTGCAATCAATTAAATGGTTCAATCGAAGGTGATTACACCTATTTTAATCAAAAAGGAGAACCTATTTTGATAATTGGATATCAAGAAAACAGAATTAAATATTATATCAGGAAAAGCAAAACTGGTGAACTCAATGAAAAAGTGGAAATAAATAATGAAACTGCTGAAATTTCTTCTTCTTATCCTAACGGAAAAACAGCCATCCAAATAAACTATGTAAAAGGAAATGTAGAAGGAAAATTAATCATCAATAATGAGTTGGGAAAACCTGAATACGTGTCTAATAATACCAATAATTTATTAAATGGAAATCGCATAGAATATTATGCAAACGGCAACGTTTATAAGAAAGAACACTTTAATAACAGTAATTTTGAAGGCCTTCAGGAATATTTTAAAGAAGACGGAAAACCTTGGATAACGGCAGAATATAAAAATGACGAATTACACGGAAATGTCTTGATTTATAATGAAGGTAAAGTAATAATAACTAAAAAATATGATTCGGATGAATTGGTTGAAATTATCAAATAAACTCATTTATAGCATTGCTTTTTACATCCTTTTTGCTTTTACAACAAACGCTCAAAGTTTGCTGGAAGAATACAAAAAAACATATCCTGATTATAATGAATTGGTTATAAATGACATTCAGTCTTACGATTTCTCTATCGTGAACGACAAGCTGAAAGTCCTTCAGAATAATCAATACGAGTCCATAATTCTAACCGATAACGGCATTCAAAGCAATAAGGAATCGTTTACTTATTCAGAATTAGTCAAACTTCTGGGCTACGAAGCTTATACTGTTATCAATGATAATGGCAAGGAAAAGAAAATTAAAGTTACCCAAACAAACGAAATTCAATCTGGGCAGAGTTCGGTATTTTATGATGATGTAAAAGAACGTCAGCTTATTTTTCCAAATCTGGAAGCAGGAGCAAAAAAAGTATATAATTACCAAACCGAGTTTGTTGATCCTTTTTTACTGCATAAATTTATTTTTGGCGGTGGATTGCCAATAAAAAACTCCTCATTGGAAATAAAAACGGATAAAAACATCAACATTGGTTACAAAATCTTCAATGATGAATCCCATTTAATCGAATTTTCGAAAACAGAAAAAAAAGGAAAATGGATTTATAAATGGACCTTAAAAGATGTGAAACCTATAAAACTTGAAGGAAATTCTCCAGGATATTTATACGTAATTCCACATATTAATATTTACATAAAAGATTATACCATCAACAATAATAAGGTAGAAGTTTTGGACGATGTAAACAAACTGTATGCATACTACAAAGACTTTACAAAAAACTTAAACCAAACCGAAGATCCAACATTAAAAGCAATTACGCTCGATATCACAGCGAATCTAACCACTGACGAGGACAAGATAAAAAGTATTTTCTATTGGGTAAAAGACAACATCAAATACATTGCTTTCGAAAATGGTTATGAAGGTTTTATTCCAAGAGAAGCCAGTTTAATCTGCGAAAGAAAATTTGGCGATTGCAAAGATATGGCAAGCATAATCACGGCGATGGCAAAATATGCCAATGTCAAAAATGTATTTATCTGCTGGATTGGAACCCGAGAAATCCCTTATTCTTACAACGAATTAGCGACTCCGGCAGTTGACAATCATATGATTGCAGTTTATAAAAAAGGAGAAGACTATATTTTCCTTGATGCTACAGATAAGGAAACGCTTTATGGAATTCCTACTGCTTTTATCCAAGGAAAAGAAGCCTTATATGGTGATGGCGATACCTATAAAATTATTCCGGTTCCCATTGTTCCTGCCGATAGAAATGAGGTCAACGAGCAAGTAAAATTTGCGATTGACAAAGACAAACTCGTTGGCTCTGGAAAAGTTCAATTTAACGGTTACAGCCGAAGTAATATTTTATCAAGAATGGGTGATGCCACAAACAAAACCAGATTCGAAATGATAAAAAGTCTTGTTCTCAAAGGCAACAACAAGTTTAATTTAAAAGATTTTACCGAAGAAAACATAAAAGACAGAGACAAACCGTATCAAATAAACTATAATTTTGATTTAGGAAATTATATCATAAAGGCTGATAAGGAAATCTATGTAAATTTATTCCTCGAAAAACCATTTGAAAAATTAATTATCGAAAAAGACCGGGTTTCTAAATTTGAATTCGACTATTTAACTTTCGTAAACAGTCAGTACGAAATGGAAATTCCGAAAAATTGTACGGTAAAATACCTTCCGAAAAACTTTAGTTTAGACAATGATTATGTAAAAGCAGATTTTGCTTATGAAATCAAAAACAATAAAATTCTATTGAATATTCAGCTTCAGCAAAAGAAATTATTGCTTGACAAATCTGATTTTGAACCATGGAACAAAACCATAAAAATCTTAAAAAACAATTATACTGATACCCTAATTTTATTAGAAAAATAATGAAAAACAACATCTTAAAAACCATTTTTAGCTTTGCGGCAATCCTAAGTACTTCGGTGTTTTTTGCTCAGGAATATTCCTTTAAAAATTACGATTGGAATGAAAAGGAAACGAAAATAGACATTCCGGAAAAATACAAAAACGAGAATGAAGTTATTCTGGATCGAACCACAAAAATAGAGTTTGTGGTGACTGGAAAAGAAGCAAAACAATATCAATTATTGCACGAAAAAATCTATATCAACTCTGATGATGCCATAGAACGCAACAATAAAATTTACATTCCTTTCAGTTTGAACGAAAGTGTTTTGGTCAATAAAGCCAGAGTTATTCTAAAAAACGGTACTGTAATTAATTTAGACCAAAAGGATATTAAAGAAGATGTTGACCAGGAAAAAGGAATGAAATACAACTATTTTGCTGTTCATGGTCTTGAAAAAGGAGCTGTAATTGAAAAAATTTATGTGCTCGAAGAAAGACCGGAATTTTCAGGTCAAACCATAAAAATGCAAGATGAATATCCAATTGCCAACTTAAATTTTGAATTGATTTATCCCAATCATCTTGTTTTCAAAACCAAGTCCTATAACGGTTTAAGCGAGCCTGTACTTGATTCTAAAAAAATTGAAAATAAAACTGTTTTATCTGTTTCAGAGAAAAATATTCCTGCTTTAGACAATGATGAACAATACTCTAATTGGGCTTTGCAATTAAAATTGTTTCGCTACAAACTAGATGAAAACACCTATAACGGCAGTAAAAACTTAAATAACTTTAAAGAATTTGCCACCAATTTATACGAAAGACTGAATCCTGAATTGGATAAAAAACAGCAAAAATCCGTCGATGATTTTTGCATGACAATTCCAAAATCAAATGATTTACAAGAGCAAATTTGGAACATTGAAAACAAAATCAAAAAAACCATCGCTTACGACCGATACATTGATTCCAAGGAAACTTTATCGGATATAATTGAAACCAAACAAGCCAATCAAACTGATATTCTAAAAATTTATTTGGCAGTTTTCAAAAATTTCAAAATCGAAAACAATATGGTTTTCACCTCAAACCGATATAAAGTTCCTTTTGATAAAGATTTTGAGAGTTTTGAAAATCTGAGTGAATTATTATTCTATTTTCCAACTATAAAAAAATATTTGACACCAACAGAAATCGAGTACCGCATTCCTTTGTTTCCTAACACCATTGCGAATAACAACGGATTATTTATCAAAGAAAAAATATTTGCAGGGGTTGCGATGGGTATTGGTGAAATTAAATTTATCGAAATTCCCGGAAACGATATTTCTCACGATATCATGAATATTACTGTCGATTTTACTCAGGATATTGAAAATCCATTAGTAACCAGCAACCTTACTTTTGGCGGTTATTCAGGTTTGAATTTTCAACCCATTAAAGATTTCGCGTCAGCCGATCAATACAAAGCCTTTTTGAAAAGTTTAGCCGAAAATTATACCGCAGAGGCAGAATACAAAACTTTGAAAGCTGAAAATGACGGAACTGAATTTATAGGCAAAAAACCATTTGTCCTAAATGTGACTTTTGACGGAAAAGATCTCACTCAAAAAGCGGGTGAAAACTATTTGTTTTCAATAGGTGAAACCATTGGTAAACAAATGGAATTCTATCAGGAAAACAAAAGAGCACTGCCTGTAGAAATTGACTATCCGCATTTATACACTCGAAATATCAAAATCTTGTTACCAAAAGGAGCTACCGTAAAAAATCTGGAAAAATTTGTAATGGACTATAAAACGCAGGTAAACGGTAAAACCGAGGCTGGTTTTATTAGTAAATACACCAAAAATGGTGATGAAATTTTAGTGGAAAACACGGAGTTTTATAATATTATAAACTATCCGTTAGACAAGTTTGAGGATTACAAAGCCGTAATCAATGCTGCTGCCGATTTTAACAAAATCGTGATTATCGTTACTAAATAAACACTGAATAAAAAAATTAGACCGCAAATTCGCAAATTATATTTCTCAAAAACTTTGAAATAATTTGCGAATTTGCGGTCTTTTTTAGGGTTTTGGATGCCTTTTTTTAATATTCCGGATTAACTCTTCAAGTCCGTTGAGTTTTAGCTCATAAATGAGCTGTAGTTGCTCTCCCAACTCTCCTTTTGGAAAACCTTTGTTGGAATACCAAACCACATAATATTCCGGCAAATCGATGAGATATTTACCTTCGTATTTGCCAAAAGGCATTTTGGTGTGGGCTAGTTTGATGAGTTGTTTTTGGTCTTGTTCCAAGTTTAAAAGTTTTTTATGTCTTATCGAGTGTGTCATCCCGAGCGCAGTCGAGGGACAAGATGCAATATATGTTCTCGACTGCGCTCGAACTGACAGCTTAATATTCATAAAACTATATTGGTTACAACCAATTAAAACTAATCCTTTTCTCAATTTCAGTGTTCAAACTCAGGAAAACCGGGCAAGTCATAGCGGTTCTCTCCAGAATAGTTTTGGTTTTTTCGTCAGTGAAAACGTTCATATCAAAAACAATTTCAATAGCGCTTATTCTTCTTGGTTCTGCTTGCATAATTTTGGTAACTGCAGCTGTAGAACCTGTGAAATCAACATTCAAATCTCTGGCTTTGATTCCCATAACGGTCATCATACAACTTGCCAAAGCATTGGCAACCGTATCTGTTGGCGAAAAAGATTCTCCTTTTCCGTTGTTGTCCAATGGAGCATCCGAGATGATTTCGCTTCCGGATTGCAAGTGAATTGACGATGTTCTTAAATCGCCTAAATAAGTTACTTTTGAGGTCATAATTTATTTGTTATATTTATTCTGCTGTCTTAACTAAATACTAAAAGCTGAACACTGCCAACTTCCTTATTTAGCTTCTTTTATAGTTAAATCGGTGTCGTAATACAAGATATAAATCCCTTTATTGGTATAACCGCCGTCTGCTTTTTTGTAATATTCAAACTTATTGTCCACTTGTTCCGTTGCAATGGAATCCGCAGTTTCCTGATAATTTTTATCTTGCGACAATCGCATCATTGTATCAAAAGTCACGTCAAAACCACGAGTGGCATAAGTGCTTGGGGAAATCTTGTTGTCTTTTCTGTATTCTTTTTCGAAAATTTTAGCTTCGGGAGAATCGTTTTCACGAGTTATGGAAGGATACATCAAATGCAGTTTTGTCAAATTTTCAAAATTAATTTCATCGGTGTCCAAAGTTTCGTTAGGCTCCAAAATAACCAACTGCACCTGATATTTCGCCATAACGCTCATCATTGCCGTCATCGTCGATTTTATCATTCCGGTGTTGGCCGTTTCCATAACCACATAATTCGTTTTATCTGTGACGAACAAACTCTTCAAACTTTCGGCAGATAAACTTCCGTTTTCAAGAAGAGCCGCAAATTGAACTCCGCTTTGATTTTCCTGAATATATTTTCTGACAGATTCCTTTTTCTTGTCGACAACCGCAATTACATTCCCTCCTTTTGCTCTCATAAAATCGAAAACGGCATTTTTTAAGGCTTCATTTGTTGGGATGGTTTGGTACAAATTTGGGAATGAATTTCCAATGTCTTTTGACAATGGCGAAATCACCGGAACATTATATTTACCCAATAATTCAGCAGTTTTCTCCACATTATTTTGGTAAAAAGGACCAATAATGGCATCGGCAGTTTCCAGATTATTTTCCTGATTAATACTGGAAATATTTGAAGAGTTTTTGGTTTCCTGTGAATCAAATATTTTAACGTCAACATTAATTCCAAGGCTTTTTGCAGAATCAATAGCTATCAAAGCACCAGAATAAAAATCCAAAGTCATATTCAGAAACTTGTCTTTTTTCAATCGCATTGTTGTCGAATTTAGGGTATCACCTTCAATCTTTGACATATTGAAAGGCAACAACAACACCAGTTTTTTTCTGCCATTTGCATTGCTTTTTTTGGACAAAGAAGTATATGCTTTTTTAGATTCCGTTTCCAGTGAAATTGAAGCCGTTGAAGGCACTTTTAAAATCATTCCCACTTCAACACCATTGGCCAAAGCCGGATTCAATTTAACCAATTCGTCTTGTCCCAAACCAGACATTTTTGATAAACTGTACAAGGTTTCTTTGGGTTTAACCTCATAGTTTACATAATTAATGGTCGGGGAAACTTTTGGAGCAATTGGTTTTGGTGATTCTTTTTTAGATTCAACTATAGCAACTTTATCCGTTTTCGGAGCCGTTCCTTTAATTACTAATTGGTATCCAATAGGTAAATTAGGAATCACTTCCGGATTTCTTTTTTCCAATTCTTCGATGGTAATTCCGTATTGTTTGGCGATGGAATACTTCGTTTCCTTTGGAAGAACTTCGTGATAAACAACTTTTTCGGGAGTTGGCGCCACAGTTTTGGAACCCGAATTCGAAGGAATAACAAGTGTTTGTCCTATTTGCAATCCTAATTTTTCTAATTCAGGATTGGCTTTCTTCAAAGCTTCATCCGAAACATTGTATTTTTTTTCGATACCGAATAAAGTCTCTTTTGGCTCAACTTTATGAGTTTTTGACTGTGAAGATGATTTTTGAGTTGTTCCTTTTTTTGGAATAAGCAAAACGCTATTTAGCTTTAAACCACTCTGCGCA
>Ga0208115_1000459_pt1 | contig 10251 bp, 8 predicted proteins | sample LakWasMeta4_LOW4_2_FD_183856 | JGI IMG/M metagenome (GOLD analysis project Ga0208115, IMG submission 183856) | Freshwater sediment methanotrophic microbial communities from Lake Washington under simulated oxygen tension - Sediment Metagenome... | ecosystem: Environmental > Aquatic > Freshwater >...
TTGAAGACGACAGCCTGACCCTGGAGCAACTGTGCCGTGCTTGCGACGTTCACGCTGATTGGGTTATCAGCCTGGTTGAAGAAAGCATTATCGAACCGCAAGGCGATGAAATACAAAGGTGGCGATTTTCAGGAACAAGCGTGGTGCGAGTGCGCTCAGCACTCAGGCTACAGCGCGACCTGGGCGTTAATCTGGCCGGTATCGCCCTGGCGCTGGACCTGATGGAAGAGCTTGAAAGCCTGCGTACTGAACTGAAAAAAATGCGGCATGGCTGAATCCAACCACGCTAACTTACAGCCTCTTATTCAGCAGCTTGCCGAGTAATTTTAAAACACTCCACAGTCCCGTTCATTTCATTGGCTGTCAGCAAATAATGCTCGCCGTCCACGACATAATGGGCGATGCCTTCGGGCGACTTGTCCTCATCGCCGGCAATCTTGCCCAGAGCCACTACTTTAGGGTGAAAAGGGTCGGCTAGGGAAACCAATTCAACCGACCCTGCTCTTTCCATGCCTACGGCAACATACGGTACACCGTCCAGCTCCAAGGAAACCAGCATTTCAGGCTCCGAGCCTTTTTTGTTGCTGCGCCGATCCGGGTAGACTTTATTTGCGAAAGCAAATTCATCAAGCTGATTGCCGGTATCGCCCAGCAAAGCACCAGTCGTCGCATCGAAGACACTGACCGAACGTCCGCCGCTAACCGGCTGATCCTTGCCTGATGCAGCGCCATTATCCTCGTCTGTGTCGCCTTCATCGGCAGTGACGAAATAACGGCCATTAGCTACTGTGGTGATTCCGTCGGGTTCGCGCAACCCGGTCATCGTTTGGTCGAATTTCACCCAGCCGTCATAGCGGGCATCAACTTTATGCTGGCTCGCACCCAAGCCGTAATAGCCGATGACTTGCTCGCTGGTTAAATCGACGACCGCAACCGCATCGTCTTCCTGTAAGGTGACATAGGCCTTCTTTGCATCCGGTGCAATAGCGATATATTCCGGCTCCAATAGGGCTGGAGAATGGGTTCTTATCGGGATGAGGATTTTCTTCTCCCCCTGAGTTTCCGAGCCGAAAACTTCCCGTCCTTCAATATATCCAAGCAGGACCTTTTTCTTCTCAATCTTGCCGTTGCCATCGAAGTCCAGCTTCTTGCTGATAGTACCATCTCCATTCCAGTCGATTTCCCTTTCCATAAACCGGCCGCCTTTGCTGACCACAAAGCCTTCATAGTTCATCGAGTCAGCCAGTTCCAGGTTTTTATGGCGCTCAATATGACCGTTGGAACTCAAATAAACGATGGAAATGCTGCCTTCCGGCGTGAAAAACTGCTGGCTGGACGGCTCAAACAAAAAGTCTTCGCCTTCATTGGCAATCATGGCAAACTTGCCGTCTCCGGAAAAAACTACCGAATCAGGCCCAAAGCCGACGATGACGCGATCTATCAAAAAACCGGTTGACGCCGAACGAATCTCCAGCCTGCCGGGCTTGTTTCCGGCATCGATAACTGCAGCAAACACATCCAGCTTAGGATGAAACGCAACCGAGGTCAGTTCCTCACCTATACCCAGCCTCAGGTTGAAGCGGGATATCCGGCGCAAGTGCTCAGGTTTGCTGACATCCAGTACATCGGCTTCGCCTGTCTCGAAATTGCTAAGCACCGCTCGCAATGTAGATTGCTGAACGCTGACGATTTCCGTTCCTCTTTCGTGGCCCGAATGATAGACACTCACAGGCTCTATGCTCCAATTCACGGCAGCAGGCGGAACAGGCGCCGTTGCACAGCCCGCCAAGCATAGGATCGGTACAAATTTAATGATGTGACTAATTTTCACAACTACCTCTTTGATGACACGTTGCAAGCCGGAATAAATCTGTTCAGACGCAAGCAATGAACGTGCGTTTCCGGCCCGATGTTAGGATATTCATCATATTGAATTCTTGCCAATAAAAAAAGCCGCGCTGGAAATCCAGCGCGGCTTTGCGTTCAGTTAATGCTTGGGTTTACTTAATACGCTAACTGTGCGCGTACAGTGAAAGTATCGGTATTATCCGGATCAGCACCTGCCGGTGTAACTAGAGCGGTGTTGTTCATGCTAAACGCTCTGGTGTAGTTACCCATTAAACGGATGTTATTGTTTAGATACCAGTTTAAAGCCACAGTGACATTCGAGATTTCGCCGCCACGGAAACCGCCATCATTCAGGTCAACTGTCGAATAACGTGTTGCCAGTTCCCATGCGCCCCATGTGCCGTTTTTCAGGCTGAATTTCTTCGCCGGCTCCACTTTGAAGAATCTGCCCGCCTTGTATTTGCGTGATTCGCCAGTGATAGTCCAGGCTGCGTCTACATACCAGCCGTCCAGTTCCAGATTATTGTCTCCGGTTGCAGTTCCGGCAGTTCCTGCTGCATCTCCTAATCTAGGGCCTTTTTGCTTACGATCTAACCACATTCTGGTATATTCAGCGCCTGCATAAAACGGTCCATACAAACCGGCAGCTTCCAGACCTAACATCTTGATATTGTCTACGTCATAAACTGTCGTATTTATTAAATTAAGATCCGACATATTATTGGTTTCATAATCAAACCGAAGCGCTCTACTTTTAGCGACATCCCCGTTATCATCCGGTTTGCGGTAGTTACCGGCGAGACCTAAATGCACAACCTTATCTTTTTCTTCGATCGGCGCATAAGTAGTTCGTCCAGAAACACTCCAACCCTCATCTCCGGCATTGGCAACATCCATGCCATTAGTGGTACTGGCTCTTTGAGGTGTAATCGCATTTCCATAAATACCGGCCTCCGCCATCCAATGTTTTGGGGCTTTGCTCTCAAAATTCAAACCGATCGCACGGTCAACAACCGGACCGTTTAGCACGTTCATCAATGAACGCTCAGTAAACGTCATGTCGTTAGAACTTTCTTGCAACTCACGGCTGAAGTTTTGCTTCATTTGACCGGCGAAAACATTCACGTAATCTAGACCGCTGTATTGAATGAATAAATCCTTCATGCGGACATTGTCATCAGCGAAGTCCGCCACGGTTTTAAAGTGCCAATCTTTATAGAAAGTGCCGTTAAAATCTATACGTGCGCGGCGAAATTCCGTGCCGTCATTGGCTTCATGATGCGTACCGTTTGGTAAGCCTGTTACAGGGCTTCTTGCAACAAAATTATCATTGCCGCTGAAATTTGCATCGGCATGAATACGTCCGCCCAGTTTAAATTTGAAATCTTTATCCTTTGTTTCAAAGTTAAGACCTTTATTATCCAACTTAACATTAACCGAATCAGGCGCTGAAGCCACTGCGGCGTGCTCCTCAAGTGCTTTGATGGCGTTTTCCTTTAACGCCAGATCTTCACGGATCGCTTTAATTTCCGCTTGATCCAGTTTTTCTTCTCTATCAACTGTCTTGGCCGCTTTATCGACTTTTTCGAAAGATCCCATAAGCTCCCGGCCACGGCCCGGCTCTGCGTAAATCTGCTTGGTTTTGGTGTCAACGTAAAGATCCATCGCAAAAGCGCCGGATGTTGCAGTCGCACCTAACACTGTAGCGACAGCTAATGTAAGTTTAGATATTTTCATGTTTTGCTCGTGGTTATTTTTGAAAAATTTATAGTTGTTATCAAAAAAGATTGAGCAAGGATATGGAAGTCAGATGACAGCTTAATGACGTTTTTATTACAGTTTTATGACAGAGCAACAAAACGGCAAACGCTTTGTGAATTCACAACAATTTAATAGCCACTATTGGACAATGCCGTAATTTTCAATCAGAATTCAATATCTTATAAATTACCTTTCAGCAACAGATACCGAACCGGACAAGCAAACTTTGAATTTACACGAGTTCAACGCTGATTTTGCCTGAATAAATGAAACACAGAGGCGACTGCTTTTAAGCCCACCGGCCAAACCCTAAAACACCGGCATTGGTTATTAGTGGTCTATCGTTGGCCGCGAGTAAAGATGTTGAATCAAAGTAACAATTTAACGACACGGAAACATGAAGTGGACGGACGGCATGATTGAACCGATAACATTAAAAACAACGCTGACTCGCGCTGCTGTAAAAAGGACCGATTGGCTTGGCAGAAGACAAAAAGCAAGCGTTCATTATCCTGTTGCACAGCCTGTTGCTTTATACTCAAGCCATTAAACCAATCAATTTAACGGATTTATATTGAACCCCAACTTTTCCGTTCACCCCAATAACTTCAGTTCGCTGATGCTGTTTGGCTTAAGCCTGACCAATTATGTGCTGATGTATTGGGCGAATATTTTTCTGGCCAGACATCTTGATATCGGTGGTTTCGGGGATTACAGCGTGGCCATGTCCATCGTCACTTTGCTATCGACGCTGGCGACATTGGGTCTGGAAAAATACGCGTTGCGTATCGTCTCTTTGTACATTGAGCGCAAAAACTGGCCGCATCTGCGCGGCTTCTGGCTGTTTTCGCTGCGCACTATCGTGCTGTTCAGCATTTTGCTGATGGGTCTACTCAGCTTGTGGCTGGGAGCCTTTTCGCCCTTGCATAAGACTGATTACCACGCTGTGACTATCATCTACTCCGGCTTTTTGCCCGTGATTGCGCTTTGCCTGTTTTTAGTTGAGGTCATTACCGTCTATGGCGTTCAGATTCTGGCTTTTGCTCTATATCGCTTTTTCCTGCCTGCGGCGTTTCTGCTGCTAATTACCGGGTTATACACTTTTCAATTTCAGCTGACGGCTGTTTCCGCAGTGTTGTGTTTTGGCATAGCCTGGTGCCTGACGCTAATACTGATGATAATCACGGCGCGAGCGGCCAGTCCGCGAGAACTCAGACGGACGGAAGCCAATTCAAAAGGCTGGCGCTGGTGGCTAAAAAAATCACTGCCGTTATTAATCAGCAGTTTGATGATGACAGTGCTCACCAGCGTCGGCATTATCATACTGGAGGTGTTACATCCTTCCCAAGCCGTGGTCGGAACTTACGCTGTCGTCATGAAAACAGCGGCCCTGATTTCATTGATCGGCACCTCGACCAACCGTTACTATCTGCCGATGCTGGTGGTTTTGCTGGAACGCCGGGATCAGCGCGGTATCAAAGCCTTGCTAAATAAACGCATGCGCTTGATCGCGGGCTTTATTGTGATTTTTCTGAGCATTGTCAGTGTTTGGGGACAAGAAATATTGGACCTGTTTGGCTCTGAATTCTCCCAAGGTTATCCGGCCTTATGCATCTCCGCAGCCGGAGCCGCTTTCAGCACCCTATTTGCCGACTCGCCATACTATCTGCAATTCATGGGCAAAAACCGTCTGGTGGTCGGCTTAATGTCCTTTGCTGCGGGTAGCATGATAAGCTTGAGCTATACCTTGGGCCCTGATTATGGCGCAACCGGCGTTGCCTTGGCTTACGCAGTGCCGACCATGCTGCTATTTATCAGCCTGAAATGGCTGGCCAATCGGCATATGCGGAATTTGTTCAGCAAGGGCTAAATTCAACCTGCTCTTACGGTTCTTTAAAAACCAAGCCGATTCGAGTGCCGCCTGCCCCACTAACACGCCCTAACTCAAGCTGCGCCTTATGCAAATCGGCAATTTCCTTGACGATTGCCAAACCCAATCCGCAACCGTCGCCGGAACTTCCGGGGATACGGTAAAAACGCTCGAAGACCTTGTTGATTTCAGCTTCCGGTATGCCGGGCCCGTCGTCTTCAACGCTCAGGCGAGGCGCTGGATAAGACTCGACTTTAACCGTTATATTGCCCCGATCACGTCCATAACAGATGGCGTTGTCCAACAAATTTGCCAGCAACTCCTGCAATAGAACCTCATCGCCGCGAACATATACGGCTCGCTTCGAGCCTTCAAAGCTCAGTTCCATGTGCCGCTGCAATGCTTTAGGCACCCAATCCATACAGGTCTCCTTGGCCAATTTGCACAAATCGACCGGTCGCAATTCAAAATCGCCGTTGATGGGTTCCGATCTGGCTAAAACCAATAATTGCGTAGTCAGATGCGACATACGGTCGGCGCAGCCCTGAATTTGCGTCAGGGCGGGTTTCATCGCAGGCAGATCTTGCTCCCGTTGCGCGCGCTCAACTTGCAGTTTCAGTCCCGCCAACGGAGTGCGCAACTGATGTGCAGCATTGGCAATAAAGCGTTGCTGGGAAGCGATGGCCTGTCCCAATCGTTCCAGCAAATCATTGATGGTATCGGTCAGTGCCCGCACTTCCAAAAAGACGTGCTGTTCAGGGATGGGTCGCAAATCGCGCGGCGAGCGCTTGGCAATTTCATCCGCCAAAGTGTGCAACGGCTGCAAGCCGCGATTTACGCCGAACACCAGATAAATACCGGCCAGCAAGACCAGCGCCATTTGCGGCACAAGATCGGCCAGTAAAATATCCATCATCATGTTCCGCCGTTTATTTAAAGTTTCCGCGACATGAACAAAAACTTTTTCCGAAGTGTTGGCAAGCATAATCTGCATGGACACCACCCTGACCGGTTCGCCATACATCTCGTCATCAAAAAGAACGGGGTGCGTCCAATCCGTCTCCACATCGAACGGTTCGGGCACGAATTTGTCGCCTGCCAACATGCCTTGGCCTTCGGAGATGATTTTAAAATAGGTTTTGTCCGTTTCATCCCATTTGAAAATCTCCAGCGCGGCGGGCGGCAATTCGACGAACACTTTGCCTTTGCGGACTTTGATTTCCTGGGCCAGCGACCGCGCGGAATCAAGCATCCAGCGGTCGTAAGCCACATCAGCATGATGCAGCGTGACGAAGTAAGACAGCACCGATTCAAAACTGATAAAAAAAATCAACGGCACGGCCACCCGCAGCAGAATTTCAGTCTTCAGGCTGCGCTGTTTATTCATTATCCGAACGCTCCAGCAAGTAACCAAGTCCACGTACGGTCCGGATCACCGCGCCATACGATTCGATGCGTTTGCGTAATCGATGCACATAGATTTCCACGGCGTTATCGGTCAGCGCGTCGCCGTCCACGGCCAGACGTTGCGCAATACGATCTTTGCTGACAACTTTTCCTGCCTGAATCAGCAGGATTTCCAGAACCCCATATTCCCGTGCCGACAGGTTGATGGTTTGTCCATCGACCAGCACCTGATGGTTATGAGTGTCCAGCGCCAGCCGCCCAATGACTATGTCATTGCTAAAGCCGCCGTAACAACGCCGAATCAGCGCGTGAACCCTGGCTTCCAGTTCTCTAAGTTCAAAAGGTTTGGTCATATAATCGTCAGCCCCCTGTTGAATGCCGGTGATCCGGTCGTTAACGCCATCGCGCGCCGTCAAGATCAAGATCGGCAGCGGAATTTTCCGGCTGCGCAGCTTGCGCAACAATTCCAGCCCATCCATATCCGGCAGCCCCAAATCCAGCACGATCAAATCAAAGTCCTGGGCCAGCAGCAATTGTTTGGCGTGGGCGCCGGTCGTCGCAGAGGTCACCGAATAACCGCTTGCATTCAAGGTGTGAGTCAGTCCGTCAGCCAGAACGGCGTCGTCTTCTATCAATAAGATGTTCATGTATTTAAGGATTATGGAAGATGGGCAAGATAATACCGTATATTTCCGCTTCAAATAGAAAGATGGAGTGCGAGCCGTCTGCTACTATGAATATTGCGAAAGGTTATTGAAAGGTTAGAGGTCTAGGATGACTGTCTTCAACAGTTGGCTCGTGCTTTTCGTGGACAGTGCGCAGCTAAATTCGTCAATTGGACAACGACTACTTTGGAACTAAAGGACTATCGATATGATACACAAACACGCTCAATATTATCTTCGCCATTTAAAATACGATTTGCCGGCCGGCATCGTCGTGTTCCTGGTGGCTCTGCCGTTATGCCTGGGCATTGCCTTGGCCTCCGGCGCACCGTTATTCTCCGGATTGATCGCGGGCTTGGTCGGCGGGCTGGTTGTGTCCTGGCTCAGCGGCTCGCAACTCAGTGTTTCAGGCCCTGCTGCCGGTCTTACTGTCATTGTGTTCAACGCGATTGAAACTCTCGGCAGTTTTCAAGGATTGCTGGTCGCCTGTGTTTTAGCAGGCATCATCCAGCTCATACTAGGCTTCCTGAGAGCCGGGATTATCGGCGCTTTTTTCCCATCCGCCGTCATTAAAGGCATGTTGGCGGCTATCGGCTTGATTTTGATTATCAAACAGATCCCTCACGCCACCGGCTACGATACCAGCTACGAAGGCGATGAAAGCTATATGAGGGAAACCGCCCGATCCAGCTTTCATGAGCTGTTTGATGCTTTCAGCGGCATTACTCCAGGCGCGGTTATTATCAGCTCGGTCGCCTTGTTGCTGTTGATTATCTGGGAGATACCCTGGTTTAAAAAACAGCCATGGTTAAAACTGATTCCCGGTCCATTGATTGCGGTGGCATGGGGGATCAGTTACAACTTATTCACGACACAATTTGCCCCGGCTTGGTCTGTCAGCGAAAAACATCTGGTCAAATTGCCTGTTTCTGAACAAGCCGGCGATTTTTTCAATAACTTCATGTTTCCTGATTTCAGTTATCTGGCTAATCCGCAAATTTATATTATCGCCGTAACGCTGGCGATCATTGCCAGCCTCGAAACGCTGTTAAGCCTTGAAGCGACCGATAAACTCGATCCTCTAAAACGGCTCGCCCCGACTAACCGGGAATTAATGGCGCAAGGCGTAGGAAATATTCTTAGCGGATTATTGGGCGGCCTGCCCATCACCGCCGTCATTGTAAGAAGCTCGGCCAATATCAACGCAGGCGGACAAACCAGCCTGTCTTGTTTTATTCACGGCTTGTGCTTGCTGCTCAGTGTGATGTTCTTTGCGCATTATTTAAATTACATCCCGCTGGCCTGCTTGTCGGCCATTCTGCTGCACACCGGTTATAAACTGGCGAAACCCGCTTTGTTTGTAGAATATTACAAAAAAGGCATGAGCCAATTGCTGCCGTTTGTGATTACCGTGCTTGCCATTCTGGTCAGCGATTTATTAAAAGGCATGGCTATTGGCTTGGTGATCGGCTTGTTCTTTGTAATCAAGGCTAATTATCATGCGGCGATTTCCTTAATTCAGGATGATTCGCACTATGTGCTGTCATTCAATAAAGACGTCTCTTTCCTGAACAAGGCGCTGCTCAGAAAATTCATCCTGAATATTCAGGAAAACAGCACGGTAACCATTGATGCGAGCAAAGCCAATTTTATCGACCATGACATTCTGGAGACAATCGAGGATTTTCTGGCTGCGGCGCCGGATGACAATATTACGGTGGAAGTGATCGATTTATACGGTAAAGATAAAATTAAAAAACACGAAGCTGTCGTGGTGCTAAATGAGCGGGCTAAAGCTTAAGATATTGCTTATTGAGAAGTCCCTAGCATTTATATAGGGCTTTATCTATTTGATGAAACCAACATCTCTATTAATATGGAGGCTCCAGGCAACCCTCAAAACTATTGTGCATACTGCGCGAACAAAGCAGTCAGCGGATGTTAATTTTCTAATGGAGAACTGAGTCATGCAGCGATTTACTGTCAAAACAAGTCACACCTTAGCCCTTATCATAGTCGGAACGTTGGTAGCCGTCCCGGCGCTCGCGGACAAGCCATCATGGAACGGTCACGGTAAAGCCGATAAACATCAGCAACACGAAAAACAAAGCCATGATCGGAATCGAGATGACCGGCAATTTGATCAAAGAGACGGGCGCGACTATAGAGAGAATCGCTATTTTGACGACCGGCATCGGACTATCATCAATACTTACTATGCCGAGCAGTTTCATTCCGGCCATTGTCCTCCGGGCCTTGCCAAGAAGCGCAACGGCTGTATGCCGCCGGGACAGGCAAAGAAGTGGAAGATAGGCCGCCCGCTGCCGCGTGACGTGATTTACTACGATCTGCCTTCGGCAATCCTCTCGCAAATGGGGCCGCCGATGCCGGGCTACCGTTATGCGCGAGTGGGTTCCGATATTCTGTTAATCGCGATAGGAACAGGAATGGTCATGGACGCTATTATGGATTTGAGCGGAAATTAGCTTCGTAGTGAATGGGCGGTTTCGCGCGAGCAAACCGCCCATTCACACACAACGCTGATGACAGCCTGTCGCAATTACGGCGAATCCCCCCACAATCCCCATCTTGCAGCGTTCCAATTCCCGGAGTTCAAAGGTTTGGTCATATAGTCCTCTGCGCCCTGTCGTTGACACCGTCTCGCACCGTTAGGATCAAGATCGGCAGCGGGATTTTCGG
>Ga0208115_1000460_pt1 | contig 10222 bp, 16 predicted proteins | sample LakWasMeta4_LOW4_2_FD_183856 | JGI IMG/M metagenome (GOLD analysis project Ga0208115, IMG submission 183856) | Freshwater sediment methanotrophic microbial communities from Lake Washington under simulated oxygen tension - Sediment Metagenome... | ecosystem: Environmental > Aquatic > Freshwater >...
GTGTTATGGGTGATGCGCTAACTGATTATTTTAAAAAAAATCCGACCGCGCCTTATACTTCACAATTTCCAGAAGCGTACAATCAAGCGGCTCCGCAAGCTCCTATTGTGGTTGAGCCAAATACCGGTGTTGTCCATCCGGTAAATTCCACGGTTCCTCTATCGCCTAATCAGGTTTGGGACGCTGCCAAACAACTCTCCCCAACGGTTACGATACCTTACACTCAATTAGCACCTTACATAACGCCTGAGCGTATTCCGTGGGTTGCTGAGTCGGCTCCCTCAATGACGTATGACATCGCTAATCAACAAGCTCCCGTCAACCTCCCCCAATGGACCAGGACAACTAGCCCCTTGCAAAGCACTTCGCCTTACTATCAGGTTTCGCCCAATCCTTTGGTGACTCCTGTTCCTTTTTTGCCGTCAACGCCTCAATCTATCACCGGTATTCAACCGATACCGTTTACGCCGCTGTCACCGGCTCCTATTGCCGCACCGGCTCCTACGCCGACAACTCAGCCACCCGCTAACTACAATCCGAACCCTACGGGATCTGATGCCCCTGTATCTAATAACATGCCTGTACCTGATCCAGAAACGCCGATTGATCCAAATCTAGCCGAGATACCACCAGTTCCGCCTGATTTTTATCCGGACACGTACAAGTATTTTGATTGGATGCCGATGAAAAATCCGCTTTCTTTTGATGTGCGCGATTACCTACCTTCATTGCCAGAGCCGACTTGTTATTATGAAATTCATTCATCGTTTAATGTTCCGTATTTAGGTATTAAACATTTGGATGTAGCACCTTGTGTGCCGCTCCAGCCTCTACGTACCGTCCTGGCCTGGGTGTTTAGTGTTGTCACCATCATGGCCTGTTTTTTTATTATTTTCAGGAGTAGTTTCTAATGTCAGTTTTATTAGGTCTTTTAATGAACTTCCTGGCTAAATTGTTCAGCCAGGCTTTCTTACATGCTGCTTTCAAAATGGCGATAACAGGCGCATTTATTGGCCTTATGGTGGCCGCTATTTATGCCTATGTAGCCGCGTATTCCACGATTGTGAATGGCATTGGGCAAACGGTTCCTGAAATCGTTAACGGTGTCTGGGGATGGGTTATGCCCAGCAATATAAACGCCTGCATATTTGCGATCTTCTCTTGTGTCCTGCTGCGGTTTGTTACTAAACAGTATTTCCTTTTTATGAATGCCCGTTTTCGTGCTGCGATTAGCAATTAATGTATGTAATGTATGTTTAATACATACAACATTACATACAAGTTAAGCGCGGCGGCCTGCAATTATATTTTTTCGTGATTACTCACGAAAATTTCAGGTAAGTGTCTATTGATAGATTTCGGCCTAGGGATAGTGCAAGACTTTTAGTTGTTCTTTATTTTTTCTAACTCTGCCGGGCTGAAATTGCCCGGCGTTCTGGGTATGCCCCTCGGAGTCGGTCGGTCGGTCGCAGTGACTCGTGAACCAATGAGCTGTTTTTTAGTCAAGGACGCGCATGCTTTTCGCGCGTTCACTTTATCCTTTACTAAAAAATGCCATTGGTTAGAGTCGTACTGTGATTGACTGCCGAGGCCTAGGGAGTATGCCTGGGTTGTCGGGGATATGCTCTGAGGATGAGGGAGGGAGGGAGCATCTAAATAAAAGTCCTGGCCAGCCCAATGTCGAAACTGATCAAGCTGTTAGCGTTGGCAATGTTTGCGTGATGTTCGACCAGATAAAGCAGGCCGCCGCGCAATTTTGAATCACATTAACAAAAAAGGTTTTTATTATGCCAGGATGGATAATTCAGGGCGTTAGGGGCGAGGGTAAATCTCTTGCTGCTGTCGCTAAAATCAAAGAATACATGATGCAGGGCAGGCCTGTCGCTACCAACCTGACGCTATACCTGGATAAATTTCTACCGCCTGACAACGCAACTATTGCCTATCGTTTGCCTGATCACCCGAGGCTTGCTGATTTTCAATTATTGCCTCCTGCCTATGATCCCAAATACAAAGGCGAGGATAAAAACGGCCTTCTCGTGCTTGATGAGTTGGGAACTTGGCTCAACTCACGATCCTGGAATAATAAAGACAGGTTAGAGCTGCTTAACTGGCTCTTTCTAAGCCGTAAAGATCACTGGGATCTGATTTTACTTGCCCAGGATCATGAAATGATCGACGCCCAGGTGAGAACAACCTTGTGCGATTACTTGGTGCAAGCTTCACGCCTTGACCGGCAAAAAATACCGTATTTAGCACCCATTATGGGTTTTTTGGGTTTCAATCAATTCATGCCCCGTGTTCATCGCTATCATGTCTATTACGGCCTTTCCACGGCTCAACCACCTGTAGAAACCTGGACTTTCACCGGCAAGGACTTCTACGAAGGTTATGACACCAACCAGAAATTCAGTAACGGCATGGAAGCGCTGGGGGGTACGTTGGTCGATATGAGGGCGACTTACTCATTCATTCCGGCTAATTATCTGTCGCGTCATGTGTTTATTGAGCGCATTCAAAAGCAAATCCAGTATTTAAAAGATCTAAAGCCTTTAACCTTTGAAACCGAGCTTGACACTATGGCTAAAAAGTCCCTAAGTAAAGAATCGCAATATGCAAAAATCGGCCTGCTTATCATCGCCTTGGTTGCCTTCCTTGGCTGGCGTTTTGCCTCGGGTGGCTTTTCCTTGCCAAAGTCGTCTGCATCTCAGTCAATGCCGCCGGTTCCTGCATCCTCTGCTCCAGCTTCACAATTGCCAGCGTCAACGCCTTCAACTGCTGTTGCATCCTCTGAAAATGTCACTTACAAAGCCATTCAAAAAAATGATTTCATTGAAAACTTGTTGAAACTGTATCGTCCACGGCTTTCCACTACAGCCTATTCGCCTGAACTCGGCATTGTCGGCACGATCGATTTTTACGACAATTTCGAGTTGATCGAGTCCTATAACGTCAAAGAGTTGCATGCGTTCGGTGTAACCTTGCTTCGTAAGCCTTACGGCGTGGATCTCGTTTATGAAGGCAAAACCTTCGTTGTTTCCTCCTGGAAGATTCCTCATGCGCCTGAGCCTAGTGCACCTGAGCAAGATCCTTCTTCTCAGCCTGTTGCCTCCGTCTCTAACAGTATCATTAATTAACGTAACAAGTAACAAAAAAGCTTGACTAATTAATGTAACGTGTTACAATAAATCAACTTCAATGCAGGGGGATTTATGAAAACATTCAAAACCAAAAAACGCTTTCAAGGCTTAACCGGCCAGCAAATCCTTGATTTGGCTGGTTCTCATGGCACTTTTTCTAATTTCTGCTTGTTCAGGATGCCGGATAATACGCCGTACTATGTGCGCTTGGTCTCCGGCTATGTGGTTTTAGCGAATCTCGATCAATCAAACGTCGTTGCCAGGGTTTCGTTATGAAAGATGCACATGACAACACCACCGCTGAACTATTCCCAGTACCTAAAAAACGGGGCAGACCGAAAACCGGCCAGGCTAAAACCTCCGCGCAACGTCAGGCTGTTTATCGGCGCAACAAGCGCGAGAAGGGCGCATTGGGTTCAAAAAATCTCAACGTGTGGATTTCTACAGGCGCAAAGTATTCTTTGGAGCGGTTATCCCGTCATCATGGCCAGACGCCGGAACAGTATCTTCAGGATCTCCTGCAAGCAGAAGAACGTCGCATTATCAAAGACTGGCCAATGTGTAGTGATGAATATTACCAATATTACAGTTCATAGATTGGTTTCGATCAATGCAGATAGGGCGTAGCCCATCGCAGCCGCCGGCAAGCATGGCGCTTGCGTCAATAACTATCCAAATAACTGCGCCCATCGGGCGCTTGCCAATTGTGTTGAATGGCCCAAACGATAAGCTGTAACAAGTAACGATAAATAATCTATCGCCCGTGCCATTCATCACCTAATCAACTGCTGTAAACGCCTGACTCTCAACAGATAGGCGCAGGGAACCAGTGCCGTTTAGGTTGTGTGGTGTTTTTAATTCCTTCAACTGTATAATGCCGCTCTAATTTCTATCATCAGGGGATATTAAAATGGGATTGCAGGACAGAGATTATGTGAAGGAACGTAAGGAATGTGATGCTAGGCTTAAGAAGGCGCGTAATGCTAAGCTTTGGCAATGGGAGGTTTCAGGTTCTAATGATCCCCAATCTCCCTCAAAACCTAAGAAAACCGTTTCAGTTTTTTGGAAATATTTATCAATCCTAATGCTGCTGTTGATTGGTCTGTCCATTGGCTGGTATTTTTTTATGTTTTATAAGCTTTCTCATGGGTTACCGTTTGAATCATTACGCACTTTTTCTGCTTCGCCGTTTTATCTATAAAGGTAACTTTTTCATAGCTGTTTGGCGTTTCGTCAGTGTTCATCCGGCAGCGCCTCAACCGGTCAATCTCAAGCGCCTGCATGGCGTATCGCAATGCTCGGATTTCCTCACACCTTACAAAATCGCCTTCAGGCGATTCGATGCATTCCGGCGTAATCCGGAACCCATGCCAACGCTTGCCTAAAAAATCCAACCGGCCGGAAAAAAGCATCAGGCAAATAAAAACCGCTCTAGGCGGTTCTATTTTTCCGGACTCCCAGTTTTTCACCGTTCGCACCGTCACTGCAAAAGTGACGGCGCATTCAGGAATCGAATAACGGGCAAATTGCCGCCATTCTTTAAACGTGTGCGGAAGTTGATAGTAAATCGTCATTTTGTTGGCTCCATTTGGCAAAACAGGAACCTAGAGCATGAACTATGCCGCCGATTATCCGGCGCCTTATAACTTCGCATAATGTATAACTTGGTAAATTTTGTAGTGAAGGAATTACCTGTACATAACCTATTAAATTACAAGCAAAAACCACGCTTGCGGCAATCCCTGCTAGCTTGGAAATATTTTCCAGTACGTGTTTAAATTTCGGGTTTTGTTCTTTTTGAATCAAGCTAGCTAGCCATACGTCTTCTAGCGCAACGCCTGCGCCTTCTGCGATTCTTTCTGCTGTTTCTTGACTTGCTCCTCCACCTTTTTTCATTATTGATAGTGACGGTGCTCTTATTCTTAAAAAGCTTGCTAGCTCTGCATCTGTTTCTAATCCTTTGTTGATTTTGCACATTTCTAAATAATCGTTGAGCGTTTTCATAATAATCCCCATTAGAAAAATAGTTTGACAACTATCTAATGTTATTCTTAGACTTGCAACTAATTAGATAGATGTCTATCTAAGTTAACCCGTGGAGTCGAGGCCATGCAATCAGAACAAACACCTATTTTTACACCTGAAGCAAAGCGTTTTTTTCTTATATCTGAATTTACCCAAGCTGCCACCACCCTGGAAGAGATTGTTAATCTTTCAGAAGATGAATTAGCGTTACTTGTTACAACACCTCCTTTTGCATCGCAACACGGCAAGCTTTCTGCTCTGTTGATGCTGCTCAACCAGCGCATTTTCTTATTACCCAATAAAGCGGCTGATGACCTCGACCGCCCTCCTGCTTCATCTGCTGCTGTTGTAGGGCAGGGGGGCAACCAATGATTTTTTTATGCATTTATTGTGGTGATCCAATCACTAATCGTCTCATTGCCGGAGCTTTCTGCTCTGAAATTTGTCAGCGGATATTTGATCGTGAAAATCCTCCATCTAATGATTCTGATTCTTTGCCTTTTTAGTGGAGCGACTAATGACTTATTCTCAACGCTTCCGTCTTGTTCGCTTTATTAAATTCATTGTTTCGCATTGGTTAACACCCTTTATTTTGGGTTGGTTCCTTTCTTTCGTGAGCACATCATCTTCATTGATTGAAATGCTTAATTCGATTGATAAAAGCGCGCTCTCTATTTGTGCTTTGCCTTTTTCTTCTAATGAGGCAGCTAAATGAACCATCTAACTTTAGCTCAGGCGCTTGATTCTATGTCTCTTGGTGAGAAGTTGATTCATTCGTTTTCTATCATAGTTTTAATCATCGTCATTATTGTTTTTATCAGAAAATTATGGGCGATTTTATGAACTTGCATTTAATGAAGCCTTCTGATCGATTTAAGCGTTTTCAGCATGATTTTAACGAATCTCTTCTGACGTTAGATGATTCTCGCCTTTTTCCTGCTTCAAAAGCCGTTGATCCTCGCCGTTTTGGCAATATTGACTTGTTAACACGTACCCGAGTACATCAACGCCTTATCGAGCGCGAAAAACTTTTGGCTGCTGCTGATATCGAAATTGTTTTTGATGAATCCCTGGATGCGTTTGTATGGCGGACTAAACCCAATAACAGGCCTTTTGTTCATTCTGTCGAATCTGATCGTCAATCAGAATGTGAATTTGAGCAAAAATCGAAAAATTGCGCGACCACCCCCGAAGGGGAAGGGAGTGCAATTTTTCATTTTATCGAAAAAAACCGGCACTCATTGCCGGTCATTTTTGTCCAAAATGAAAAAAATAGCTGTTTTTGGGGTCTAGCCCGCAATACGCCTAGAAAGCCAAAAAGTTTGGGTTCCTGTAACACCCAAACTATCGCCGCGATTGAGGCGGTATTACCCATAAATCGACGTGATTTTTTAGCTCGGTAAATCGGCATGAATCATTTTTTTATTGACAAATTGAATGTTGTTCAGGATCACAATTTAGTAGATGGTCAATTGCCTTTAATCGGCAAAGAAAAATTATTCCGCGTTGATATGAAAACGGGCGTTTCTACCGAACTATTAACGCATTTGAAATTGGAAGGTTCTTATTCTAGCGCGTTGATTGTTCGTTGTGATGGTTCCAAGGTTGAAGTTTATGGCAATCCAAGCCGTTGGGGTCGTATTGATAACTTGTACGGCCTGACTTCGATTGATGATTGCATTGCGGTCTATAACCATATTTTGGACGGGCTTGGGCTTCCGCGTTTTACCAAATGCACTAAATATCTTTATTTTCAGGGCAAGGATGGAAAGCACGTCAATAAAACTGCTGACGGTGCAATCATCAAGCACATCGATTTTACGCGCAACCTTGCTGTAGGTCTGGGGAATGAGCGTCCATTTTTGAAAGCGCTTTCAACGCAATCAATAGGCCGGTCAATTTCCCCTTTTTTATTTCCCGATGAAAATACGGTTGAATGGTACGGTGCCAACGTCCAAAAGAACGGCTCAACTTATCGTTACATCAAGGTTTACACGAAAACCGCTGATTTACTCCGCAATCAGCGCAAGCTTTGTAAGGACGCTTCCGATCAGGATTTGCAGTATTTTGAAGATCTCCTTCAATTTACCGTTCGCAATGGAGTTGTCAGGGAAGAGCATAGTTTTAAAAGAGAATATTTACACCGGCATGATTTATTTGCTTATGGCTTATTTGATGAAAGCCAATTTAACGAAGAATTGCAGGTAATTACTGAACTCAGAAAACGCTTAGAGGTATCCAATATGCAATATGAATCAATTTCTGATCAATTATTGAATGAAGGTATTTGTAAAAATCGTCATTCAGCCAATGCTACGCAAACCGCCTATCTGGAGTGGTTGCACGGTTCTTATGTCGATAAATCAACTAGTACTTTTCGCAAACATAAATCACGTCTTTTAGGTCTTGGTATTGATATCAGCCAAAAATTGGACATTACCCGCGCACCCTTGCGCTTGAAATCGTCCGATATTATTGAATGCAACATGATCGCGCCGCCCTCCTGGTATAGACATCCTCAAATCCCAACTTTACCTACTCCACCCAAACCACAATTAAGGCTAGTAGCCTAAGGAAATTAAAATGGCAATAAATCTAAAAATTCTTGAAGTCGTCGAGGATATTGACCCAACCACCAGACAGCCCCGTTTACGTGCAAAAGTTGTTGAATTAAAACCTCGTACTCATCTGGTTAATTTAAAAAATTGTGATGCTGCCCAGATACAGATTTTTCAACAGAATGTTGGTGGCATTCTTTCTGTTCCGGCTCGTGAGATGCTCATGGATGGGCGATTTATGATCTCTATTGCTGCAACTGACGATGAGTTTTTTGTGATTCGTCCTCCTGAACCTGTGCAGGTTTCAACTGTGACTGAAATTACACCGTCTGATGCCTCTGAAACAACGACTGAAATTACACCGTCAAATGTCTCCGAATCTTCCCAGGCTTCCTCTGTGACTGAAATTCCATCAGCCGATTCAAAACCGTCTGATAAATCCCACCTAAGAAGGGCTGGGTAAACCATGACATTGGATTCCGTCTTTTACATGCTTGAGTCTGGCTTTATGGCTTTGTGCTTTTGTCTGGGCTTTCTTGCGGGGCTTTGGCTGGTATGACGGAATCAGATGTAGCTGACATGGTGAGCTATTTCCTGGGTGCTTTTGGTCTGGGTATGGCTCTCTCTGTCATTCTTCGCGTGTTTCGCCGTGCTGCGGGACTCGCTCGTTAATTTTTTTCTGAAACTTTTAAGCTATTTAAGGAATTTTTTATGAATAGATCAAAAAAATTACAACTTGCTGCTATTGCTGCCGGTTCTGTTGTCTCTGGCTTCGCTTCTGCTGCTTTACCGGCTGGGGCTGCCGCGGCTTTTACCGCGCTTGAAACTGATGGTTTAGCGTTAATTGATGCCGCTTGGCCTGTCGTCACCGCGTTGACAGTCGGATTCATCATTATCGGTCTGTTCAAAAAAGCCGCTAACAAAGCGGTTTAGTCTCCAGGCGGGGGTTTCGGCTCCCGCTTTCCTATTTTTCTGTCACTTGTAACGGTTAATCAAATGATATTAATAAAATCTTTATTTTTGCTTTTCTTAATTTCATTTTCAACTTCTTCTTTTGCTGTTTCTTGGTATTCAACTTTACAACAAGCTTTTGATAATTGTCAGGCGTACATAGCGGGGCAAAATTCCAATATTTATAACGCTCCTCCTTATCGCGTTCCTACTGCGCAAGATTTTTCGTGCGTTTTTCCTGATCCTTTTGGTGTTTGTGGTTCTCAGTGTTACGCCGCAACGTCTGCTAATTATCCGACCATGAATCGTGGCTGGTATGGTTCTACTACTCCTGTTATTTGTACTGCTCCGCAAGTTAAAAATACCTCTACAGGTCTTTGTCAGACACCTCCTGCTTGTACTTCCGGTACTTATTACGATAATCCTTCTAATTCTTGTAAATCGTTACCTGAATGTACTAGCAATCAGAATCCTTTAACGTCTAATTGTGTTTTTCCAAAATCTAAAGGATTGGGTATTAATTGCGCTAATGGAACTACTGTCTACGTTCCTTCTGTTTGCCCTCCTACCGGTTCACGTTGGCAGGATGTTTTTCCAGCGTCAAAACCGATGTGCGGTCCATTAGATACAGATCATACCAACTGTACCCCGCTTCTTTTTCAGGCGTTTGATGATTTTGCTTCATCTCATGCGATTCAATATGCTACGGCTGTATTGGCACTATTGGCTATTCCGGAATTGGCTGTTTCTTCGGAGATAGCTACTGTTATTGGTGGCGTTGCGGTTGAGGCCAGGGCGCTTTGGGATGGTGTTTTCCATAACAGTGCTGGAGAAGTGGTTGATGTTAAAGTTCAAGGTGATATTCCTAAAAGTGTTATGGGTGATGCGCTAACTGATTATTTTAAAAAAAATCCGACCGCGCCTTATACTTCACAATTTCCAGAAGCGTACAATCAAGCGGCTCCGCAAGCTCCTATTGTGGTTGAGCCAAATACCGGCGTTGTCCATCCGGTAAATTCCACGGTTCCTCTATCGCCTAATCAGGTTTGGGACGCTGCCAAACAACTCTCCCCAACGGCTACGATACCTTACACTCAATTAGCACCTTATATTACGCCTGAGCGTATTCCGTGGGTTGCTGAGTCGGCTCCCTCGATGACGTATGACATTGCTAATCAACAAGCACCCGTCAATTATCCCCAATGGACCAGGACAACTAGCCCTTTGCAAAGCAGTTCGCCTTATTATCAGGTTTCGCCCAATCCTTTGGTGACTCCTGTTCCTTTTTTGCCGTCAACGCCTCAATCCATCACCGGTATTCAACCGATACCGTTTACGCCGCTGTCACCGGCTCCTATTCCCGCACCGGCTCTCACGCCGACAACTCAGCCACCCGCTAACTACAATCCGAATCCTACGGGATCTGATACCCCTGTATCTAATAACATGCCTGTACCTGATCCAGAAACGCCGATTGATCCAAATCTAGCCGAGATACCACCAGTTCCGCCTGATTTTTATCCGGACACGTACAAGTATTTTGATTGG
>Ga0208115_1000464_pt1 | contig 10206 bp, 10 predicted proteins | sample LakWasMeta4_LOW4_2_FD_183856 | JGI IMG/M metagenome (GOLD analysis project Ga0208115, IMG submission 183856) | Freshwater sediment methanotrophic microbial communities from Lake Washington under simulated oxygen tension - Sediment Metagenome... | ecosystem: Environmental > Aquatic > Freshwater >...
TTTTGGAAAATTCCTGCGTAAAACCAGAATCGATGAAATTCCACAATTCATCAATATTTTAAAAGGGGAAATGGCGGTTATTGGGCCACGACCTGAACGACCTTTCTTTGTTAAGGAAATTGCCGAAATTATGCCTTTTTATGAAACCCGACACGTCATAAAACCGGGACTTACAGGCTGGGCACAAGTCAATTATTCGTATGGAGAATCTATGGACGACAGTTTGATAAAACTGCAATACGATTTGTATTATATCAAACACCGAAGTGTTTTTCTGGATTTGAATATTGCAATTAAAACCGTAAGCACAATCTTATTTTATAGAGGACAATAGTTATACAATTATTGGAATCCGTTTGCTGTTCTTTATGGCAATTTTTGTCAATAATATTAAACTGGTTATCACAAGCGGCAACACTATCAATAAGTGAATTTTATTTATCATAATGATTAGATAAACACCCATAGAAAGAATGTTAAAAATGCATAAATTGATAATCCATTTCCTGTTTTTTCTAAATATAAAATAGAACAAAACGAGCAATGCAGGGTTAAACAACAATACGTTATAATTATAAGCCAATTCTTCGTGAAAAGAATAAAATCCCATAAAACCAAAGAACAGCCCCAATAATCCCATAATCAATAGATAAAACTGTTCGATACTTTTTCTGTTTAAAACAAGGATAAGTCCAAGAAATACCACAAAAGTATAAATAGAATCCCACCAGACACTTGGGATTTCTTTCTTGAATTCCAATAAGGTTTTACTTTCCTTGCAAAGTAGATGATTCTCGAATGATATTAATTTTAAACTTTTATGAAGTTCCAATGGCAAAAAGATTTTGGTTCCATATTCATCCACTTTTTTTCCAAAAATGATGCTCGTACCTAGTTTTTCATAAAAGGAATTGTCAAAATAAGGATATAAAATACTTCTATACGTTTTATCAGTATCGGTTTTTTTGACAATGATTTGGGATCCCAATGTTTTGTTCAGGATTTCTACCACCATCGAAGTACAGTTCTTATCGATAAATTTATAAGTATAATAACTTTCGCTCGAGGCTAATGCTGTACTCAAATTGTCAAATAATTTTTGTTTGTAAACCAGAGGAACAATCAATTCCTGTTCATAAACGCTTCTATTCTCGTAAGTATATTGGTTCATAAAATCAGAAAAGGAATTGACAACTGCAAAATACTGTAAATCCCCTTTGGCAAATTTTGCAACAAAATTAGGGGTGGCAAAGTCAAAAGCACCATAATTATAAACAAGATCCAGATTGTTTTCCAAGTCGGTAATCCGTATCGCGGTGTGTCCAAAAAGCGAATAAGATTCATTGCCTGTGTCACAAGTGATAATGCTGGCACGAGTATTTTTTGACAATATAATGTTCTGCCCAAAGCTGCTCATCGAAACAATCAACAATGCCATACAGAATATTTTTTTGAATAAAGATGAATTCATTTATGATATATTAAAAGAATAAATTAATTTCTAAAAAGCCCTAAATCTACTTTTACCGAAAAAATATTCGAATACAAGGCTGCACTTTGATTCCCTAAATTGGTCAGCGCATAATCAATTTGGATGCCTTTGTATTTGAATCCCAAACCAATATTAGGCTGAAAACCTACTTTTTCTGTGTTGTCAATTTGTTGTATGTTTTGAAAATTCCCCACGCCGGCACGTAAGAAAACCAGGTCGGTATAGCCAAATTCAAATCCCAATGCGGGATCGATACTCACAAAATCTGTCGAAAGAATGTCGTTTGTTTTGGCAAATTGCATATTGATATTGGCTGCAGCCAAAATGCTGTAATCATAGCGAACAATAAACTTTTTGGACAATCCCAATTGTACTTTTGGAGCCGTAATCTCAGTGCTTTCCGGTAATTCCTGATTTTGTCCCGGAATGGCATTGGCAATTTTCTTGTACTCGGCTTCGTCAATGCTCCAAACATTATAAGTAGTCGTGATATCGCGAAGCATCAAACCAAATTGCCAATCATTTTTTTCATATTGAATTCCGGCATCAAATCCAAAACCCCAAGAACCAGCAAATTTTCCAATGATTCTGCGAATTATTTTGGCATTAACGCCATATTGAAATCCCGGAACCTGCAATTTTCGTGCATAAGAAAAGGTAACGCCATAATCGGCTGTTGAAAAAAGACTGATGCGATTGTAGTCTATATTGCCTTGACTGTCGATTAATTCGGTTGTATTCATAATATCGTCCACTCCAAAACGAATTAATGAAATGCCCCAAGCACTATCATCATCGATGGTATTTGCGTAAGCAATGTAGTCGTATTGGGCGATATTGGCAAAATAATTGGCATGCATCAATGACAATTGATGGTCTTCAAGATGAACCAATCCTGCCGGATTCCAATAGCCCGAATTTACGTCGCTGGTGCTGGCAGTCATTGCGTTTGCCATTCCCAATGCTGCGGCATCGACACCAATATTCATAAATTCGTTCGAATACTTTCTGACGGTTTGTGCATACGAACTGGCGCAAAGCAAAAGGAGGAAGAAGAATTGAATTTTTTTCAACATGGATTAGTTTGCAGGTACAAGGCCTGTTTAATTTTTCCCAAAAATATAATTTTTTAATGAGCTAATTCCTTCCTTTGGATAAATAAAACGACCAATGAATTCGCTATTCAAAAAACTCTATTAAAAAACGCACTTCTCCATCACTTATTATATTAAATTTGTGAACTTTGACAATCTAATTTGAATAACAATGAACATAAAAAAACACGTCCCGAATATAATTACGCTTCTTAATCTTTTTTCTGGCTGTATTGCCCTGGTTTTTGCCGCTGAATTGAATTTTGAAATGGCTTTCTTTTTTGTATGTCTCGGAATTTTTTTGGACTTTTTCGATGGTTTTTTTGCACGTTTATTTAAGGTTTCCAGTCCGCTGGGTTTGCAGTTAGACTCGTTGGCAGATATGGTTACCAGTGGTGTCGTTCCCGGATTGGTGATGTTTTTTTTATTGCAAAAAGGTCAGGACAGTGTTTCGCCTCTTTTGATTTTGCCGTATTTAGGATTTATTATTACTTTGGGATCTTGTTATCGCTTGGCTAATTTCAATATTGATACGCGCCAAACCGATTCATTTATTGGTTTGCCAACGCCAGCCAATACTTTGTTTATAATGAGTTTGCCTTTGGTATTAAAACATTCTGATTCGTTAGTCATTTTCGAAATTTTGTCCAATCAATGGATTTTGTTAGCCATCACTTTATTCAGCGCCTACATTCTGAATGCCGAAATCCCATTATTTTCTTTAAAAATAAAAGATTTTACTTTCAAGAAAAACTCCCTTCAAATTGTCTTCTTGTCTTTGTCTTTGTTGTTGTTGGTTTTCTTCCAATACTTGGGAATTCCGTTAATTATCATTACTTACGTTTTATTGTCGGTGGTGAATAACAAGTTCCTGAAAAAGTAGGTTGCCCAATGAAACGGAAAGCGGTCAGAAGCAAAACTACAATCAAGCGAAAACCCCGAAAGAAAGGCTCTTTATTCTCCGGAAAGTTGCTGCGTTTTTCGATAATTGGGTTTTTTATTTTACTGTTTTTAGGAATTGGCTATCATTATCGAAATGGTTTGCTGTATTATCTTGGATTCAAATCCTATAAATTAAAATATGAACAGGCTGAAGCCAAACGCATTTCGGATGTGCGGAATTATCAGGTTTTGGAAAATCATCAAGGAAAAGCAATTGGTCTAGATGTTTCTGAATTTCAGGAAAAAATCGACTGGACTTTGGTCGAAACCATAGAAAACGATTATCCGCTAGAGTTTGTTTTTATTCGTGCCACCGCTGGAAATGATCGAGAAGACGGACAATTTAAGCAGAATTGGCTTGGCGCCAAAAAAGGCAAGATGATTCGTGGTGCTTATCATTATTATCGTCCCAACGAAAATTCATTGGAACAAGCCCAGCTTTTTATCAAAACAGTGCATCTTCAAAAAGGCGATTTGCCTCCAGTTTTAGACATTGAAAAACTCCCCAAAGATCAATCTTTAGACAGTTTGAAAGTAGGGTTGAAGCGTTGGCTGAAAGCGGTTGAAGCACATTATAAAGTGAAACCCATTATTTATACCAGCGAGAAATATTATGATGATTTCTTGAAGGAAGAATTTAGTAATTATCTTTTTTGGATTGCCAATTATAATTTTTATCGGGAGAAAATAGGAGAGGATTGGCTTTTTTGGCAATTCACCGAAAAAGCTTCCGTGTTAGGAATCAAAGGCAATGTAGATGTTAATATTTACAATGGCGATGTGGAGCAGCTGCGGTTTATTACGATTGAGTAATTATTTTTTGAATTCAATCATAAATACAATAAATAGTATAATAAGCAGCATCATAAAAACAAAAAGCAACACTGAATTTCTATTGGCAAAATTTACGGTCCAACCCATAAAAGGGATTCTTTTTGGTGGCATCAAGCGTTTGTCCTCTTTGTTGTAATAAAAAAATCCCCAGATCCAGTTGTTTGGGTCTTGGTTCCATTTTTCTTTTGTTTCCTGACTTGGTTTTTCTTGATTTTCCATTTTTAAAATTTTAATTTATTAAAACTCTAATTTTTTCTTTCTCAATTCAAAATTCTGTCCTAAATATACCCGACGCACCATTTCATCTTCAACCAATTCTTCTGGTTTTCCTTCTTTCAAAATTCCGCCTTCAAACATAAGGTAGGTTTTGTCAGTAATAGCCAAGGTTTCCTGAACATTGTGATCCGTAATCAGGATTCCAATATTTTTATTTTTTAATTGAGCCACAATGCGCTGAATATCTTCAACTGCAACGGGGTCAACACCAGCGAAAGGTTCATCGAGAAGAATAAATTTTGGGTCGGTGGCAAGACAACGGGCAATTTCGGTACGACGACGTTCTCCACCTGAAAGCAAATCGCCACGGTTGGTACGAATGTGTCCCAAGCCAAATTCCTCGATTAAACTTTCCATTTTGGCTTCCTGTTCTTCCTTAGTGTGTTTTGTAAGTTGTAAAACACTCAAAATATTATCTTCGACACTTAGTTTTCTAAAAACAGAAGCTTCCTGAGCCAAATATCCAATGCCTTGTTGGGCTCTTTTGTACATCGGAAAATGAGTAATATCCAAATCATCAAGATAAATATTGCCCATATTTGGTTTTACCAATCCTACAATCATATAAAAAGAGGTAGTTTTCCCAGCGCCATTTGGACCCAAAAGTCCCACAATTTCGCCTTGGTTTACCTCTACAGAAATGCCTTTAACAACGCTTCTTCCTTTATATGTTTTAACTAAATGTTCGGCTCTTAATTTCATCTTTTGAGGTTATTCGGTTATTTGGTTATTCGGTTATTCGACAAATTAACGAATAAACAAATCACCAGATCTACCATTTAACAATTATTTGTCTTCTTCCAATTCTTCCCAAAACTCATAAGCTCTGCGCAAATGAGGAACGACAATAGTTCCACCTACAAGCGTTGCAATTCCCATTGCTTCCATCATTTCCTCTTTTGAAATGCCTTCTTTATGGCAATTTTCCAAATGGTATTTTACACAATCATCACAACGCAAAACCGCCGAAGCCACTAATCCCAATAGTTCTTTGGTTTTTATATCAAGTGCTCCTGCTGCATAAGCATTGGTATCAAGATTGAAAATTCGTTTTACGATTTTATTATTGTCGGCCAATAATTTTTCGTTCATTTTAGAACGATAATCATTGAATTCTTTAACTAAGTTGCTCATTTTTTATTTTTCTTTTATAAACAATGGAAGAGATAATTACACTTAATTCAAAAATAATCAGCATCGGGATAGCAACTATCGTTTGGCTGACAACATCAGGAGGCGTGACTATTGCTGCAACTATTAGCACAATTACAACAGCATATCTTCGGTATTTTCGTAAAAATTCGGGAGTTACTAATCCTAGTTTGGTCAGGAAATAAATGATTATGGGCAATTCAAAAAATATTCCACTCGCTAAAATGGATGTTTTTACCATTCCAATATAAGAGTCTAAAGTAAATTGGTTTTTGACCATATCACTCACCGTAAAGGTTGCCACAAAATTAACCGACATTGGAATCACCACATAATAGCCAAATAGTACCCCTAAAAAGAATAACAATGAAGAAATAAAGATAAATACTTTGGCATTTTTCTTTTCTTTTTCATACAAAGCGGGGCTAATAAAGCTCCAAATCTGCCATAGTATATAAGGAAAAGCTAAAATAAAACCTGCCAAAATACACATCCAGACAAACATATTTACCTGACCTTCCATTTCTGTATTCTGGATAATAAAAGGCAATTCAGTGATGCAAATACTATCAGCAAACCCTAATTGGTGGGATAAATCACAAAAAAAGCGGTAGGTAAAAAAGGAAGGTCTTGTTGGTCCAAATATGATAGTGTCAAATAAATAATCACTTATAAAATAAGTGAGGAAGGCCATTATTATTACTGCTGCAGAACTTCGAACCAATAACCATCTTAATTCCTCAAGGTGGTCTAAAAAGGACATTTCTTTAAGTTGCTTTTTCTCCATTATACAATTCCTTCTTTTAAAATGTCATGTAAATGGATTATTCCTTTGTATTCTCCATTGTCCACAACCACTAATTGAGTGATGGAGAAATCTTCAAGAATATTTAATGCTTGGGCAACCATAGTGGTTGATTGTATCATTTTTGGGTTTTTTGTCATAATATCTTTGGCAGTCAAATGTGTAAAAGTATCATTTTCGTTCAGCATTCTTCGAATATCTCCATCAGTGATGATTCCTACCACTTTGTCGTTTTCAATTACGGCTGTAACGCCAAGACGTTTTGCCGAAATCTCAAAAATTACTTCTTTAATGCTTGAATTTGGTGTAACACTAGGTTTATGAGTTTCATCGAGCATATTGCTTACGCGCAACAATAATTTTTTGCCTAGAGCTCCGCCAGGATGATATTTTGCAAAATCCTCTGGAGTAAAACTTCTCATTTCCATTAAACATACAGCAAGCGCATCGCCCATAACAAGCTGTGCGGTTGTGCTGTTGGTGGGAGCTAAATTATTTGGACAGGATTCAGCATCAACAGTGGTATTTAAAATATAATGGGATTCTTTTGCCAAAAAAGAAGTAATATTTCCGGTTATGGCAATTAATTTATTGCCAAAACGTTTTAATATAGGAATGAGAATTTTTATTTCGGGACTGTTTCCGCTTTTTGAAATACAAATCACGACATCGTCGGGTTGTACCATGCCTAAATCACCATGAATGGCTTCAGAAGCATGCAAAAAAAGTGATGGAGTTCCTGTAGAATTGAATGTGGCAACCATTTTTTGAGCAATAATCGCACTTTTTCCAATTCCCGTGACAATCAATCTTCCTTTGGAATTAAATAGGATTTGAGTGGCTTCAGCGAAGTTAAGGTCAATAAAATCAATTAGTTTTGCTATAGACTCACTCTCGGAAAGAATGGTTTTTTTTGCCAAAATCAATATATTTTCTTTTGTGTCCAAAATAGAATTATTATAAATATTTGTATGTGTAAAAGAAAGTAGTATCTTTATGTGTCGCAAATTTAGATAAAATACCATTAATAAAGAATGAATTCAAACGAAATTGACATCCACAAAGAATTAAAGAAGTATTTTGGCTTCAACCAATTCAAAGGATTACAGGAACAAGTTATAAAAAGTATTCTCAATAAAGAAAACACTTTTGTGATTATGCCTACAGGCGGCGGCAAGTCACTTTGTTATCAATTGCCCGCTTTAGTCCAGGAAGGAACAGCCATTGTTGTTTCTCCTTTAATTGCCTTAATGAAAAATCAAGTCGATGCCATTAGAAGTTTATCTTCTGAAAATGGGGTTGCCCATGTTTTGAACTCATCACTTACCAAAACGGAGATTGCTCAAGTCAAAAAAGATATTTCTTCAGGTTTGACCAAACTTTTGTATGTAGCTCCGGAATCCTTGACTAAGGAAGAATATGTAACTTTTCTACAAACTGTGCCTATTTCATTTGTTGCCATTGATGAAGCGCATTGCATCTCAGAATGGGGTCACGATTTTAGACCTGAATATAGAAATCTTAAGTATATTATCAAGCAATTAGGAGAAGTTCCGGTTATAGGCCTTACAGCAACAGCCACTCCAAAAGTGCAGGAAGATATCCTGAAAAATCTGGATATGGTTAACGCAACAACTTATAAGGCTTCGTTCAACAGACCTAATTTATATTATGAAGTACGTACCAAAACTAAAAATATAGAATCCGATATTATTCGTTTTATAAAGCAACACAAAGGTAAATCAGGAATTATTTATTGTTTAAGTCGTAAAAAAGTAGAAGCAATTGCTGAAGTTTTACAGGTAAACGGAATAAGTGCAGTTCCTTATCACGCGGGTTTAGATGCAAAAACACGAGCCAAACATCAGGATATGTTTCTTATGGAAGACGTAGATGTGGTCGTTGCAACGATTGCTTTCGGAATGGGAATTGACAAACCCGATGTGCGTTTTGTAATTCACCACGATATTCCAAAATCATTGGAAAGTTATTACCAAGAAACAGGTCGTGCCGGTCGTGATGGAGGCGAAGGACATTGTTTAGCCTATTATTCGTATAAAGACGTAGAAAAACTCGAAAAATTCTTATCAGGAAAACCCGTTGCCGAGCAGGAAATAGGTTTTGCATTATTGCAGGAAGTGGTGGCTTATGCTGAAACTTCGATGTCAAGAAGGAAATTTCTTTTGCATTATTTTGGTGAAGAATTCGATAATGAAACAGGAGAAGGCGGCGATATGGATGATAATGTTCGCAATCCGAAAGTTAAGATTGAAGCAAAAGATCAGGTAGTTAAATTGCTCGAAGTTGTTCGCAATACAAAACATATCTATAAATCCAAAGAAGTTGTTTTTACCCTGATTGGTCGCGTAAATGCAGTCATAAAAGCGCATAGAACGGATAGTCAAACCTTTTTTGGTTCTGGTTCTGATCATGATGAAAAATATTGGATGGCTTTATTGCGACAAGTATTGGTAGATGGATTATTATCTAAAGATATTGAAACATATGGTGTCATAAAAATTACCAAAAAAGGACTGGATTTTATCAAAAAACCAGTTTCTTTTATGATGTCAGAAGATCATGAATACAACGAAACCGAAGACGAAGCCATTGTAACTGCGGCAAAATCAACCGGAGTAGCTGATGAAGTTTTGATGGGTATGTTGCGTGACCTGCGTAAAAAAACAGCGAAAAGATTAGGCGTTCCTCCTTTTGTGGTTTTTCAGGATCCATCACTCGAAGATATGGCTTTGAAATACCCAATTACAATTGATGAGTTAATAAATACTCACGGTGTTGGAGAAGGAAAAGCAAAGAAATATGGCAAAGAATTCATTGAATTGATCAGCCATTATGTCGAGGAAAATGATATTATTCGACCAGATGATTTGGTTGTAAAATCAACGGGAGTTAATTCAGTTAACAAGCTTTATATCATTCAGAATATAGACAGGAAATTATCACTCAATGATATTGCTTCTTCCAAGGGGTTGACTATGGATGCCTTGATAACTGAAATGGAACAAATCGTGAATTCAGGAACCAAGTTGAACATCAAATATTGGATTGATGAAATGCTGGATGACGACCAACAAGAAGAAATTCACGATTATTTTATGGAATCGCATTCAGATAATATTGAAAATGCCTTGAAAGAATTTGAAGGGGAATATGATCTTGAAGAATTACGCCTGATGCGTATTAAGTTTATAAGCGAAGTAGCAAATTAAGTAGTTTACAGTCGCAGTATTCAGTCGCAGTTGATAACTGGAAACTGTGACTGAATACTGACAACTACTCAAACAATTCTCCTCGGTGCGGTTTCAAAGCATCACGAACCTGAATCATATTTTCATTGCTTACGACCATAAAAGCAATAGCATACATTTCGCTAAAGATTTCAAAGCCAGTGATATTTGGTGATAATTTTTCGGCTAGAATGTATTCCTTTAAATGAATCTCGTGATGTTCAGCCGTCTTTGCCGAAGCCTGACCACGAAAATCCCATATTAGTTTTATTTCCTTCGGCAGTTCGCTTTCGCTCGTTTGTCTCGACATTTTGAACTTTTTTTTGTTGTTGAGTTGCAAAATTACAATAACAATTTTCAAAT
>Ga0208115_1000465_pt1 | contig 10200 bp, 9 predicted proteins | sample LakWasMeta4_LOW4_2_FD_183856 | JGI IMG/M metagenome (GOLD analysis project Ga0208115, IMG submission 183856) | Freshwater sediment methanotrophic microbial communities from Lake Washington under simulated oxygen tension - Sediment Metagenome... | ecosystem: Environmental > Aquatic > Freshwater >...
CGTTTTTTTTAGAAAATAACACTACTTTTGCGGCATTAAAATTTATAAAATGACATTACGAAAAGCTTATCTGATAGTTTTCCTCATCTTACTTGTTGACCAAATTACCAAAATATACATCAAAACCAATTTCATTTACGGCGAAAGCGGACAAATTGACATTACCGATTGGTTCAAAATCCTATTGATAGAAAACGAAGGAATGGCTTGGGGAACAGTGATTCCGGGCATTTATGGGAAATTGTTTCTTACCGTTTTTAGGCTCGTTGCCGTTACGGGAATTGGCTATTGGCTTTGGGATTCTGTCGAAAGAAAACACAGTTCCAACTATCTGATTGTGGCAATTTCCCTGATACTTGCAGGAGCTTTTGGAAACATCATTGACTCTGTTTTTTATGGGGTGATTTTCGATGACAGCTATGGTCATTTGGCTACTTTATTCACGGACAAACCTTATGGAACGTGGTTTCACGGAAAAGTGGTTGATATGTTATATTTCCCTTTATTCGAAGGAAACTGGCCAGAATGGTTCCCAATTTGGGGCGGTCACCACTTTAAATTCTTCAATGCGATTTTCAACATTGCCGATATGGCGATTTCTACAGGCGTTGGGATTTTGATTATTTTCAACAGAAAAGCATTTCATCATCATTAGGAGCCGCTTGAATTTGCGCTAAAAATCAGGATGGTTTAATTGATAGAAATTATTATTTGTGAGTTTGTTTTTATTTGAATTTTCTTTTTTCAATCAAATATTCTGTGCCTTCAATAATCCAATATTTTTCTGTCCATAAATTATTTTTATTATAAACATATCTATATTTTTCAATTTCATACCTAAATCTTCCTCCTAAAACAGGAATTGGATAAGTTTCTTTCGGTATTGAATTTCTTTTTACTTCAATTAAGTTTTTGAAATTATCATATTTGAAATAATTTATTTCAATTTTATCTTCTTTATCTATTTTAGAATAATTTTTTTCTTCAACTATATTCCCTATTGAATCGTAAACTAATTCTTTTTTATAACAAAAAACAGAATCCAAAGCTGTTTTTTCCGATTCAATTGTTTGTGGTAAATTTTGAGAATTAAAATTCGAATAAAATTCTTTCACAAATATTTTAGTTTCAATTAATTGATTTTTATCATTATATAAATACGAATAATTAATGGTGTCATTAGTTTTGCCTTTATTAATATCAAATTTCACGATTTCGAAATCCAAATCATTTTTTTTGTTATAATAATATTCGGTTTGATAAGTTAAAACTGATTTATTGTAATTTCGAATTGTATTTATTTTGCCATTTTTTAATGTAATTTTTTTCGACCAACCAGTTTTTTTATTTTTGTTGTAATAACTTGTGATTTCAACACTTTTATATTTTTTTAGGTTTTCATTACTTTCAAGTTTTACAAAAGATTGGCTAAAAAGATAAGTTGAAAAAAGGAGTAAATAGAATAAGATAAATTTCATAATTTCTAATTTTTTTGAAATTAAATGATGCCAACTTGCAAGTATGCATTAGTCATACAAATCTATCAAAATCTTGACAGATTGTGATGCTAATTATTCTACGAATATAATCAAAACCGATAAACCTCATTCGGAGTCACGCAATAATCCAGTTTCACGTCGTTTTCAAAAACATCTTTAATCAGTTCTTCGGATTCAAAGAAGGAAAGCCCAATTTTTATGGTTTCGGGCTTGCATTCGGTCAGGAATTTGTCATAAAAGCCTTTGCCGTAACCGGCACGGTGTCCAGTTTTGTCAAAAGCCAAAAGAGGCACAAAAACCACATCGATTTTGCTAGTTGGAACTTCTAATCCATCAACAGGTTCGGGAATATTGTATTCGTTTTTCTTGATTTTGGTATTGTCCGTCAAAAGAAAATGAATCAAATGACAGCTTCCGAAATCGCATTTTGAAACAACAATTTCCTTGTCTTTTCCGGAAAGCAAATGCAAAATATACTCAGTGTTGACTTCTTTATGTTCCGTAATCGGCAGAAAAATATGAAAATAGGTTTTCTCCCAGATTGGAAGCGTCAGCACTTTATTGGCGATAGCCAAACTCATTTCCTCCACATCATTTTCGGAAAGTTGGTTTCGCAAGGCTTTGTATTTTGCCCGTAATTCCTTTTTAAGCATTGATAGTTGCTTTCAACTCGTTTATAAAAGCCGTCAAATGCTGCACTTCGACGTGATCCATAAGCACAACTTTGTACCATTTATTGTTTTGATTGTGTTGCTCGGGTACTAAATTAAATTTTACGGCAATTTCTTCTGGAATATATTCAGAATGAATGGTCACGATATTCATAAAAGGTTCCCTGAAATATTTGATGTTCAATTCGTCCAGCTCGTTGCACAAAAACTGGGTTCGCATTTGCAAAACGCTCACTTTTTCGAACCAGCCAAAAGGGCCATACGTAAACAAAATCATCCAAACCGCCACGGCATTGGCACCAGAGCGACTTCCGCAAAGGGTTAAATCCATTCCTTCGACATATTCGGCTTCCTTGGTCAAGACGTTTTCAATGAGTCCTTTTCGGCAAATAAAAACGCCTGTTCCATAAGGCGATTGCAGCATTTTATGTGCGTCAATCGTGATGGAACTTATCTTTGGATTACTGAAATTGATGACAGATTTCTGGTTGCTGAACGGATAAACAAATCCGCCGTAAGCTCCGTCAATATGGAGTTTGTATTCGGCATTGTGCTTTTCTAAAATTGAAGTGTAATCTTCGGGATTGTCAACAGAGCCAAACATTGTCGTTCCCATATTGGCAACCACAATAAAATATTTTTTACCGTTTTGTTTCGCTTTGACGATTTCGTTTTCCAGAGCCGTTTTGTCGATTTCTCTTTTTTCGAAAGAAACCGGAATTTTCAACCAATCCAGCATCAAAATATTGGCTCCTTTTGGGATAGAATAATGCGTGTCTTCTGAAGCCAAGATGGCGATTTCATCTAATTTTGCCCCTTTTTGGTTCATAAAAAAATTGCGATACATCCACATCGCTTGAATGTTGGCCTCGGTTCCGCCAGGCGAAATATAGCCGTCAATTGAATCGGTTTCCGCTTTGAAAATATCAACCGCAATGACGTTCAGAACTTCGCGTTCCATTTCCTGAGTTCCCTTAAAAGCTTTCTCGGAAGTTCCCAAAGTGTGGCAGCCAATGTGATTGGGATTTGCCACATACGTTTTCAAGGTTGGTGCATCCTGCAAAAAAGGGGCGTCATCATAAAATACTTTTCCGTCCAGTTTTGAAGCAGGATAACCAAGGGAAGCATCTTTGGAGAAATTTACATTTTCGTCCAATGCTCTTTCTATTCTGTTTTTTCGTTCTTCTTGCGAGAGTTTTTTCCAATAAATCATATATAAAATATTTTTCACAAAGATAATTTTATAAATCTTCATAAATGTGAAAATCTGTAGGTTTTCTGAATTTGGAACTTGAAGTTTTTCAGTTAACTTTGTTAAATGAACAACCCAACTCTCGAACTTCAGATTCAAACCTTGCCTGACGGTCCCGGCGTGTATCAATATTATGATAAGGAAGGGAAAATTTTATATGTGGGCAAAGCCAAAAACCTAAAAAAGAGAGTTTCTTCTTATTTCAATAAAATTCACGATACGGCCAAAACGAATGTGCTGGTCAAGAAGATTGTAACCATAAAACACATCGTTGTTCCTACCGAAACAGACGCGCTTTTATTGGAAAATAACCTTATAAAAACACTCCAACCAAGGTATAATGTTCTCTTGCGAGACGACAAAAGTTATCCTTGGATTTGCATCAAAAAAGAACCTTTTTCACGAATATTTTCTACTCGAAGATTGGTCAAAGATGGTTCGGAATATTTTGGACCATACACTAATTTCAAAACAGTACACACTATATTAGATTTAATAAAAGAATTATATCCGTTGCGAACCTGCAATTATGATTTGAGCAAATCGAATATCGAAAGCGGAAAATTCAAAGTGTGTCTGGAATATCATATTGGGAATTGCAAAGGTCCTTGCGAAGGTTTCGAATCTTTGGAAAATTACCAAAAACAGGTTGATGCAATCCGCGAAATCCTGAAAGGAAATTTCAAGGAATCGATGAAGGATTTCAAAAAAGTGATGACAGATTTGGCAAGTAAAATGCACTTTGAAGAAGCCCAGAAAATAAAAGAGAAAATAGAAATTCTCGAAAATTACCAATCGCGTTCGACAATTATAAATCCAAAAATCACCAATATTGATGTGTTTTCAATAGTTTCTGACGAAAGTGCCGCCTTCGTGAACTTTCTTCAAATTTCCCACGGTTCGATTATTTGTTCCCACACGATGGAAATCAAAAAGAAATTGGACGAAACAGACGAGGAATTACTGGAGTTGGCGATTATTGAACTTCGGGAGCGTTTTCATTTATTGTCCAAAGAAATAATAGTTCCGTTTGAAGTTGAAGTTGGCGAAAACATAAAAGTTACCATTCCGCAATTAGGCGATAAAAAGCAAATTTTGGATTTGTCCATTCGTAACGCCAAGTTTTACCGAATCGAACAATTGAAACAACTTCAAATCGTGGATCCGGATCGTCACGCCAACCGAATTATGGCGCAAATGCAAAAGGATTTGCGATTGCCGGTTGAACCACGACACATTGAATGTTTTGACAATTCGAATATTCAAGGAACTAATCCTGTGGCGGCTTGCGTAGTTTTTAAGGATGGAAAACCCAGTAAAAAAGATTACCGACATTTCAATATAAAAACAGTCGAAGGACCGGATGATTTTGCCTCGATGACCGAAGTGGTTTATAGAAGATACAAACGATTATTGGACGAAAAGGAACCTTTGCCACAACTCATTATCATTGATGGCGGAAAAGGACAATTGTCATCGGCGTTGAAAAGTATTGATGAATTAGGGTTGCGCGGAAAAATCACGATTATTGGTATTGCCAAAAGACTGGAAGAATTGTTTTATCCCGGCGATTCCATTCCGTTGTATTTGGACAAAAAATCGGAAACCTTGAAGGTTATTCAACAATTGCGGAACGAAGCACACCGTTTTGGGATTACTTTTCATCGGGACAAAAGGAGTAAATCAGCACTCAATTCTTCGATAGAAAGTATTCCGGGAATTGGTGAAAAGACGATGCTGACGCTGATTCAACATTTCAAAAGTGTTAAAAGATTGAAATTGGCCACCGAAAAAGAAATTTCTGACGTTATAGGTATATCGAAAGCCAAAAAAATTACCGACTTTTACAAAACCAATAGCGAATCAAAATGAAAAAGTTTGTAATATTCTTTTTTCTGTTTTTCACTTTTCTGCTGTCTTTTTCACAAGACACGATTAAAAGACCCAAAATTGGATTGGTTCTAAGTGGTGGTGGCGCAAAAGGATTTGCACATGTTGGTGTCCTAAAAGTATTGGAAGAAGCCGGAATAAAAATTGATTTTATTGGCGGAACTAGTATGGGAGCGGTTGTTGGCGGACTTTATGCTTCTGGATATAATGCAGCTCAAATTGATTCGATTGTTACGGTAACTAATTTTGACAACTTATTAATTGATTATGTTCCGCGTTCTTCTAAAAGTTTTTATGAAAAAAGGAACGATGAGTTATATGCTTTGGTGCTTCCATTTAATAAATTCAAAATTGAAATTCCACAATCGCTTTCGAAAGGGATGTTTAACTACAATTTATTTAACCGGCTTACATTGCATGTAAGACATTTAAGAGATTTTAACCAATTGCCAATTCCCTTTTTATGTATCGCCACTGACATTGAATTAGGTGAACAAGTTGTGTTAGATAAAGGAGTTTTGGCGCAAGCTTTATTTGCCAGTTCCGCATTGCCTTCTGTGTTTTCGCCTGTAGTACTTGATGGAAAACTTTTAGTTGATGGTGGTGTTACCAATAATTATCCAATAGAAGAAATTCGGAAGCTTGGAGCCGATATCATCATTGGTGTCGATGTACAAAGCGGACTGCGAGACAGAGCGCAACTTAAAGATGCCACAAAGATTTTATTCCAAATTACGAATCTTCAGATGATTGAAAAAATGAAGATAAATTCGCAAAAAACAGATATTTATATAAAACCTGACATTAAAGATTTTGGAGTAGTTTCCTTTGAAAAAGCGAAAGAAATTATTTTAAGAGGCGAAGAAGCTGCATTCTCTGTTTATGAAGAGATAGATAAATTAGCGGATAAGTCAAATCCGTATAAAAAGCCGAAATTAAAAATTGAATCGGACAGTTTAAACATTGTAAATGTTGTCTGCGATAATTTGGATAATTATTCAAAAGCCTATATTGAAGGAAAATTAAAGTTCAAATCTGGCGCAAAAATCAGGTATAGAGATTTAGAAAAAGGAATAAATAATATTGATGCAACCCATAATTTTGGAACAGTAACGTATTCATTGGAACCCAATGGATCAGGAGACGACTTGATTCTTAACTTGATTGAAAACCCTGTAAAAACGTATTTAAAATTCGGATTACATTATGACGGACTTTATAAAAGTGCGGTTTTAGCAAATATCACCAATAAAAAAACGCTTTATAAAAATGATGTTGCTTCATTCGATTTAATTATTGGCGATAATGTGCGGTATAATTTAGACTATTATATTGATAATGGCTATAATTTGAGTGTTGGTTTTAAATCTCAACTGAATCAGTTCAATAAAAATGTTACCAAACAAATCAGTAATCTGTCTGTTAACCCATTAGTTGATGTAAATGCTATAAATATTGATTTTCTGGACTTAACAAATCAGCTTTATTTCCAATCTATATTTGCCCAAAAATTTCTAATAGGAGCAGGTTTAGAGCATAAATATTTAAATATAAAGTCCGAAACTCTTGCCGCCACAAACCCTGTACTTGACAGAAGTAATTATGGAAGTGTTTTTGCTTATATGAAATATGATTCTTTTGACAACCAATACTTCCCTACAAAAGGATGGTATCTTACAAGTGACGTTCATAATTATTTATTGTCTTCTGATTATACCGGAAAATTCAATCCTTTTTCAATAGTTAAAGCTGATGTGGGGATAGCGGTCAAAATTTTTAAAAAAGCCACCTTCAAATTCCAAACGGAAGCTGGTTTCTCCATTGGAGATGAAAGCGTTCCTTTTTTTAATTTTGTTTTGGGTGGTTATGGTTTTATTCCTATAAACAATTTCAGACCATTTTACGGCTATGATTTTTTGAGCCTTGCCGGGAATAGCTATTTAAAATCTTCGGCAACGATTGACTATGAAATTTTCAAGAAAAACCACTTGAATTTTTCGGCTAATTATGCAAACATAGAAAACAATTATTTTGATTCTCTTGACTGGATTTCACTGCCAAAATATTCAGGATATGCCCTCGGCTATGGAATGGAAACCATAATTGGACCTTTGGAAATTAAATATACATGGTCTCCGGAAACCAGTAAAGGATATACTTGGTTCAGCATTGGGTTTTGGTTTTAAGCTAAAAATTTAAAACTCTTTTAACTTAAAAGGATGGAAAAAGAATTACGAAGAAAGTTGAAAAAGTAGTTTTTTTTTATACAATGTGAAAAAATAACCAACAAACAGTATTTGCCTTTGCATGCAATGTGTTAAACTTTATTTTTTTCTAAAACATTCTTGATTTATGAAATACCTTTGCAATCGCAAAAAGGGAAGGGGTGGTTTCCTTCCTGATTTCATATAAATTTTCATAATTTATATTTTTTTGGTTAGTTAATAGCATGAATTCTCAGTCATTATTTGACTGAGTTTTTTTGTTTTAATACATTTGGAACAAAATTTGCTTTGCCGTCAATAAATATTCCAAAAAGACAATGAAAAAAATAATTTTATTATTACTATTTATTACGGCTGTTGGCTTTAAATCACAAAAAGAAGATGCTTTTACGGCCGGCGAATGGTTTAAATTTAGAATACATTATGAGTTTGTAAATGCGGGATTTGCCACTATGGAAGTTAGAGATGCCACAGTAAACAACAAAAATGTTTTTCACGTTATTGGCAGAGGATATACGACCGGAGTGTCTAAGTTTTTTTTTAATGTAAATGACTTATATGAAAGCTATATTGATAAGGAAACAGGAAATCCATATCAGTTTGTCAGAAAAATTAATGAAGGAGGCTACACAAAAAACCAAGAAGGATTTTTTAATCAGTCAGAAAATAAAGTTCTTGTAAAAGATTATAAGCACGCTACAGAAAAAACTGTTGCTATTCCCAAAAACACTCAGGACATTTTGTCATCCTTTTATTATTTGCGAAATTATCCAAATATTGATAAAATGAAACCAGGAGAATTTGTGGCTATTGATATGTTTTTTGATGATACAACCACTAAATTTAGGTTAAAGTTTATGGGACGTGAGGATATAACAACTAAATTTGGGGTTGTTTCAACAATGATTTTTCGACCATTGGTTCAAACTGGACGCGTTTTCAAGGAAGAAGAAAGTTTAACCGTTTGGATATCAGATGATGACAATAAATTGCCTTTGAGAATAAAAGCAAGTCTTCTTGTGGGCTCTATTAAAGCAGATTTAGAGGGCTTCAAAGGGTTAAAATACCCGTTTAAAGTAAAAATAAAATAAGTGCAATTGATATTCGGTGTAAATTTTAACCGGAATAGAGTTTGGATAGCAACTAAAATTCATCCAAAAAATGTGACTTTGTGAAAAGAAAAATAATTGAATAATATTTCCAATTTGAAAAAAGTAGTTCTATTTATTATCGTTTTATTTTCAGTGTTTTCTTGTAAACAATCTGATTCTGTAAGCATAATTCCAGATCAAAAACCATTTTCCGAAACAAACAATTTTGGCTTTAACCTCAATGATTTTAATGTTTTCCACGATACCATTCAAAGAGGAGACACCTTTGGAAGTATAATAGAAAATCAAAATCTTGGAGATAAACAGGTTTATGATATTATCGAAAAAGTAAAAGACAGTTTTGACGTAAGGACTGTTAGAGTTGGAAAACCATTTACTTTTTTAAGGTCAAAAGACCGTTATAAAAAATTAGAGGTGTTCGTTTATCAGCCTGATAGAGGGAGTTATTATGTTTTTGATTTGAGAGATTCGGTTACGGTTTACAAAAAAACCAGGCCTATTAGAATCAAGAAAAGAACTATTGCCGGAAAATTAGAAGGTTCCTTGTCTGAAGCGTTGAGCAAACAAGGAGTTGATGCGGCTTTGGCCAATAAATTAACAAAAGTATATGCTTGGTCCATTGACTTTTTCAAGTTGAAAAAAGGAGACAAATTTGCCATCACTTTTACCGAAAGGTATATTGATGACACCATTTATGATGGAGTTGACAGTTTAAAAGCCGCTTTTTTCGAGTATAAAGGGAAACCAATTTATGCTTTCCCATTCGCTCAAAACCAAACTTCAGGAAAACTGGATTATTATGACGATCAAGGAAAAGCACTCAAGAATTTTTTCCTCAAAGCACCACTCAAATTCGTGAATATCACATCACATTTCACTAAAAACAGATTTCATCCAGTGCAACTTATTTGGAAAGCACACAAAGGAACCGATTATGCTGCGCCAACGGGAACGCCTATTATGACAACGGCTTCCGGAGTTGTGGAGCAAACGGGTTATACGGCAGGAAACGGAAATTTTGTAAAAGTAAAACACGATAAAACATACTCAACACAATACCTGCATATGTCAAGGATTTTGGTTCGAAAAGGACAAAGAGTTGCTCAGGGAAGCATTATCGGGAAAGTGGGGAGCACAGGTCTGGCAACTGGACCACACGTATGTTATCGTTTTTGGAAAAATGGTGTACAAGTAGATGCACTGAAATTAAAATTGCCCAATTCGCAACCTATGGACAGGAAAAACTTACCTCGATTCATGTCGCAAATGCAGCCATTAAAAAGAGAATTAGACAGCGTTGCCAATTTATAATTCCGAAAATATTTATTTAGCTGCTTTTAATGAAATTAAAAAGCATTGTTTATTTTACAAACTAAATAGTGTAAATTTGCACCTTCAAAAATAAAATTAACAATGGCATTACAAAATACAAATCCCACTACCACATTAGCTTGGCAAAAACTTCAGAAACATTTTCAGGAAATGCAAAATGCTTCTATGTCGGCAATGTTCAAGGAAGACCATACAAGAACATCACAATTTCATTTACAA
>Ga0208115_1000467_pt1 | contig 10170 bp, 5 predicted proteins | sample LakWasMeta4_LOW4_2_FD_183856 | JGI IMG/M metagenome (GOLD analysis project Ga0208115, IMG submission 183856) | Freshwater sediment methanotrophic microbial communities from Lake Washington under simulated oxygen tension - Sediment Metagenome... | ecosystem: Environmental > Aquatic > Freshwater >...
TAAATTTGAAGCAATAAAAATTACTTACGAACACAGACTTATCGACGATATGGTTGCGTCTTGTATGAAATGGAACGGCGGATTTGTTTGGGCTTGTAAAAATTACGATGGCGATGTGCAGTCTGATACTGTAGCGCAAGGATTTGGTTCACTTGGATTAATGACTTCTGTATTAGTTACGCCTGACGGAAAAACCGTTGAAGCTGAAGCTGCTCACGGAACCGTAACACGTCACTATAGAGAACACCAAAAAGGAAGAGCGACTTCGACTAATCCAATTGCATCAATTTTTGCCTGGACAAGAGGTTTGGAACACAGAGGAAAACTAGACGGAAACCAAGAATTAATTGGTTTTTGTCATACTCTAGAACAAGTTTGTATCGATACAGTTGAAAGCGGAAAAATGACTAAAGATTTAGCAATTCTTGTTAAACCTGAAGGAATGACAGCAGACGATTATTTGACTACTGAGAATTTCTTGGCAGCAATTAAAGAAAACCTGGAAGCTAAATTAGCCTAATATTTTTTATCAATATAATAGAAAAGACGACCCGAAACGGTCGTCTTTTTTTATCTTTGTAATACTTTAACATTTGTTGAAACTCAATTGATGTTTATTTAACGAAATTTGCACTTCAAAATTTTAACAATGATTTCAAAGAAAATTGTTACCTTATTTATCTTTCTTTTAGCTACATTATCTTCTTTTTCCCAGCAAAAATACACCATCAGCGGAACCATTACTGATGCTAACAGCAACGAAACCCTTATTGGTGTCAACGTTACAATTCCTGAACTAAAAACAGGAGTTACTACAAATGAATACGGGTTTTATTCGCTCACGCTGCCAAAAGGAATTTATAAAATTCAGATAACCTATTTGGGCTATCAGACTATCAACGAAACGATAAATCTGAACCAAAACACAAAAAACAATTTCAAACTAATTAGCAATGAAACTGTTTTGCAAGAAGTGGTTATTATTGATAACAGTAACAAAGCCACAATTCGAAAACCTGAAATGAGTGTAAATAAACTATCCATTTCTACCATCAAAAGAATGCCGGTTGTTTTTGGAGAAGTCGACATCATAAAATCACTTTTATTGCTTCCTGGAGTTTCAAATGCTGGCGAAGGTGCTTCGGGGTTTAATGTTCGTGGTGGCGGTGCCGACCAAAATTTAATTTTATTGGACGAAGCTACAATTTTCAATTCATCACACGTTTTTGGCTTTTTCTCTGTATTTAATCCTGATGCTATCAAAGATTTAAAGCTATATAAAGGTGGAATTCCGGCACGTTATGGCGGCAGAGCGTCGTCTGTTTTAGATATTTATCAAAAAGATGGCAGCAGCAAAGGATTTCACGTGAATGGAGGAATTGGATTAATAACCAGTAAAATTTTGGCCGAAGGTCCAATCGTAAAAGACAGAGGGTCTTTCCTTATAGGTGCTAGAACTTCTTATGCGCATTTATTTTTAAAATTATCCAAAGACCAAAAAAACAATTCCGCATATTTTTATGATTTGAACACCAAATTGAGTTATAAATTGAACCCAAACAACAACCTGTATTTATCAGGTTATTTTGGTAGGGATATTTTTTCTCTAAACAAAAGTTTCACCAATACTTATGGAAATGCCACTTTAAATCTGAGATGGAATCATCTGTTTTCAGAAAAATTATTTTCTAATTTATCGCTGATTTACAGTGATTATTATTATGGATTAGATCTTGATTTTGTGGGATTCAAATGGGATTCTGGTATCAAAAATTACAATATAAAATACGATTTTAAAAATTACATTTCCGACAAATTCAAATTGAATTATGGTGTAAACGGCATTTATTATGACTTCAATCCCGGAACCATAAAACCATCGAATTCGGATTCGGGTATTAATTACGATCAATTGGACAAAAAGTACGCATTTGAGCCCGCTTTATACATCAATGCAGAACAGGAAATTTCTAAAAAAATCTCTCTTTCTTATGGTTTACGCTACAGTCTTTTTTATCGTTTAGGACAATCTACAGTAAATCTTTATGCTGATGACAATCCCGTAACTTTCAATTCGGATATGCAGATTTATGAAAGCGCAACTCCTATTGGAACTAAATTCTACGATAAAAACAAAGTTATTCAAAGCTATAACCATCTGGAACCGCGCTTTTCTGCAGGGTATCAACTTAATAACAATCAATCCATAAAAGCAAGTTACAATAGAATGGTTCAGTATTTACAGTTGGTTTCGAACACCTCATCACCTACTCCATTAGATGTTTGGACACCGAGCGATAATTATATTAAACCACAAATTGCCGACCAAGTTGCTTTAGGTTATTTTAGAAATTTCAAAGAAAATAGGTATTCCCTAGAAGTAGAAACTTACTATAAAGAAGTGCAAAACAGATTGGATTATATTGACGGAGCAAATTTAGTTGCCAATGATGCCATCGAACAAGTGATACTAAACGGTCAATTGCGGTCTTATGGGTTAGAAATTATGCTTCGGAAAAATGAAGGAAAATTAAATGGCTGGATTTCCTATACTTTATCAAAATCCGAACAGCAAACTCCTGGAAGGACAGCACAGGAAACAGGAATAAATAACGGAAATTGGTATAATTCAGCATACGATAAATTGCATAATTTTGCTGCCACCGGTTCGTATAATTTAAACAAAAAATGGTCTTTTGGATCCAATTTCATTTTTCAGACCGGCCAACCTGTTACTTATCCAAATGGCAAATACGAATACCTCGGCGTATCCATACCAAGCTATGGATTAAGAAATGAAAATAGGCTTCCTGCCTTTCATCACTTAGATATTTCAGCAACTTTGACTCCACATAAAAACGACAAAAGAAGTTGGAAAAGCGAATGGGTTTTTAGCATTTATAATGTCTATAACAGAAAAAATGCCGCTTCCATTACTTTCAGGCAAAATACAGATACCGGTAATAATGAAGCTGTAAAAACTTCCATTTTTGGAGTAGTTCCAGCCGTTAGTTATAATTTTAAATTTTAATCAAAATGAAAAAAATACAACTCTTTTTCGTGATTTTAATTGCAATTTTCTTCAACAGCTGTGAAGATGTTGTCACTGTAGATTTAAAAACTGCACCACCAAAACTTGTCATAGAAGCCTCTATTAACTGGCAAAAAGGAACCTTAGGAAATGAGCAGAAAATAAAATTAACAACCACCACTGATTATTACAGCAATGTAATTCCAAAAGTTTCTGGAGCAACCGTTTTTGTTAAAAACAGTTCCAATGTCATTTTTAATTTTACCGAAAAACCAAATACCGGAGAATATGTTTGCACCAATTTTATTCCAGTACTAAATGAAACTTACACCTTAACCGTAATTAGTAAAGGACAAATGTATACCGCCACAGAAACCCTAAAACCAGTGGCGCCAATCACTAAAATTATTCAAAACAATCAAGGTGGTTTTGACGGAAAAACAATAGAAATCAAAGCCTACTTCAACGATCCGGCAGCCGAAGAAAATTATTATATGTATGTGTATGGCTATCAAAATCCATTCCTAGACAATTATTATATTGGCGAAGACACGTATTTTCAAGGGAATGAATTTTTCAGTCTTTCCCAAAATGGCGATTTAAAAATTGGTGATGCTATTAAAATAACTCATTTCGGAATATCAAAAACGTACTCAAATTATATGAAAGTCTTGATTAGTATTGCAGGAAATAGCAATGGCGCTCCGTTTCAATCTCCGTCTGCAACCGTGAGAGGAAACATTATAAATACGACGAATTTTGACAATTATGCTTTGGGATATTTTTCAGTAAGCGAAACCGACATTCGAAATTATGTGATTCAATAAGGAGCTATTCCAGCTTCCATTACAAAAAAAACAGGGTTAAAAACAGTTTTGCAAAGCCTTCAAGGAACTTCCGTTGGTCGTTCTTGAAACCTGGCAAAACTAAAGTTTTTAACCCTGTTTTGTTTTTCATTGCTATCTGGGCTAAAAAACCAGGAATTACAAATTCCGAGTTATGAATCACTATCTTTGCACTCGTAATTTTCAATTCGTAATTCACAATTAACTATGTCCTCACACCATATCGTTCGCGACGACCAAGAACCAGCTTTAATTATTGCTAACGGCGCTTCCTGCAATATCGAATTATTGGGGCAATTGCTCGAATGGTCACCATTAGTTATTGTATTGGACTCCGCAATGGAGCGCGTTGTGGAATTGGGCATAAAAGTCGATGTTTTACTGGGCGATTTTGACCGTGGTTTTGATCCCAATTATTACATGGAAAAACAATTTCCCCTCGAAATTGTTCACACGCCAGATCAAAATAAAACCGATTTAGAAAAAGCATTCGATTATCTTATCGAAAGAAAAATTCCTGCCGCAAACGTGGTTTGGGCAACCGGAAAACGCGCTGATCACACTATAACAAACCTGACAAACATAACTCGATACAGGGATTTATTGAAAATCGTGGTACTTGACGACCATTCAAAAGTATTTTTATTGCCCAAAAAATTCGAAAAATGGTATCCTGCCAGCACGCCTATTTCCCTAATTCCCATTGGAAATGTCACAGGAGTTCATTCCAAGAATTTATTTTATCCATTGTCAAACGACACGCTGACCATTGGCTACAGAACCGGAAGCAGCAATCACGTAATAGCAGACGGATTGGTAATTATAGAGCACGATGAAGGCGATTTGTTGTTGATGGAATGCTGGGATTAAGGCCATCTAAAATCCGTTTTATCCATATTCCGTTTTTTAAAACTATCTTTGCCGCCTGAATAGAAAAAATGAAACTGAAACCGATTATCGAAAAAACCAATTTACATCCCAGAAATCAACACCGATTAGGATATAATTTTGAACAATTAATTGCAGCTTGCCCTGAACTTCAACAATTTGTTGCAATCAACGAATATAATATTGGCTCGAGCGACAGCGAACAGGCGAAGCAAACTATTGATTTCAGTAATCCCGAAGCAGTAAAAGCACTCAATAAAGCTTTATTGATTGCAGATTACGACATCCAAAATTGGAATATTCCGGAAAATTATCTTTGCCCTCCTATTCCCGGCCGTGTGGATTACATTCATTATATAGCCGATTTATTGGCTTCAAACAACAATGGAATTATTCCCGAAGGCGAAAATGTTCAAGTGTTGGACATTGGTATTGGTGCCAATTGTATTTATCCAATATTGGGAAACTCCGTTTATGACTGGTCATTTGTTGGGACAGAAATCGATGAAATAGCCATTCAAAACTGTAAAAAAATTATTGAGGCCAATCCAAAATTAATGGATGCAATAAGTTTACAACTTCAAACCGAATCTCGTTTTATTTTCAAAAATATAATCACACCCGAAGATCGATTTTCGCTCACAATTTGCAATCCGCCGTTTCATTCCTCTCCGGAAGAAGCCACGAAAAGCAGCATTAGAAAAATCAATAATTTAGAAAACACAAGAACAAAAAACCCTGTTCTCAATTTTGGTGGTCAAAATGCCGAATTATGGTGTGATGGCGGCGAGTCCGGTTTCGTAACGCAAATGATTTTCGAAAGTGCAAAATATCCGATGCAATGTCTTTGGTTTACTACTTTGGTGTCCAAGAAAGAAAATCTTTCCAGTTTTTACAAAACGTTGAACAAAGTCAATGTTGCCGAAGTAAAAACCATTGATATGGCACAAGGGCAAAAAACAAGCCGAATTTTAGCTTGGACTTTCCAATCAGAAGCACAACAAAAAAACTGGAAATTTTAGAAAAATAACCTCCGATTCACCGATTTAAAATTCAAAATAGGATCTTTAATTTATTAAGGAGATCGTTTATAGAATTAATTTACATTAATTCTATGTAACAAATATAACTTAAAATAAATCCCTATATTTGCAACTCAATTACCTGAAACAATTTAAAAATATTTAAAATATGATACACTTATTAAATAGACATACACAAAAATTTCAACTCCCAAATTCAAGCTTATTAATTATCTTTTTTTTGATGATAATTATTTCAGGATGCCAATCAAAAACAAATTCAAAATTGGCTGAGACAGATGCAAAACAATACAAAGATTCAATTGATTCTTGGCACAAAAAGCGCGAAGAACAATTGAAAGCAGAAAACGGGTGGTTGAATCTGGCAGGTTTATACTGGCTTAAAGAAGGAGAAAATACCTTTGGTTCTGACAGTACAAATGTAGTCATTTTTCCAAAGGGAAAAATAGTTGGCAAAGCAGGGATTTTTATTCTTTCAGACAGTACGGTGAAAATTAGAGTAAATGATAAAGTAGTAATAAAAGCGAATGACAACCCAATAACTGAAGCCACTATTTTTTTCCCAGACAAAGACACACTAATACAATTAGCACACGAAAGCTTACGGTGGAATATTATCAAAAGAGGTGATAAATTTGGAGTGAGATTAAGAGATTTAGCTTCCCCAGAAATTTCTAAATTCAAAGGAGTTGATCGGTTTCCAGTAGATTTAAAATGGCGCATTGAGGCGAAATTTAAGGCCTATAATCCCGCTAAAAAAATATCAATCACTAATGTTTTAGGCCAAAAAAGCATACAAGAAAGCCCCGGATTTCTGAGTTTTGAATTTGAAGGCAAAAAACACCAACTAGACGTTATAAACAGCGATGAAAAGTTTTTTATCGTTTTTGCCGACGAAACATCGGCAAGAGAAACTTATGGAGCCGGACGGTTTTTAGATGTTGAAAAACCAGTTAAAGACGCTATCCTATATATTGACTTCAACAAATCCTATAATCCACCTTGTGCTTTTACCTCTTTTGCAACTTGCCCGTTGCCACCAAAACAGAATTTTCTTCCTATTTCAATTTTAGCTGGTGAAAAAACGTACGGTACACATTAATAAAATAAGATGTAAATAAATAATATTAACTGCCTAAATTCAATACTCATTAATTGAATTTAGGTTTTTTTTCTTCATTTTTTTTTAGATTCAACATAATTTCTTCATAAATATATTGATAATTACAATAATTTATGAGTTATTTTAAAAAAACTATATTAATTCGATGTAAATAGTAGAGTTTAAAATAAACTTATATATTTGCAAAATAATTAATAAATTAAAAACGATGAAAAAACTATTCTTTATTTTAACCTTAATTTTCACTGTGAGCATAAACGCCCAAGAAATTAAAGTTTCGGGAGTTGTCACAGACGACTCAAAAGGGCCTTTGGCAGGTGCTTCAATACTTGTAAAAGGAACGCAAAATGGGACTTCCGCTGATTTTGACGGAAAGTTCACTATTAACGCAAAATCAGGAGATATTTTACTTATTTCCTACATTGGATTTGAAACCCAATCCATAAAAGTAACAGGAAATACAGTAACTGTTTCCTTAAAAGCAAGTGGCGAAACACTACAAGATGTTGTGGTAATTGGCTCTCGTAACCCTGCCAGAACCATAACAGAATCTGCTGTGCCAATTGATGTAATTAATATTAAAGAAATTGCCTCTCAAGGACCTCAGGTTAATCTGTCGCAAATTTTAAATTTTGTTGCGCCTTCTTTTCAATCGACACCTCAAACGCTTGCTGACGGAACAGATCATATTGACCCAGCCCAGTTAAGAGGCTTGGGACCAGATCAAGTATTGGTTTTGGTAAACGGAAAAAGAAGACATACCTCATCATTAGTTAACATCAACGGAGGTACAGGAAGAGGAGCTGTAGGAACTGACTTAAATGCAATTCCAGCTTTTGCCCTTCAAAAAATTGAAGTGTTGCGAGATGGAGCATCTGCACAATATGGTTCTGATGCTATTGCAGGTGTTATTAACTTAGATGTCAAAAAAAATACTAATAAATTTGATATTGCTCTTTTTGGCGGAAGTAATTTCTCTAAAGGTTCAAACGACCACAATGGTGGAAATGACGGAAACAATGTTCAACTTGATTTGAACTATGGGACTGGTCTTGGTAAAGAAAAAAGTTTTATCAATGCTACTGCCAGCTTTCAAATAAGAGACGATGCAAGCAGAGCAAAAGATGTAACTGGTACTTTATTCAATGGATATAATGCCGTTGAACAAAGAGCTGCGCAAGCTGGAACAAATATTAATGCGTTGTTTGGAAATATTAATAATACTCCAAATTCTGCACAAATACTTTCAGCAATTCACACTTATGCTCCCCAAGTAAGTTATTTTACGGCTGCTCAACAAATCGCAATAGCTAGTGCTGTAACAATAGGACAAGCGCAAACAGCATTAAATTTTGATGCTACCAATGGAGAATTAGCCTACAGAGGATTAGAAAGAAGAAATTTCAATATGAAAGTAGGGCAATCTTCTTTGCAAAGTGCAGAATTCTTTTTGAATGCTGCTTATCCAATAAATGAAAACTTGGAATTATACGCCTTTGGTGGTAACAGTTATAGAAATGGTTCAGCTGCTGGTTATTACAGAAGACCAAATCAATCCAGATCATACACTGGTTTGTATCCAAATGGATTCTTGCCAGAAATTCATTCTACAATCAATGATTTATCTGCAGCAGCGGGGTTAAGAGGTAAAATATTCACAACTTGGAATTTTGACTTGAGTAATACTTATGGTCAAAACAAATTTGATTATAGTATCGAAAATTCTGTAAATACAACTCTAAGAGAAAATTCTCCAACTCAATTTGATGCTGGAAGTTTAGGATTTGCGCAAAACACAACTAATTTTGACATCAACAGAAAATTTGACAAACTAAACGTTGCTTTTGGTGCTGAATACCGTCACGAAAACTTCAAAATAAACGTTGGCGAACCAGATTCATACAATACTTATGATATAAACGGGCTTCCTATAACTGCTACGACACCTGCAAACATTAAAGTCACTGACTTTTTTGGTTCTGCTAGACCAGGTGGAGCTCAAGTATTTCCTGGTTTCAGACCCGCAAATGCTATTGATAAATCACGTAACAGCATTGCTCTTTATACTGATTTAGAATATGATGTGACGTCTAAATGGCTTATAAACGGAGCCATTCGTTTTGAAAACTATTCTGATTTTGGAAGTACCACTAATTTTAAATTTGCAACTCGTTATAAAGTAACAGACAACTTCAATTTACGTGGTGCAGTAGCCACAGGATTTAGAGCCCCTTCTTTACAGCAAATTTATTTCAGTACCACTTCAACAGTATTTAATAATGGTGCACCGGCTGAAGTAGGAACTTTTAGCAATGATTCAGAAGCTGCTAAATTGTTGGGAATCCCCAAACTGAAACAAGAAGAATCTCAAAGTGCAAGTGTTGGTTTTACAACTAAAATTCCATCCATCAATTTGACTTTAACAGCCGATGCTTATATTATTGGTATTAAAGACAGAGTTGTGCTTACAGATCAGTTCTCAAGACCAGGTGGAACTCCTGCGCCAGGAACACCAGCATACATCTTGAATGGTTTATTTGATGCTGCTACGGCAACTTCTGCCAGATTTTTTGCTAACGCCATTGACACAGAATCTAAAGGTATTGATATTGTAATTACCCAAATAGCTGACTTAGGGAATGGTCTTAAATTAAAAAATGATTTATCTGGAACTTTTGGCAATACAAAAAGAGTTGGAAACATCCACGCCTCCCCTATTTTAGAAGCTAATGGTCAATTAAACACCTATTATTCTGAATCAAACAGAGTATATCTTGAAGAAGCCATCCCAAGAACAAAAATTAATTTAACCAATACACTTTCCGTTAATAAATTCGATTTCTTCCTAAGAAACGTTTATTTTGGTCAAGTAACTGATCCTAATACTATTGACGTAAATGGTGATGGAAAAATAACTGGAACAATTATAAATGGAAAAGTGGTTGAAATTGAACACCCTGTTTGGGGTGGAAAAATCATAACTGATTTCTCTGTTGGTTATAATTTAACCAAACAAGCTAAAATAGTTATTGGAGCCAACAATATTTTTGATATTTATCCACCATACAATTACGGTCCACAAACTGTAATTAAACCAAGATTAGTTGGTGGTGTAGTTGATTATACTGCTGCTCCTTCAACAGTAGATTTATCTAATGCAAACCAATTTGTGTATTCAAGAAACGTATCGCAATTTGGTCAAAACGGTCGTTTTGTATTTGCTAGATTAAGTTATAATTT
>Ga0208115_1000473_pt1 | contig 10124 bp, 12 predicted proteins | sample LakWasMeta4_LOW4_2_FD_183856 | JGI IMG/M metagenome (GOLD analysis project Ga0208115, IMG submission 183856) | Freshwater sediment methanotrophic microbial communities from Lake Washington under simulated oxygen tension - Sediment Metagenome... | ecosystem: Environmental > Aquatic > Freshwater >...
ACGCCTGTGCCGATGTAGAGAATATTTTGTGCCGCTAAATCAGCAGTGCGGCGATTGGTGTCAGTAAATAGAGAGTTACCACCATCAACAATAATATCGCCAGCCGATAACAGTGGTACTAATTTATTGATATACGCATCAACTACTTCGCCCGCTTTGACCATTAACATAACGATGCGTGGCGATTCCAAACTATCAACCAGTTCTTCCAAAGAATGCGTACCGATGACTTGTGTGCCTTTCGCCGCATCCGCTAAAAAATCATCCACTGCGATGGTGGTGCGGTTAAAAACGGCGACTTTAAAGCCGTGGTCATTCATATTGAGGACTAAATTTTGTCCCATTACTGCCAAACCGATTAATCCGATATTTGCTTTCATGTTTGCCTTTTGGTGGAGTTATTAACAGCGAAATTTTAACATAGTTTGACGGGGTGATAGCTTGTCCACGAAAAACACAAAAAGCACGAAAATAAATAGTTGAGTAAATTCACTTGGTTGTATTTGCAATACTGTTCGTATCTTTCGTGCTTTTCGTGGTAGTTATTTTTTTGACAATTTTTTCATAGTCTCGTTAGCGTAGCCCAATATTTGCTATTAACGTGTTGGGTTATGGTTAGCACCAATCTAACCTACGCCACTTTCTAAACCATTAAACCCTAATTAATGGTAAATTATCACGATTATCGCGTCATATTTATCAAACCATGAAAAAATCTATACAACTAAAATTAGAAAGTCTCTGCGAACGTTACGACGAAATCGCCGCCTTATTATCAGAACCTGAAACTCAAAATAATCAAAATAAATTCCGTAGCTTAAGCCAAGAATACGCACAAATTGCGCCGCTGGTGGATTGTTACAAACGCTATGAGCAAACCTTAGAACAGTTAGCCGCCGCCCAAGAAATGGCAAACGATAGCGATCCTGAAATGCGCGAATTGGCAAAAGAAGAAGTCAACGAAGCACAAAGCCAAATCGAAGCACTCGATCATGAATTGCAATTATTGTTATTGCCCAAAGACCCTAACGACAACCGCAACATCTTCCTAGAAGTCAGAGCAGGCACAGGCGGCGATGAAGCGGCAATCTTTTCGGGTGATTTAGCGCGTATGTATCAACGTTACGCCGAAAAACGCGGCTGGCAAACCGAAATTATCAGTGAAAGTTTCGGCGAACACGGTGGTTATAAAGAAGTCATTTTGCGCGTGTCAGGACGAGATGTGTATTCCCAATTAAAATTTGAATCAGGTACACACCGCGTACAACGTGTGCCAGAAACCGAATCACAAGGGCGTATTCATACCTCCGCGTGTACCGTCGCCATCATGCCCGAAGTGGAAGAAGTCGATGCCATTGATATTAATCCTGCTGATTTAAAAGTCGATACTTACCGCGCCTCAGGTGCAGGTGGTCAGCATATTAACAAAACTGAATCCGCGATACGCATTACCCACATTCCAACGGGCGTAGTGGTCGAATGTCAAGATGAACGCTCACAGCATAAAAACCGTGCCAGAGCCATGTCATTATTAGCTTCACGTTTATTATCCGCCGAACAAGAAAAGCATCACGCCGAACAATCCTTAACCCGCAAATTACAAGTCGGCAGTGGCGACCGTTCCGAACGTATCCGCACTTACAACTACCCACAAGGACGCTTAACCGATCACCGTATCAATTTAACCTTGTATAAATTAGATGACATCATGCAAGGCGGCTTAGAACACGTTATTAACCCGTTGATTAGTGAACATCAAGCGGAGTTATTGACGCAGTTGGGGGATGAGTAATTGTTTCGTGACGCGAATCCAATTGTGTAGGCTGGGATGAGGAACGACTCGCTAGAGCGCGTAGCGAATCCCAGCATTACGTTAATCTGCTGGGATTCGCTTAAGGCTCATCCCAGCCTACGAGCTACACGTTGGAATATACAAATTGGGCAACAAAGAAGATTGATAAATGGATATAGATATTAAATCAATAAATAATAGAAATGTTGATATTCCATACTTCTTAAATTTTGCAGAGGCAGAGCTTAAGGAACACATATCATTAGTAACAAACAGTGATTATAAGAAAATTGCTTTTACCATATCTCATAAAAATAACTTCAAAAAATTTTTTGAAGAAATTGTTCCGTTAATGTTTTTTTTAAAAAGAGAAAAAGACATCTATAGCAAAATAAAATATATGGCTGGAAGTCAGAAAGGTGATGCTGTTCTTGATGATTTAATCACTGTCGAAATAACAAAAGCGCAACATAAATATAAATATATCGTCATGCAGGATATTTTAAATCACGGATTCGCATTTTCTCCAAAAAAATATGACAAAAAGACTTCTATCTCTTCACCAACAAAAACAACACCATACTGTCATGAAAATAAAGAACATGTCGATGATGTTGCCTCATATATTTCTAAAGCAATAGAAGATAAATTAGTAAAGAAATATCCTAATGACTCAATACTAATAATTTCATTGGAGAGTGATACTTTAATGCTGGAATTTGATGGCGATTACTGTTGGTTAGAAGAAAAAATATTAAATTTCAAAAAGGGAAATTTTTCTAAGATTTATATAATGGAAAACTTTTTAAATGACGATTTACAGCCAAAATGGCAATTTATGTTATAAATGCCCAACATAAAACCAATACACGCTGGTTTTGTTGGGTTTGCTATCGCCAGCCCAACCTACAACACTTAATTTAACGCGGTAAGTCGTAATCGGTAGGGTGCATTAGCGATATGCGTAATGCACCGCATGGAAAATTCAAGTTATGGTACTAAACATAAACACGCCGTTGAAGTTATTATTAAAATCTACAAACAAATTGGAGTATCACAATGCAACTTTCAATTGAAATACCAGAGCAACTTGGTTTTGAATTAAAAACTATCGCTAATGCTAACGACTTTATTATTAATGCGTTACAAAAAGCCTTAGAAGAAAATAAAAGAAAACAAGCCGTTAAACAAGCTATAGATATAATGCAACAACAAGCAAAAGAGAATGGTTTAACTGATGATATGTTGGCGCATTTAATCAATGATTAGAGTAGTGCTTGATACTAATATCATTATCAGTGCATCATTGAGTAAAGGTTCTACAGCAGATAAAGCATTAACGTATGCCATAGATAATACTGTGTTGTTAATTTCGGAAGAATCTTATGCTGAGTTGGAAGAAAAATTACTTAATAAGAAATTTGATAAATATGTGACGATAGAATCCAGAAAAACATTCTTAAAAGCATTACACGCTATTTGTGAAATAGTGCTTGTTGAAAAAAGAATTGTTGCTTGCCGAGATAGTAAGGATGATAAGTTTTTAGAGCTTGCCGTTAATGGGTATGCAGATTTTATTATCACAGGCGATAAGGATTTATTAGTGCTACATCCCTTTGAGTCAATTGCCATTTTATCGCCATCCGATTTTTTGAAACAATTTAATAACTTCCATTAAGCAAATGAACGGTAATAACTTACCGTATCAGTCTAAAGTAATCGCAATGCCCACTATAAAATTACTCTTAGCAAACGCTGCCAGCACCTTAGCAAATCACTCTGATTCTCCCGTATTAGATGCTGAAGTCTTACTGTGTTTTGTGTTGAATAAACCACGTTCTTACCTACGCGCATGGTGTGATAACACGCTAACCGACCAGCAACAAGCGGCTTTTGATGCTTTAGTTAAACAACGGCAACAAGGTACACCGATTGCCTATTTGACAGGGACACGCGAATTTTGGTCTAGGGATTTTAAAGTTACGCCTGATGTATTAATTCCCAGACCTGACACCGAATTGTTGATTGAATTGAGTTTGGCGTTAATCCCTAACAATCAAGCCGTTAAGCTCATTGATTTAGGCACAGGCTCTGGCATTATCGCGGTGACGTTGGCGGCAGAACGTCCTAATGCTCAAGTCACGGCAGTGGATGCCAGCTTAGCCGCATTAGCCGTGGCACAGCACAATGCCCAGCAACACCAACTGGCTAACATTGAATTTTATTCAAGCGATTGGTTTGCTAACGTACCAAAGACGCTATTTGATTTGGTGATTAGCAATCCGCCGTATATAGACACCGATGATGAACATCTACAGCAAGGTGATGTGCGTTTTGAACCCAAAACTGCGTTAATTGCGAATAATCAAGGCTTAAGTGATATTGAAGTTATCGCCGATAAAGCGCGTAGCTACTTAAAACCTCAGGGGCATTTATTAATTGAACATGGCTATAATCAAGCTCCACAAGTACAAGCCATTTTTAATGCCCTGCATTATGATAAAGTACAATCCTATCAAGATTTATCGGGACAGTTCCGTGTTACTTACGGACAAAAACTTTAACACTGACTTTACACATTCATTATGAACTCACCAGATATTCAAATCCCCCGTAAACTCGCTAATCAACTATTACACCTTGCCCAATTATCGCCAGATGCGGAAGTGTGCGGACTGGTGAGTAGTCGCAATGGTTTACCAGACCGTTGTTATGCGATAGATAACGTAGCAGAACATCCTGCACAACGGTTTTTATTAAATGCCAGTCAACAAATTGCTGCCTTAGCTGAAATGCGCGAACGGGGCGAGGAGCTATTTGCGATTTATCATTCTCATCCAACCGCACCTGCAATTCCGTCTAGCACGGATTTGAAACTCGCCGCTTATCCAGATGCGTTATATTTAATTATTTCCCTCGATACCAAAGGTATTTTAGAAATGCGCGGCTTTCACATCAATGAGCAGATTGCTCAAGAAATTCCGCTGACCTTGAGCGAAGATTAATATGATAAACATAGGCAAAATTAACCAGCTCAGCGTCGTTAAACACCAAGGGGCAAACATTTATTTAGGCAGTGCGGTATCGAATAAAGTGCTGTTGGCGGACAAAAAACCACCTGAAAACTGCCAAGTTGGCGACAGCTTAACCGTGTTTGTTTATACCGACAGTGAAGGGCATCTCGCGGCAACTACCACACTACCACTCGCGCAAGTTGACGACATCGCTTATTTAAAAGTCGCCGCACTTAATTATGTGGGCGCGTTTTTAGATTGGGGCTTGCCGAAAAATTTACTTGTGCCTTTCAGTGAACAACACCACGAACTGGAAGTTGGTAAATCTTATCTGGTTAAAATTTTCTTAGATGAAAAACAGCGTGTGGTCGCCACCACCAAGATTGATAAATTTATCAGCGACACCGCCGATGAAGAATTAAGCGAAGGACAGCAAGTCGCGTTACTGATTGCCGATAAAACGGAACTGGGTGTTAAAGCCATCATCAATAACCGTTATTGGGGAATGCTGTACAGTAATGAACTATTTCAGCCTGTTAAAAAAGGGCAGAAATTAACAGGCTATATCAAACAAATCCGTGAAGATTTTAAAATTGATTTAAGCCTACAACAGCAAGGCTACAAAAAAATCGTTTTACCGCTCACGGACACTATTTTAAACAAACTCAAAGCCAATAACGGCGAATTAATGCTCAGCGATAAAAGCCCACCCGAAGCGATTTATGCCGCGTTTGGTGTCAGTAAGAAAGTCTTTAAACAGGCGATAGGCGCGTTGTATAAACAAGAATTAATTGATATTGAAAAAACGGGCATTAGGTTGCGTTAAGCAACTTTTTACAAAATCGGCAAACAGTATTTATAACTAAAGCATTGTAAATTGATTAAAAAACCGTTCACACTGACTCTGTCGAAGTCTGTTATGAGCTTGCCGAATGGTGTGAACGTGGTTCGATAAGCTCACCACGAATGGCTCAAACAAACAATCACTCAGTCTTTCATACTACTCTACTGTATTATTAACCTCCCACGTCTAGCGGCATTGATTGTGTCGCTTTCTTCGCGTAGCAATCCTCAATAGCAGCGCATTATCACGCAGCTTAACACCCCACCCCATTTAGCCCGCGATCTCGCAACAATCCTTTTTCAACCCACACAATGAAATCGTACGCCGTCCAGCCAGTTACTCAATAGGGATTTTTAGCGTTCAATTAAAATTTTTTGTTAAAAACTTAACATAGATTAAGTTTTTTAGTTTTAATCGTGGATAGAATGAACACGTTTCATATATCTAATTTTGATTCTTGATTTTCACCAAAATCATAAAGTAAAAATGAATGGAAATTTCTCGATGTGTCTATGAATTTTCATTCAGCGTCTAATAAACAAGCTATTCATTTTAGGAGATTGATTATGGACACCAATATCGTTAAAACTAAAGGCATGGGTTGGATGCGTGACCTGCCCGACATCAGAGATTACACACCAGAACATAAAAAAATTAAGCCGTTGCTTAAAAAAATTAACATGACAGCATCGTCTGCATCATCTTCTTTACCAACCTCAGTTGATCTTAGAGCGTGGTGTTCTGACATTGAAGATCAACGCGATTTGGGATCATGCACTGCTCAGGCAGGCGTAGGATTATTAGAGTTTTATGAAAGAAAGGCGTTTGGCACTCATATTGACGCTTCACGACTCTTTCTTTACAAAGTAACTCGAAACCTACTCGGCTGGACAGGTGATACGGGTGCGTATCTAAGCACGACGATGGCTGCTTTAACCTTATTTGGCACGCCGCCAGAAAAATATTGGCCCTATACCACAGCAAAACCAAGTCCCGTAGCCCCGCCTACAGCCGACTTTGATATGGAACCGCCCGCATTCTGCTATGCTTTTGCACAAAACTATCAGTCCATTTATTACTACCGACTTGATCCCCCTGGAATATCACCAACTGACTTGTTGCAGCGTATTAAGACCCTTCTAGCTGGAAATATGCCATCAATGTTTGGCTTTGCGGTTTATACCTCCTACCAATATTCTGGAAAAAATGGGCATTTTCCATTTCCATGTCCTAAAGAAAGTGTTGTGGCTGGTCATGCTGTTGTAGCAGTTGGCTACGACGATACCAAAAAAATCAAAAATCCTATCTGTGGAAAAGAAACCACAGGCGCGTTACTAATCAGAAACTCATGGGGAACTGATTGGGGCGAAAAAGGCTACGGTTGGATACCGTACGAATATGTCTTACAAGGTCAAGCCGACGACTTCTGGACGCTATTAAAACAAGAGTATGTAGACACTAAGCAGTTTGGGTTGTAGTGTAGCTTGGGTTGCCTGCTACTTGGCAATCCAGCATTAATGCAGGGAAATTCCAATGAAAGGCACCATCATAAAAAATCTAAAACTGACGAAGGTGATTGATGGCGATACCATCAAGCTGATGCTGAATGACAAGGAAGAGTCGATTCGGTTTGTTTGTTTGGATACCGAAGAAAGTCAGCATGGTAGTGATAAACCTGTCACCAATGCAGGTATTTTGGCATCGAAATGGGCGAAGGACTATTTCGGTGTCAATTCAAAGGGAATACCTGCCAGTGAAGTACTGGTAGATATTGAGTTTGATACCAATGATCCTGTGCAGGTCTGTTTGCGTAAGCATCGTGATAACTATGGACGCTTATTGTGCTATGTCTATAAATCTGGCACGAAGGAAAATTCAAATCTGAGACTGGTGCAAGAAGGTTGGAGTCCTTATTTTGTTAAGTATGGGCGGTCTCGGCTTTATCATCTCCAGTTCATGGAAGCAGAAGCTCAGGCGCAAGCTAAGGGTATCGCTATCTGGAATCCTACGACTAACGCGGGTGGTGAAAACCGTGATTATTCGACCTTAGTTCCATGGTGGAATTTCCGTGACAACGTTGTGCAAGACTATCGGCTATTGGGGCTTCAGTCGGGTGCGTTATCGGTGCGTACTGATTATGATGCCATCGTGGAAGCGGCTAAAGCGGGCAATCAGTTGACGGTGCTGTGCGATCTACAGTCTGGCATTAATGCGTGGATGGGCGGCGGTGCATTGATTTATGCAGGTTCTATATTCCAAAAATTCAACTTGTGGATTCCCAACAAAGATTCCGCTGAGGCACAAACGGTTCTAAGGTTGATTGAAAACCGTTATGGCAGTGAAGGTCAAAGGAACTACGTTTATGTGTCTGGCGTAGCAAGTTTGTATCCTGCAAACGAACAAGGCAAACCGCAGATAGTGCTTACCGATGTTGAACAGCTGAAGGATTTTCCACCGAGCTGAGAGGTCAAAAATAATAAGTAAAACAATAACCCAAAGGGGGAATAATGGCTACACATATCGAATCGAAAGACATCAAAGCGTTATCAGTAACATCGTATCAGGAGCTACGCACTAAACTAAAATCTGGTGACTTGCTTTTTGCTTCTGGAGATTATCTGGTCTCCAAAGCTATACAAAAAATGACTGACTCACCGTGGAGTCATGTGGGTATCGTCTTCAAGCTTGACAGCATTGATCGAATGCTCTTGCTGGAGAGTGTTGAAGACATGGGGGTTCGTTTTGCACCCTTGTCAAAGTACCTGAATGATTACGAGAACCGCAAGCCTTATAAGGGACGTGTAGTGCTTGGTCGTTGCAGTGACATTGATCAAGGTATTGTTAACGAATTAGCAAAGTTTGGTATTGATGAGCTGACACGTCCTTATGACAAAGATGAAATCGCCAATATCCTAGCTCGAATAACTCTTGGGATTGGAAAAAAAGAAAGAGACAGGGAATACATTTGCTCAGAACTTGTTTATGAATGCTTCGCCAGTGCAGGTAAAGAGTTCGCCTATGATGCGCGTGGATTTATTAGTCCAGAGAACATCTGGATCGATAAGAAAGTGTCTCTTGTTGGACGAATTCTTTAGCTTAGTTACCGCTTCAATCTCTTTTGGAGAAAATAGAAATCAAGGAGCCAGTCAGTATCTATCCTGCAAACGCACAGGGCAACCCGCTAGTGATTACCAATGCTGAACAACTGAGGGATTTTTTGCAGGGGGACATCATAAGAGCGGTAACTTGCTAGCTGGAATTGATACAAAGAGGGGATATAGCGTCAGATGTAATACCATTGCAAATAGCGTGGGTTTTTTAACACTCTGCCAAGATTTTAGTACCAAAAGGTTTGTCAGATTGTCTTTATACAACTATTGGAGGATTTATGAATAACAAAGTATGGCTTATTATTGCGGGTTGTTTAGCTGCATTGCAGGCAGTCGCCGAACCTTCTTGTCAGATAGACCTTAAAAAAGATCCTTATTACCGCTTGGAATTAACGGTGTCATCCGCGTTTTGTAAGAGTGCTGCCAATCGAAACGATCCAAGTTGTAAGGACTTCCCGAAGGAGGGCGCAGTTCAATTGCATGGGTTATGGCCCAATTATTCACAAGGCTATCCACAAGGGGTCTGTAATGCGAGTGAATGCCCTCCAAATCGCCCCACTTACTGCGATTACCCGTCGCCCCCTAACTTGTATGAGTCCGAGGGTTGGAAAAACATGAAAGGCTACATGGCTGGGCTGGAAAAATGCTTGGAACGGCACGAATGGGTCAAACATGGAATTTGCTCCCCAATGAAAGCCCCAATCTATTTTGAATGGTCGTTGAGCAAAGCAAAGGAAATTTCCGAAGCGGTTGCACCATATGTGGATAAGAAAATCGACCGGAAGACCTTTAACAGGATCGTCGCCGATAAACTTCCAGATATCAATGGCGCGGTACGTCTGAAATGTTCTGGATCAAACCTGTATAGCTTGAGCGTATTCTATAAATGGGGCGATACTCCGCAAGAGGTCATTCCAACCACAAGCGGACAAAATTCGTTCGGCAATTGCAAGAAGACATTTCAAATACCGTCCAAATAACGCGGAGGGCAATTTGGGTCGAAGTCGAATTTTCCATCGTGGCTTATAAGAGTTCGAAATCTTGTCAGCCACAAGTTGACGACAGCTTAAGCGTATTCGTTTATCCCGACAGAGAAGGGTATCTCGCGGCAATCACCACGCTACCACTCGCGCAAGTTGACGACATCGCTTATTTAAAAGTTGCCGCACTTAATTATGTGGGTGCATTTTTAGATTGGGGATTGCCGAAAAATTTACTTGTTCCCTTTAGCGAACAATACCACGAATTAGAAGTTGGTTGTTCTGGTCTAATAGCTCCTGACACTTTATCCCCTATTGATTTTGAACTATCTCTATCAATAGTGTCAGGTTTTGGTTGACCAGAATAACCTTAACTGGATTACA
>Ga0208115_1000475_pt1 | contig 10119 bp, 10 predicted proteins | sample LakWasMeta4_LOW4_2_FD_183856 | JGI IMG/M metagenome (GOLD analysis project Ga0208115, IMG submission 183856) | Freshwater sediment methanotrophic microbial communities from Lake Washington under simulated oxygen tension - Sediment Metagenome... | ecosystem: Environmental > Aquatic > Freshwater >...
TGGGGTATCGAATTGATGGAAGAAGAGGCGAAAGTTGCTGTAGATGTTTTGGATAAAGTTTTCGTTGGCAATTGTGAAAAGCACATTGAAGGTCTTCCTGAGCAGTATTTTGACGTGATTTATATGAATGATGTTTTGGAGCATTTGGTTGATCCGTACTCGGTTTTGGAAATTTTAAAATCGAAATTGGCTCCGAATGGAGTGGTTATCAGTTCCATTCCTAATGTTAGATTTTTCAGGACTTTTTCCAAAGTTTTATTTGCGAAAGATTGGAAATATGAGGGACACGGCGTTATGGATAAAACACATTTGCGTTTTTTTACCGGTAAAAGTATCAGAAGAATGTATGAAGAATTGGGTTATACTATTTCGACTCACGAAGGAATAAACGTTACCAAATCAATAAAACCCATACTTTTTAATATCCTTTTCTTGTTTACCCAAATGGATGTTAGATATGTGCAATATGCAACAGTTGCTTCTGTAAAATAGTCAAAAAATAATGTTACAAACTTTTAGTAAGGACTCCAATTTTAACAAGGATGAGATTATTTATGACATAAATAATTTTGATTCAGAAGGGATTCTTTTTGGCGACGGGCAAAGAAATAAAATCAAACTTTTTGAATTAGAAGGAAAAACCATCAACATAAAATCCTTCAAAATACCACATCTTATTAATAAAATTGCCTACAAATATTTCAGAAAATCCAAAGCCAGACGTTCTTTTGAATATGCCACAACCTTATTGGAAAAAGGAATTGGAACGCCGCAACCCATAGCTTATTTCGAGAATTACGACTCCGTTGGACTCAAGGATAGTTATTATGTAAGCGAACATCTTCAATGCGATTTGACTTATAGGGAATTGGTTGAAATTCCTGATTTTCCGGATCACGAAAACATTTTAAGACAATTTACCCAATTTTCATTCTATTTGCACGAAAAAGGAATTGAATTTTTAGACCATTCTCCTGGCAACACTTTGATTAAAAAAAGTATCAAAGGAAATTACGATTTCTTTTTGGTTGATTTAAACAGAATGAATTTTCACGACAGTATGGATTTCGATTCAAGAATGAAAAATCTCAGTCATTTGACTCCAAAAAAGGAGATGATTGCTGTTATGAGCAACGAATATTCAAAATTATATCCAAATCAAAGTGAAACCGAAATTTTTGAAAAAATGTGGTTTTATACCAATGATTTTCAAATAAAATTCCACAAGAAAATCAAGATGAAGAAGACTTTGAAATTCTGGAAGTCTTAAATTGATTGGATTAAAGATTCTGTTTCAAAAACAATTCAATTTTATCCTTGAACAATTCGGGTTCGAATTTCTGATACAAAGAGAGAGTATTTTTTTTGAGCTCTTTCTCTTTTTTATTGTTAAATAGTTCTGGCTTGAAGTCATTCAAATGTACAGAAATATGATGCACACCATCTTCAAGAGTTGCCCAAATTTTCTTTTCAATCCAAGGGGAGAAAATAATAAACGATGGTTTTCCTAATGCTTTTGCCATATTAATTGCGCCACCATCATTGCCAATAATCAAATCGCAATTGTTCATTATGGCAATAAAAGAACGTAAATCATTTCCCAACAAATCAAAATAGATTTTTTCCTGAGTAGAAGGTTTGCAAGCATCAAAAATGATTTTGGCATCACCAATTTGCTTTGGAAAATAATTAAAAAGAATATTTATGTCTTGGTTATCGACAATGAAATCAACGACTTTTGACATATATTCCAATGGATAGGTTTTTAGTTTTTCGCTTCCCAAAAGGCTAATCATCACCGTTTTTCTGTTTTTTCGTACTTGATGATATTCAAAAAGAGCTATTGCATCTTGATTTTCTTTATCGGTAACGTATAATTTAGGAAAAGGATCAACATCAATTTTCAAGTTGAGAGGTTCCAACAAAGAAAGCCGTCTTTCGATAGCCAAGCCCAAATTAGTTTTTGGAAATTCGGCAAAGGGAACATTGTCGGTGTATAAAAAAGTGCGTCCAGATTTTTTATAGGAAATTTTTCTTTTGGCTCCGCTCAATAAAACAATCAGCCAACTCTCTAATTTGGAATAAGCATCAATGATTAAATCGTATTTGATTCCCCGAATTTCGTGAGCCAAATTCAGGAATTCTCTTTTATTTTTTCGATGCCGCTCCTGAAATAAGAGAACATTGTCAATGTTGGGATTGCCTTCCAAGACAGGTATCGTCGATTCGTAAACCAAATAATCGATTTGGGCATCAGGATATGCTCTGCGCAAATTGTTGCAAATGATGCTGCTTACAAGCACATCGCCAATCATTTTTTGTTGTATAACTAGTATTTTCATACGAAGATAATATTTGTTTTTTAAAGGAATATGGAATTCGCATATGTCTTCATCGGTATGAATAACATTCTAGTTATGCTCATTTCATAATATAAAAAAACCTCCCTTTTTGAGGGAGGAATGTACAATATTTTTATGAAATAATATTAAACCGCAACGTCATATTCCCGCAACGCATTATTCAACGATGTTTTCAAATCGGTAGAAGGTTTGCGGGTACCGATAATCAAGGCGCAAGGCACTTGAAAATCTCCGGCAGCGAATTTTTTAGTGTAACTTCCAGGAATCACAACTGAACGAGCAGGAACAAATCCTTTTCTTTCTACAGGAGTTTCTCCTGTTACATCAATGATTTTTGTGGAAGCAGTCAAACATACATTTGCGCCAAGAACGGCTTCTTTTCCAACGTGAACTCCTTCGACAATAATACAACGAGAGCCGATGAAAGCCCCGTCTTCAATAATTACTGGTGCAGCTTGTAAAGGTTCCAAAACACCACCAATTCCAACACCACCACTCAAGTGAACGTCTTTGCCAATTTGAGCACAACTACCAACAGTTGCCCAAGTATCCACCATCGTTCCAGAATCAACATAAGCACCAATGTTTACATAACTTGGCATCATAATTACGCCACTAGCAAGAAAAGCTCCATAACGGGCAGAAGCTCCTGGAACCACGCGAACTCCTTTTTCGGCATAATCTCTTTTTAGCAACATTTTGTCGTTGTATTCGAAGATTCCAGCTTCTAATGTTTCCATTTTTTGGATTGGGAAATACAGAACAACGGCTTTTTTTACCCATTCGTTTACTTGCCAACCTTCGCCGACAGGCTCGGCAACACGTAATTTTCCTGAGTCTAATAATTCGATAACTGATCTGATGGCATCAGTAGTTTTTGTTTCTTGTAATAAAGCTCTGTTTTCCCAAGCTTGTTCTATTATGGATTGTAATTCGTTCATTTTGTTGAAATTTTTGACAAAGATAATTGGATTTTTTTGAAAACTACTTTGTTTTTGAAATACTAACATTTTTCTTCTTTTTGTTTAAAAAATCGAAAGCTTTTATTAGTCTTACATTGTGTTGTTTCTTGTGTATCTTTGCGACATAATTAAAATAAAATGCCAAGAATTCTCGCTATAGATTACGGACAAAAACGAACAGGAATAGCCGTTACCGATGAACTGCAAATTATCGCATCGGGTTTGACGACCATTCCATCTGCAACAGCAATTGCTTTTTTGAAAGATTATTTTTCCAAAGAAAAAGTAGAGGCCGTTCTCATTGGCGAACCCAAACAAATGAATGGACAACCTTCTGAAAGTGCTTCCATTATCAAGGGATTTGTGACTCATTTTACCAATCATTTTCCGGAGATGAAAGTTATTCGAGTGGATGAGCGTTTTACTTCAAAAATGGCTTTTCAATCGATGATTGATAGCGGAATGAAAAAGAAACAACGTCAGAATAAAGCGTTGATTGACGAGATATCGGCAACTATAATGTTACAAGATTATTTGACAAGAAAAATGTTTTAATCACTCCTGATATTTCCAATTCCATAATTTTCATTACTTTTGCCTCCAATTTTGATATAAACACATATTATATCTTAAACTTAATTAAATATATAATGATTTTACCAATTGTAGGATATGGTGATCCAGTTCTAAGAAAAGTCGGAGAAGTTCTTTCACCAGAATATCCAAACTTGAAAGAAACTATTGCCGATATGTATGAAACGATGTATAATGCTTATGGTGTGGGGCTTGCAGCGCCACAAGTGGGTTTGAGCATTCGTTTATTTGTAATTGATACAACGCCTTTTGGTGATGATGAAGATTTACCAATTGAAGAGCAACAACAATTAAAAGGATTCAAACGTACTTTTATCAACGCCAAAATGTTGAAAGAAGAAGGTGAAGAATGGGGTTTTAACGAAGGTTGCCTCAGTATTCCTGACGTGCGAGAAGACGTTTACAGAAACGAAAGAATCACGATAGAGTATTGCGACGAAGATTTTAACGTGAAAACCGAGGTTTTTGATGGCTTGGTTGCGAGAGTTATTCAACACGAATACGACCATATCGAGGGAATTTTGTTTACGGATTTAATTTCGTCGCTAAAGAGACAATTAATAAAAAAGAAATTACAAAACATAATGGATGGTAAAAGCCGACCAGATTACAGAATGAAATTTTGCAATAAAAAAGGAAGATAAAATATTACGTTTTCACGAATAACCAACCAAACAAATAATCAAATACACATTTATAAAAATGAATTTAGAAAAAATATTATCCATTTCAGGCAAACCGGGTTTATATGCATTGAAAGTTCAAACTCGTTCAGGTTTCTTAGCAGAGTCTTTAGTTGATGGGAAAAAAATCAGCGTTGGATTGAAAGTTAACGTAAGTTTATTGTCAGAAATTTCAATTTACACTTATAATGAAGAAAAACCGTTGACCGAAGTAATGAGGAATATTGCCATTAAAGAAGATAATGGACCAACAATTTCTCACAAGGAAGACAATGCCACGCTTATTGCCTATTTCAAGGAAATCCTTCCGGAATATGATTCAGAACGAGTGTATCCTTCGGATATAAAGAAAGTTTTGAGTTGGTATAATTTACTTCAATCAAAAGGTTTGGTTTCTAAAGAAGAACCTAAAATCGAGAATGCTGAAGAAATAAAAGAAAGCGTTGTTGAAGAAGTAGTTGCCGAAAAAGCAAAAGCTCCAGCCAAAAAAGCAAAAGCCAAGAAAGAATAGCTTTTTCTTTTTAAAACATATTTTAATCCTGTCACGATGTTTTTCCTGACAGGATTTCTTATTTTTACAAAAAACCAAAATACGATGAACTCCAAACAAAACCAACTTCAAGCTTTCGAACGATTATTGAATATTATGGACGATTTGCGCGAAAAATGTCCTTGGGACAAGAAGCAGACGCTCCAATCTTTAAGGCATTTAACCATCGAAGAAACGTATGAGTTGGGCGATGCTATTTTGGATAATGATTTGAATGAAGTCAAGAAAGAATTGGGTGATTTGTTATTGCACATTGTTTTTTATGCCAAAATAGGAAGCGAAACCAATGATTTTGACATTGCTGATGTTTGCAATGAAATTTGCGACAAGCTCATTCACCGTCATCCGCATATTTATAGTGATGTCGTGGTAAAAGATGAGGATGAAGTGAAACAAAATTGGGAAAAACTAAAACTCAAGGAAGGAAAAAAATCAGTTCTTGAAGGTGTTCCAAAAAGTTTGCCCGCATTGGTTAAAGCCAGCCGTATTCAAGACAAGGTAAAAGGTGTAGGTTTCGATTGGGAAGAACCGCATCAGGTTTGGGATAAAGTTCAGGAAGAAATTGAGGAATTTCAGGTTGAAGTCGAAGCCGGAGACCAGGACAAAATGGAGTCTGAATTTGGCGATGTGTTGTTTTCTATGATCAATTATGCGAGATTTTTAAACATAAATCCCGAAGACGCTTTGGAACGAACCAATAAAAAATTCATTAAACGGTTTCAATATTTAGAAAGTAAAGCCGGAGAATTAGGCAAGCCATTAATGGATATGACTTTGGCTGAAATGGATGTTTTTTGGAACGAAGCCAAAAAATTGTAATTGAAAATCTATGATTTTCAAATATTTCAATTTTGGAACGAAGCCAAAAAAATGTAATTAATAAAAGTTTTCACATATAAAAAAAGAGGCTTTTTTAAGGCCTCTTTTAGGAATCAATAAATAAAAAAAAACTACATATTAGCTTGAAATACAATCCTGAATAATCTCCCTCCATTTTTTTGCCAATTGATGGTCTTCATACAAACAGACTTGGCCTATTTGATCGTTTTCAATTTTGTAAAAGGCAAAGGATTCTGTTTTTTTATCTTTTTTGTATTGAAATTCAAACTCGATTTTTACAATTGTATCTGAATTTCCTTCAGTTGTGACTGATAGTTTACAGGAATCTACGGTATTTAAGTCTATAAAATTCACGACTTCTTTTTCTTTGGAATTAAAATCTATTAAAAGGAAGCCTTTATTCTTTTCGTCTAAAGCCAAAACTTTTTTATTTTGCGTTTCTGTTTTTTCAAAGTTAAAACGATTATTTTGACTGAATTTCTTCATTATTTCCTTGATTTTTGCCTTGTTAATTGAATTAGATCGCATAGCATAGAAAAGGGGAATTCCGATTAGTATTGTTATGATAAGGCCTATTATTGTTACAGATGTATCCATTTTTTTGTTTTATTTTAAAATTATTATAAGCATAAAAGGAACTGAATATCGAGAGATATTAGCTCAAAAAAGAAGATGTATTTCTTCTAATTAGGGATAAATTTTAAATCACCAAAAAATGTGGAATGGAAAGAGTAGGAGCGAAACCATTTCACATCGATTGATGTCTTGGTTTGCGAAAAGGGAAAAGAATGTCCCAATTTTTAAATCAGGAATTATTACCAGATAGTTTTCTAAATATTTATAAAATGAAAAATTGGTGGTTTTTTGAGGAGAAGTAAAGGTGTTATTCGTCTGAGGTTCAATAAAAACTGAAGAATGAATACTGTCAATAGAAAGTGAAGATTCAGGTTTTTCTAGTTGAATTTTGTTAACAGGAACTTCATTTGCGCTGAAAGCAAATAAAAAAACTATTGTAAATCCAATAAAAAAGGTGGTTTTTCGAATCCAATTCATTTTGCAAATTTAAAATTTGTGGACAACTTTGCTCTATTTTTTTTAATAAATGAAAGTTAAAATTTTAGAATCTGCTCTAAGTCGGTTATTTATTTAGAAACATTTGATACGGATAAATACTTAAGTTAATCAGCAATTCTTCTAAGTTTATTCATGTCTTTGATAACTATTTTTTTACCAATCAATTCGATCAAGCCTATTTTGTTGAAATCAGATAACAATCGGATGCAACTTTCGGTGGCAGTTCCAATCATTCCTGCTAATTCTTCACGGGAAAGTTGAATGCGTAAAGATCCATCTTCGTTTTTTCCAAAAGATTCTTCAAGGTAAATAAGGGTTTCTGCTAAGCGTTCTTTAACTGTTTTTTGAGAAATAGAAACCATATGCTCACTGGCTTCTTTCAAATCGCCACAAATAGTTTTCATCATATTCATTGAAAACTGGTTGTTATTGTCAAACATATTCATCACTTCGCTTTTTGGAATAAAACAAACTTCCATATCTTCAAGAGCCACAGCACTTAGATTAGCAGGTTCATCACTAATCATAGAACGTTGTCCTAGTAACTCTCCAGGCTTAACTAATCTTACGATTTGGTCTTTTCCGTTAGGGCTTAATTTCGATAATTTGCAAACACCAACTGTGATGCAATAGATGCCATTTACAATATCTCCTTCTTCAAAAATAGGATCCCCTTTTTTAATTGTAGAAGATGTTTTGCATTCGGCAAGTTTTACCAGTTCGTCTTTATTAAGTGCTTTTAAAGAGCTAAATTCTCTAACGATACATTGTTCACATTTACCCATAAAAGAAAAATTATTTTGGTCGAATGCAAATCTACAAAATTATATGATAATTATCATATTTTTAATTTACTCACCTTGTATATTTGTGTCTTGTAAAAATCGCAAAATTTATGGAGGTAAAAAGCTGTTTCCACTGTGGGCTGGGCGTTATAAAAGAGGATCAAATTGTCTTTGATGAAAAAGTTTTTTGTTGCAATGGTTGCAAAACAGTGTACGAAATTTTCAGTCTTAATGACATGACATGCTATTATGATTTCGAAAAATATCCAGGTGCAACTCCACTTGATATCGGTGGAAAATATGATTTTTTAGACAACGAAAGTATAGTTTCCAAACTTTTGGAATTTAAGGAAGATAAAACGGCTATTGTTTCACTTAATATTCCTCATATTCACTGTAGTTCGTGTATTTGGATTCTCGAAAATCTTCAAAAATTACAAAAAGGCATCAGTGTTTCTCAGGTAAATTTTCCGGAAAAGAAAGTTCGAATCACCTATAATCCTGAAGAGGTTTCGCTTAAAACGATTGTCCATTTATTGAGTTCCATTGGTTATGAACCCTATATCAGTTTAGAAAATTATGAAACAGGAAAGAACAATGTTGATAGAAGTCTGACTTATAAATTAGGATTAGCTTTCTTTTGTTTTGGCAATATTATGTTGCTTTCTTTTCCTGAATATTTTGAAGTCAAAGAATATTGGCTGGATAATTACAGACCATTTTTTCGTTGGTTAATTTTTGCTTTATCCTTGCCTTCGTTCTTATATTCTGCCAGCGGATATTATGTTTCAGCTTACAAAAGCATCAAATCTGGAATGCTGAATATTGATATTCCAATTGCTTTGGGAATTATTATATTCTTTATTCGAAGCACTTTTGACATCATAATGGACTACGGTTCTGGTTTTTTCGACAGCTTGACGGGTTTGATTTTCTTTATGCTTTTAGGAAAAATGTTCCAAATAAAAACCTATAGCTTCTTGAGTTTCGAAAGAGATTTTAAATCTTATTTTCCAATAGCAATTACCAGAATAAATTCGAATTTTACTGAAGAAAGTGTTCCAATTTATGACATCGAAAAGGGAAATCGATTATTGATTAGAAATCAGGAATTGATTCCCGTTGACGGAATTTTAATTTCCGAAAAAGCCGAAATCGATTATAGTTTTGTTACCGGTGAAGCGATTCCAATAACCAAAAAATCTGGAGATAAAGTTTTTGCTGGCGGAAAACAAATAGGTAAAATTATCGAAATGGAAGTTTTGCATTCGGTTTCCCAAAGTTATTTGACGCAGTTGTGGAGCAATGATGTTTTCCAGAAAAATGTGGAACAAAGACACAAATCCATTACCGATACAATTAGTAGGTATTTTACGCCAATCCTTTTATTGATAGCTTTTGCGGGATTCGGCTATTGGATTTTTATTGATGCCAATATTGCTTTCAATGTTTTTACGGCAGTGCTAATTGTGGCTTGTCCTTGCGCCTTGGCTTTGACAGCACCGTTTACAATGGGAAATGTGTTGCGTATTTTGGGTAAAAAGAAATTCTATCTTAAAAATGCCTTGGTCATAGAACAATTGGCTAAAGTTGACACTATAGTTTTTGACAAAACAGGAACGATTACCACCAATAAAAAATCGAATATTTCCTATGAAGGCAAAGCGCTCTCTGAGGAAAATATAGTGATTTTAAAAAGTGTTCTTCGTGCCTCCAATCATCCTTTAAGCAGGATGTTATATGATTTTTTGCCAGAAAGTAAAAGGTTGAAAATAAACGATTTTCAGGAAATAACAGGAAAAGGCATTCAGGCAAATATTGATGGAATCCAAGTTCAGGTTGGTTCAGCAGATTTTGTTGGAAAATCTAAAGAAAACAGCATTCAGCAAACATCAGTTCTTGTTAAGATTAATGAAATTTATTTTGGAAAATACATATTCAATAATCAATATAGAGAAGGGCTGGAGGAGCTTTTTAGGAATTTAAGCATCAATTATCAAATCAAGGTTTTGTCTGGCGATAATGAAGGCGAACGTGCAACTTTGTCAACTATTTTGCCAAAAGAAACCGAATTGATTTTCAATCAAAAGCCGGAACAAAAACTAGAATTCATTAAGAAATTGCAGCAAGAAGGCAAAAACGTGATGATGGTTGGCGACGGGCTTAATGATGCTGGTGCTTTGGCACAAAGTAATATTGGGATTTCAATTTCAGAAAACGTAAATGTTTTTTCTCCCGCTTGTGATGCGATTTTGGATGCGAATGAAT
>Ga0208115_1000476_pt1 | contig 10105 bp, 10 predicted proteins | sample LakWasMeta4_LOW4_2_FD_183856 | JGI IMG/M metagenome (GOLD analysis project Ga0208115, IMG submission 183856) | Freshwater sediment methanotrophic microbial communities from Lake Washington under simulated oxygen tension - Sediment Metagenome... | ecosystem: Environmental > Aquatic > Freshwater >...
ATATGCCGCAAAGCACCCGCTACAGGCTGGCCGGAATAGGACTGGCGAACTTCATCGACAGCAGTCAGATCCGTTCACAGCAAGCCCTGTTTAGCTGACGCGAGCGTGCGCATCGCATAAAATACGCAAACTACCAGGAATTAAACATGCCCTCTTTCGATATCGTTTCCGAAATCAACAAACATGAATTGACCAATGCGCTCGATACCGCAAATCGCGAGCTTGGCACCCGCTTCGACTTCAAGGGCAGCGATGCAAAATTCGTCGTGGACGGCTTCGTCATTACCCAACACGCGCCGAGTGATTTCCAGCTCAAGCAAATGCTGGATATTTTGCGAGCCCGCCTCATTGCCCGCGGCATCGACATTCGTTGCATGGAAGAGGGCGAGGTAGAAACCAACTTGGCCGAAGCTCGCCAGAAAGTGACCATCAAGCAAGGCATTGAACAGAAACTGGCCAAGAAAATCGTCGGCATCATCAAGGACGCCAAACTGAAAGTCGAAGCCCAGATCAATGGCGAAAAGCTGCGGGTGTCTGCCAAGAAACGTGACGATTTGCAGGACGTGATGGCGCTTTTGAAGAAGTCCGACATAGAACTGCCGCTGCAATTCGAAAACTTTCGTGATTGATAAAGCGTAATATCAAGACGCCTTGATTCAATTATTTATTGTTCAAAATAGCCTTCGAAACGCGGGCATCCTGCTGATTTTCCTTCAACCAGATCATCGAGCGATGCACCCTGGCATAGCCGCTGGGGTGATCAAAGAACACGATCTCTTCAAGCCTGCCCGGGTGAATTTTTCGATAAGTCGATAAACGCATCGCAGCCGTTGCGAAACCGTGCGGCTCACCCGCCACCGCCAGGCCAAATGCGTCTGCCTCCGCTTCCGCCTGACGTACGACACTGTTATTCAACGGTGTCATCAAGGTCATGAAAATCGCCAGCAGTGCCATCGCCAGCGGCAGACCGGCGGGGTCGCCGCGATCGCTGACACCCCAACGGCTTCCGTAGCGCACCAGAAGGCCATCAAAACTGTAATGCACGAACAGCAGAACAAAAGTCAGGATCAGCGTAATGTAAATAACCAGTCGCAATGAATGGTTCAGGACATAGTGGCCCATCTCGTGCCCCATTACCGCCCGAATTTCCTCGGGCGACGTGCGTTCCAGCAAATTGTCGTTGAGTGAAATGCGGGTAGTGCCCATCATGCCCGACACATTGGCGCTGATTCGCGTGGTTTGTTTGGATGCGTCGAACACGTAAATGTTGTCTGCCGGAATCTGGCTGGCACGCGCCATCGACAGCAAATCATCGCGCAATTCACCCGGCGGCAAGGGTTTGTATTCATTGAAAATCGGCGAAATAAAAACCGGTGCAATCATCGCGAAAAATATGATGAACAAAAAGGTAATGGCACCGGTCCACGCCCACCAGGCTTTACCGACACGCCTGACCGCAGCATAGATGATGGCAATGACGGGGGAGGCAAATAAAAGGCTTAAACCGAAGCCCATCAAGGTTTCGACAAACCAATCGCCAAAACCCTGCGTTGCCAGTCCATAGGCGTGCTCCCTCGAAAAGCCCATGTAGATATTCCAGGGCAAGGTCAGCAGAAACATGACGGCCAGATACATCGCTGCATACAGGGTGGTGTGAAGCCATGGTCGATGGCTCGCCCGTTTGGCCAGAACACTCATCTTGCGGGATATCCCCGCGAACAGCAGGAGTGCAGAAATCAAGACCAGAATAAGCGTATCCAGCACGTCCAGAAAATAACCATTTTCGAAATAGGCATCCGACTTTGCTTTCTGCTGGTCGCTCAATACATCCAGATAGGCAGACGTTGCTTTATCAACATCGAAAGCCGGCCCCGGCCTTGCGGCATCGGGAACGATCAAACCCGGAGGCAAATCGCGGTTCGACTTTTCGCCGGCCACTACTTCGGCAGCCGCAGAAACTCCGGAACCAGCGAATATGAGGATCACAAACAGCAGGAGAGGCAACAGGTTTTTCATGACGGTTTTCCTAACGGGAGTTTTAACAGTGCCTTTTCAGGCGTCTCAACCTCGGGCATGCAAACGGCTACTGCATACCTGCCTTCAAGCGTTCGATAGTGCGTTGTTTCTCTTCCCAGACGGAATTCAGCCAAGTCTGGAAACCGGCCCTGAACTCAGCATCGTTTTCGTAATCGCCGATCATGCCCGGGGTGATTTCTCGCTCGACGATATCGATCGAAACCTGGCCGATGCGGCCGGCGAACAGATCAAACAAACCGGGCCTGCGGTCGGAATAGACAATCGTAACGTCAAGAATCGACTTCATGCTGTCTCCCATCGTGTCGAGCACAAAGGAAATTCCGCCGGCTTTGACTTTCAGCAGATCATTGAATGGCGATTGCTGTCGCCGGTGTTTTTCGGAAGTGAAGCGCGTACCCTCGACGAAATTCATCACCGAAACAGGCAGGTGCCTGAAACGTTCACAGGCCTTCCGCGTGGCTTCGATGTCCCGGCCTTTCAACTGCGGTTTTTTTTCCAGAAAGGCTTTCGAATAACGTTTCATGAAAGGAAAATCCAGCGCCCACCATGCCAGCCCGAGAAACGGCACCCAGATAAGCTGGTCTTTCAGGAAAAACTTGAGGAAGGGAATGCGGCGATTGAATATTTTCTGGAGCACGGGAATGTCGACCCAGCTCTGGTGATTGCATATGACCAGATACCAGCCTTCGTATTTGAGCGACTCCATGCCGGTCACGATGAACCGGGTCGGCGTCACGACATCGATCAGCCAGCTATTGAAGGCGACCCAGCTTTCGGCAATCACGATGAGGAATCGCGAAAGAAATTTTCGTGCAGCCTGAAACGGAAGCAGCCACTTAAGCAAAGCCATGATGAACAGCAATGAGGTGTGCAGCAAGGTACTCAATATGACCATGCCAATGGCGATCACGGCATAAAATGGGGATAGGAATTTCACGCTTGCTCCCGCATGAAAAGCTTGGATTGATCCGCCTCGCCAATGTATTCGTATTCACCGGCCTGCAGGGACCCGAGATTCAACCCGCCCACTTCGCTGCGATGCAGATGCACGACGTGGTTGCCTACGGCGGCAAACATTCGGCGTATCTGGTGATAGCGGCCCTCGATAATGGTCAGCCGAACCCGCAACTCCGACAGCGGCTGCAAAATCGCGGGGGCAAGCGGTGTATTTTCCGACTCAAGCATCATGTCGCCAGTGGCGAACAATGCCACTTCATCGCCTCGCAATGGACTCGCGAGGTCAGCCTCGTAAACCTTCGGCAATTTGTTTTTCGGCGAAATAATCCGGTGCAGCAAATCGCCGTCATCGGTCATCAGGAGCAAGCCGGTGGTTTCCTTGTCGAGACGGCCAATCGGCGCCAGTACGGGTTTGCGGATGCGAAAACGATCCGGCAACAGATCGTAGACCAGTCGCCCCTTGTCTTTGGTCGAACAGGTATAGCCTGCCGGTTTGTGAAGCATCAACAACATGCCTGCAGGCGGGTCCAGCGGCTCGTCATCCACGCGTATATTGTCATGCGTGGTGGCGTCGTCGGCATACAGGACTTCCCCGGCGGCATCGGTGATGCGCCCCTCGCGAAACATTAGCGTCACTTCCTTGCGACTGCCATAACCCAGATTGGAAATATGTTTTACCAGTTTCATTGTTTTTCCGTGTCATTACTTGATGGCTTCAAACACTTTGAAACCGTCTTGCGTCGCCAGCAACCTGTGCTGGGCGAAGTGGCTTGCAAGGCTGGCTTCGTAAGGCAAATGGCGATTGGCCACCATGTAAAAGCGCCCGCCGGGCTTTAGCGATTTCGCAGCGGCCTCGATGAAAGCCTGTCCGAGCGCCTGCACTTCTTCGCGACCCTGGTGAAACGGAGGATTGCTTATCACAAAATCAAATGGGCCCTGAACACCCCGAGTTACGTCATGCCAGTAATATCTCAACTGCCTGACAGCCTCGAATTTCGCCAAATTCAATTTCGCACATTCCAGCGCACGGTCTTCGGCTTCATACATATCCATCGCCTTGACGTTTTCACACTGGCTTAAAACCGTATGGGCCAAATAACCAAGGCCTGCTCCCAGATCAGCACCGTGTCCCGCCAGATCTTTCGGCAAATGCATCGTCAATAATTTTGAGGCGTCATCAATCCGGTCCCAGGCGAAGATACCCGGACGCGAGATAAACCCGGTGGACTCGACCATCCGTGGTGAGTCCTGATTCAGCCAGTCGTGCAATAACGCTTCGTTGATATTTTTTCTATCGGCCCAAAACACTCTGCATTTATTTTTACTCATCGATTGAAGATTGGGTGCCAGTTGGCGAAGATCACTTTCGCCAGATTTCGCGCCTGCGCTATTTTGCATGCTGACGACGACCAAACCGTCTTCGCTGGCTTGCCGAAGAGCATGTGCAAACAAGGCGCGCGTTTCATCGCGCTGAGGCGGGGGCAATACCAGCACTATTGGATAGGCCTGCCGGGCATGTTGAATTATTGGCCAACCCGCGCGCTCCAAATCATCGGCAAAGGGTTTGAAGCTTTGCTGGCAATCGAGTTGTTCGGCTTTTATCTGCACTGGAATCGGGCCATATCGAGCGCGTAAAAAAAGAGCATGTCCGCGCCACTTAATCGCTCCCGTCAGGAACGGATACCATAAAGCGGCAGATGCGGGGCTTTCGTGAGTCATGGGGCATATTTTACCGCTATTGTGCTGACCGTGAAGATTACTGGCCAAATTGGTGCCTTTTTACGTTTAATAATGCAGCTCGGAAGGCTTAGAATTAACTTTGTATCATTGAGGAGAGAAACCATGCGTCACGGTCATATGCTGATTGGTAGTGCCTTGCTTGTACTCATGCTGTCATCATGTAAAAAAGAAGAAGCCATCACGGCAGCCCCTCCGGTCGCGGAACCGGCAACGCCTGCCAAAACATCCGAGCCAGCACCCGAGCCTGCCGCTAGCGCCTCGGTTGCCGAAGTTCCGGCTGCCGCGCCGGTGGATACCGATTTCAGCGTGGAAAGCGTGCCGGTTACGACCGTGTCGCTACCGCCCTTTCCTTTTTTCAAAACACCGGAAGGCCTGGTCAACAATCTGGATGACAAGGACAGCATGATTGGTTTCGATCGCCATTTCTTTCTTGCCGGAAAAAAACTGGTCCCGGTCGAAGGCAAGCTTTACCATAATTTCATGAACCTCGGTAACGCCGATACCGGACGCAAATATTCCGAAATTGAATTTCACCGCAATTATGAAAACGCCATCACGGCACTGGGCGGCAAGAAAATCAGCACAACACAATTTACCCGCGAAATCATCAATGCCGCCGGCGGTCTTGGGCCGGTTGAAAAATACTGGCGCAGCACGGCACCGACTTCCGCTTACGAGCATTACAGCTATTTGATCCGTACCGCAGACAAAGAATACTGGATCCATATCGCTACCGGCGCCTTTCCAACACATGGCTATGTGACGGTCCTTGAAAAAGAGGGCATGAAGCAATCTGTCGGCTTTCTGGACGCGAGTGCAATGAAAAAAGCGCTTGATGCCGATGGCCGTGTCGCCTTGTATATCAATTTCGATATCGACAAAGCCACGCTGCGCCCCGACAGCCAGCCCGTGATGGATGAAATCAACAAACTGCTCACCGCCAATACCGACCTGAAACTGTCGATTGAAGGTCATACCGACAACACCGGTGCTGCAGAACATAACCGGAAGCTCTCCGCAGCACGTGCTCGCAGTGTTTTTGGTGCGCTGGTCGGTCTTGGCATTGATCCGGCCCGCTTGAGTTCAAAGGGATTTGGTCCGGACAAACCACTTGCCAGCAATACCAGCGAAGAAGGACGCGCAAGCAATCGCCGCGTTGAACTGGTCAAAATGTAGACATATTTCCTTGCAGATAAAAAACGCCGCGCATTGCGGCGTTTTTTATAGCTGAATGACGAGTCATCAATCCGGCTATTGGCTGAACGCCTTAACTTTAACCGTAAACTTTTTTTGCGTCGATCTGTTCTTGTTTTTGCAAATTGAATGCAACCAACAGAAGGAAAGACTTGTGAAAAAAATAATGATTGCCGCCATCACTCTTTGTATCGGCTTTGCTGCCACCGCCGATGCGGCCCGTTATGACCGGGCAGTGCGCCTAGGCAGTACCAAACTGAGTCATATCGAAAACGACAAGGATGTACTTCGTTTTCGCAATTGCCGCAATGGCGTTAGCGCGATACAACTCCGTGTCAGCCGCGGCAAGGTCGAGATCGAAAAACTCTGGGTACGTTACGAAAACGGCAATCGCGATTATCTAAATGTCCGCGACCGTATTTCCAAAGGCGGTTCGACACGCTGGATCGACTTGCAGGGCGGCCGCCGCTGCATCAAGGAAATCGGCATCATCGGCGATACCGAACGCAGCTTCGATCAGGCGCGAGTCGATATCTGGGCTCGGTAGATGCACGTAGCTACTGCGCCTGAAAGCCCTCCCCTCATGGGAGGGCTTTGTTTTGCATCCATTAAGCCTAATGACAGAATTTGCGTCTCGATGCCTATATGATTTGAAGCTTGCATGCTTTCGGGAATACGGATGCGCCAAACTATTTTATTCGCCGTCTGTGTTGCCGGCATAAGTTTCAGTCAGGTGGCGAACGCAGAATTACCACCGCGCTTCCCACCCGCCGCTGTCTGGCATCAAAACATTACCGAAGCAGCCACTCACCCGCAGTCATCGACAATGATCACCAGTCTCGTCAATCTCGGCGGATTCGGCTTTGGCCGGATGCAAATTGACTTCGGCATGCGAATTGTTCATGCAGCGCCTGGAGCACCTACACGCACAATCATCGGATTTCCCGCTGCCAACGAATACTACTCACCCGATTGCGAGCCGATTGGCACGGCGATGCCAGTGCCGGCAAATGCCGCGATCGAATCATCCTCGAATCTGAGCTGCGACAACAATAATGGCGATTGCCATCTGCTCGTCGTGCAGGAAAACGTTTTGTACGAAGCCTACCGGGCGAATGCATCTGGCAGCACCGGCTTGCAATCCCAGTGTCTGGCGATCTGGAAACTCGATAGCGTTTATCAGGCAAGCAATCGTGGTGATCATTGCACCAGCGCCGACGCAGCGGGCTTCCCGATTGCACCGCTTTTGTTCAATGCAGACGAGGTTTACGCCGCAACACAAATTACCAATGGCGATCTGGGGCATGCCATTCGATTCATCTTGCCTAATGCACGCATGGCGTCCAACGATCCGGCCCCCAACACGACTCGCCGCATCCCGGTTTATGTGCGGCCTGCCAGTCACGCTGGCGGCCCCAGCGGACCTCCCAGTACCGTCCCCTATGGTTCCCGTCTCCGGTTGCGTGCAGATTTTCCAGTGCATTTATACAACGCTGCTGCACAAGTTATTTTGCGTACGATGCAACGTTACGGCATCGTGCTATCCGATGGCGGAAATATTGCACTAACTGCTGAAGACGATCTCTACACCACGCACAAATGGGCCGAGTTGAACATCAATTCACGCCTGTTCGACCAGGCGGTTCCTGGCTCACCCGTTCGCGTACAGGACTTTTCCGTTATCGACACCGGCGATCGAGTCATTGAAACTTACGACTGCGTACGCAATGCCGAGCCAGCAGCAAGCATTCCCAAAAATTTGACGGCGCGCATTTCGCAACGTCGTTCTGGCGCAAAAACGATTAACCTATCTTGGCAAGACGGTACTGCAAAAGTCGACATTTATCGCGACGGGGTTTTTCGTGCGAGTATTAACAACATCGGTAAATACTCGGAAAAACCTGGAAACAATCCACGCCCAAGCTATATAGTCTGCAATTTCGACAGCAATAATTGTTCGAGCGCCGCCATAGCCTTGCCTGACATGTACATCGACCCACCGCGCCCTCGTCCACGATAGGGCAAGTCTTTCTGGAAGCATTACTTTTCGCAGGATTGTTTTCGTCGGGCTTTGATACTAGTCTGACAATGTTTTATTCGCAGGACGTCCTTCAATGAAGTTACTGCATATCTCGCTTAAATTACTCGCCGCAACCGCACTCATCGCGGTAGCGCTTGATCATTCATGGCCTGCGACAGATTTACAGACTGCGTTGCCTCCGCCTTCCGCGCCGGCACGCGGCGTTGATGGCTGGGTTTATGATCAATATCCCAATTTCGTTCCGCTTCAACGCTCAATCAAACCAAGAACAGGCGAGCTTCCCCCTCAATATCGCGTCTCGCCGATTTCGCCATTTGCGATAAATTGCGAAGGTGCAGCTCAAACCGGCACATCCTACGTGAATGCCGAAGTAGAGCCATCGGTTGCCGTGAATCCGACGAACCCCGACAATTTAATCGGGGCATGGCAACAAGACCGCTGGTCAAATGGTGCTGCGCGCGGTTTAGCCGCGGGCATTTCTTTTGATGGCGGCAGAACCTGGACTCAGCGCCTGATTCCGTTTTCTCGTTGCAGTGGAGGCACGGCATTCAACGGCGGCAATTACGAGCGTGCAACCGACCCATGGGTGACGTTTTCTCCCAACGGCACTGCACACGTAATGGCTTTGAGTTTGAATCGGGCGACCGGCTCGCAAAATGCAATGCTTGCCAGTCGCTCACTTGATGGCGGATTGACCTGGAGTAACCCGGCCACCTTGATTTTAGACATTGATGGCGTCGCATTTTTCAATGATAAAAATGCCATTACTGCCGACCCGACAGACTCCAATTATGTCTATGCCGTTTGGGATCGTTTGGCTGCAAACGGCAATGGGCCCACTTATTTTGCACGCAGTATTAACGGCGGCCTGAGTTGGGAAGCTGCAAAAATAATCTACAACCCTGGCGGCACCGGACAAACCATTGGCAATGTCATCACGGTATTACCCGATGGCACTTTGATTAATTTACTCACCAAGCTGGTCACTGTTGCCGGCACTGACGTGGCCACCATTGAGGTCATGCGATCAACCGACAAAGGTGCAACCTGGTCGCAACCGTTTCTGATTTCCGATTTGCTCGCCATTGGCACCAGTGACCCTGAAACCGGCACCCCTATTCGTGATGGTTCCATTCTTGGGCAAATCGCGGCCAGTCCGAACGGGAAGCTTTACGTGGTCTGGCAGGACGCGCGCTTTAGTGGCGGCGTGCGTGATGGCATTGCGTTTTCGCAATCGCTTGATGGCGGCTTTACCTGGTCCAGTCCGGTCCGAATCAATCCCGACAACAACGTGCAAGCAATGATCCCCACGGTTCATGTGCGGGCCGATAACACTATCGGTATCAGCTATTATGATTTACGAAGCAATACCTCAGATCCAGCCACTTTATTGACCGACTATTGGCTAAGCACTTCCAGCGATGGCATAAGCTGGAGTGAAAGTCGCATTACCGCCCCCTTTGATTACACCACCGCTCCTTTTGCGGGTGGTTATTTTATTGGCGATTATCAAAGTCTGGTCAGCAGCAATAATGTATTCATACCCTTTTTTGTCAAAACCAATAGCGGTGACTTTGCCAATCGCACCGACGTATTTGCAGCGCCGGCTATTTTCAAGCTTGCCAGAAAGTCGTTTGTTGCCACTCCGGCAGCGGCTACAAAAAGCACATCGCTCAAGCAACGCGCACATCAAAATATACGCCGCGTAAAACTGCAAAGAGCCTACAAAAGGAACATTATTCCTGCACAGGAACCAGGCCGTATTTAATGGGCATTACGATCGAATCCGCATTACCGGCCTCGCCCTGCGTTCGCAATTGCTGTCTTGATGAACAAGATGTCTGTATGGGTTGCGGCCGCCACATCAACGAAATTCTCGCCTGGCATCAAGCCAGCGCCGAAGAACGCGAAGTAATTATCGCCGTCGCTGAACAAAGACTGGAAAACAGGAAAATACAAACGCGCCGGCAAAATCCCTGACTGCATTTACTTTCCCTCGTGAATCCCACGACAATAGCCCCTGATTCGAAACGGGCTTGCATGACGATGGAAATCGAGAAGAAACAAAACCACCTGAAACTTCGCACCACGCTGGCATACGCCAAGGGCGCCTACACTGTAGAAATCAAGATAGGT
>Ga0208115_1000480_pt1 | contig 10057 bp, 5 predicted proteins | sample LakWasMeta4_LOW4_2_FD_183856 | JGI IMG/M metagenome (GOLD analysis project Ga0208115, IMG submission 183856) | Freshwater sediment methanotrophic microbial communities from Lake Washington under simulated oxygen tension - Sediment Metagenome... | ecosystem: Environmental > Aquatic > Freshwater >...
CTTTTTCATCCAATAATTTCAAGTCTAAAAATACATTTTCAGAATAATTATCCAATTGAAGAATGGGTTTAGACGTAATGGAATTGATGCTAAAAGGAACAGTTTTCGTTATTAATAATTTGGAATTATAATCAAAAACCTGAATCTGAGCTTTAAGATTTTGTTCTGAATTCAATGATTCATTTACTGCAACAATTTCGTTTTTGGCATAATCATAAACCAATTGGTTGATGTTGTTTGCTTTTCGAGTGGCATAATAACTCGAAGTAGGCAACAAATAATAATCATACAATTGCCAATAAAAGGATGGCCAAGCCGAGTTTAACATCCATTGAATAATGCCTGTCGATTGTGGAATTCTTGCCCTGAAACCTTCGAACATTCCGCTCATTGCTTCATATCCAAGAACATCGGATTTCAATAAATATTCGTTTAAATCTTTAGATTTTCCGTAACGATTGTCAATCATCGAAGTATTTACGTCTAGGTTTCTGAACGCCACCGCCGAGAGGGTACAATGATAATTCCAATCCGTATTTATGGGCCAAAGTTTGTCTTCTGGAATCATTTTTTTGATGCTTTCCAAAGGTGGAATTGCTGCTCCGGGAGAAGTCTCGGTGTTGAAACCAAAAGCACCTCCGTTTTTCTTGTCTTCGAACCAATAATTGGGAGAAACATATTCATAAGGACCATTCATTTTTACGCCAACAGGCCCGCTCACTTCGCTGGTTCTTGTTCCTGCGGTCAATAAATAAGGGCGATTATCGATTTTTGCTATCAGATTTTTGTATTTGATTTCCAATTCGGGTTTTGGTAATTTATCACTTCCCAAAAACCAGACAAAAATACTCGGATGATTTCTCAACCAATGGATTTGGTCAGTCAAAGATTCGAGCGCAAGATTGACGTCAGCTTCTGTTTGGATTCCGCCAAAAGCATCGCAGGGTTTCCCCAAATATTCTTCCCATTCCCATTGACAACTCCAGCCAACCATTGCCAAAATCCCGTATTTGTCGCACAAATCATAAATATCTTGCGATGTTCCCCAAATACTTTCGAATCGCAAAGTATTCAGGTTCATATGTTTTACATATTGCAATTGGGTTTCCAGACTTTGTTTCGTGTCTCGAAGGAAAATATCATCAGTCCAACCGGCTCCTTTTATCAATATTTTTTTTCCGTTCAGTATAAATCCTTTGTGACCTTCCGGTGTAAAATAAGTTTCTATCTCCCTGATTCCAAAAACGATTTCATCGGAATCTGATGTTTTTTTATTGGTTTCAAAACGAAGGGAAAGCTTTTGTAAATTGGGTTCGCCAAGATTATTGCACCACCAAAGTTTCGGGTTTTTAACGTATAAAGAGGCAATTTCATTTGAAGTTAAAGTTATGTCACGAGTTTCTTTCGGGTTTAATTTTACGGGATAACGGAATTCATTCTTCCCGATTTTCCCCACCAAGGTTCCGGAAACAATTTCAGAAGTGTGGTTTTCGAGTTCGGTTTTTATGGTCAACCAAGCTTCTTTAAGCGTTGTGGTATTTACTTTTGATTGAACAGCCGTATTTTTTAACCCGACTGCACCATCAATTTCAACATAAACAGGACGCCAGATTCCCATATTTTCATCCAAAGGTCTTGGATTCCAATCCACAAAACCGGTGTTAAAATCGCCGGGTTGCGCTCGAAATATTTCAACTGCAAGAAGGTTTCCTTTCTTTTTAGCCAAAGCTGTAATGTCAAATGCAAATTGTCTGAAAGTTCCAAAGACTTTTTCTCTCGAAGCTATTAATTTTCCGTTGAGCCATATATTGGCATAATAATTTATTCCGTCAAAATGAAGAGAAATATTGCTTTCCGGATTGCTATTTGGCAAATCAAATTCGGTTTTATACCACCAGGAATCATCAAATTGGCTTTTGTCTATTTTTGTGTAATTATCACCTACAAAAATGTCTTTGTACAAACCATTGGCAGTCAAAACACCCATAACGGTTGAAGGAATGCTTGCTTTGTACCAACTTTCCGAATTATTTCCAGCCGAAGATAGTGTAGCTCCATCACTAGAGATTTTCTTGTTTTGTTGGACTTTCCAGTTTTTATCTAATTGTATTCGGCTTGAAATAGTGGATTTTGTTCCGGCAAAAGATTGGAACGAAAAGGCAATTATCAGCAACAGAATAAATGTATTGGATGCTTTTTTCATTTTTTATAAATTATTTTTTATTCTTTCAACTGTATTTTGTCTTGAAACATACAATGAAGGCAAAGGGTTTTTTAAAAAAATCCTTGCAAGTTTACTCAGAACCTGCAAGGAGAATAACTAAAAAGCTAACCAAAACTTTTTAAAAATAATAACGTTTAAACGCTTCCATTGCCGTGTATTCTGCAAGTCCTAAAGCATTGTATTTGTCTGCGGTGTTTTTTGTGCGTTCTTCAACCCTTACCCAAAATTCTCTTGAATCTTCTCCTTGAAACATAACGGAATCTTTTTGGGATTGATGGTAAAAAATGGCTTTTCGTTTCTTTAACACCTGATCTTCGCTCATTGGAACTGCCATCTCAATTTCTTGTGGTTCCCATTCGTGCCAAGCGCCACGGTACAACCAAACCCAACAATCGTTTAAGAAAGGTTTCGATTTTAATTTTTCTATTGCTGCAAAAATGGCGTCTAGACAAACTTTATGAGTTCCGTGAGGATCTGCCAAGTCTCCCGCAGCATAAATTTGGTGGGGTTTGATTTTCGTAATTAAATTGCTAATAATTTCAATGTCTTTTTCACTGAGATTATTTTTTTTGATAGTTCCAGTTTCATAAAAAGGCATGTCCAAAAAGTGAACCTGATTATCCGGAAGTCCTAAAAAACGAGTTGCTCCCAAGGATTCTTTTCGTCTGATTTGTCCTTTTATTTTACGAATAATCAATTCATCGGCTTTGCTGATTTTTCGGGTTTGCAAAGCGAGAATTACATTTTTGATGGTTTTATTATTTTCATCAGCAATATCAAGGGCAACTTCGGCATAACGCAACGCTTCTTCGTCTGAAACCGCTATATTCCCTGAGGTTTGATAAGCAACGTGTACTTCGTGTCCTTGTTCTACCAATCTGTCAAATGTTCCTCCCATAGAAATTACATCGTCATCTGGATGCGGACTGAAAATGATTACTTTTTTCTTCTTTGGCATAGCTCTTTCCGGTCTGTTTTCATCGTCAGCATTCGGTTTTCCGCCTGGCCATCCGGTAATAGTATGTTGGAGTTTATTAAACATTTTTATGTTCAAATCGTAGGCTTGACCTTCTTCTGCGAGTAATCCTGACATTCCGTTGTCGTTGTAATCTTTGTCGTTTAGCTTCAAAACCGGTTTTTTTACTTTTTCGCAAAGCCAAACTATTGCGCTGCTTTTCAATTCTTCTGTCCAAATGCAGGAAGAAACAAGCCAAGGTGTTTTTATTCGGGTAAGCTCTGATGCAGCTTCTTTATCCATAACAAATGTGGTATTGTTATGAATTTGTAAATAAGTTGCAGGAACTTGTGACGAAACTTCGCCTTCGATGGTTTCTTTAATGATGGAAGCTTTATTTTCTCCCCAAGCCAAAAGCACGATTCTTTTTGCTTTTTTGATGGTTCCAATTCCCATTGTTATTGCTCTTCGAGGAACATTATTTATTCCTAAAAAAGCCGCTGCGGCATCAACTCTTGTAATGTGGTTTAAAGTAATGCTTCTGGTACCGGAATTAGAATGTGAACCGGGTTCGTTAAATCCAATATGTCCTGTTCGACCAATTCCAAGTAATTGAAAATCCAATCCTCCTGCTTTTGAAATGGCTGCTTCATACGACAAACAATATTGGTCTAAGTTTTCCTGGGCAATCATTCCATCCGGAATATGTACATTTTCGGGTTTTATATCGATATGCCTGAATAGATTTTCGTGCATAAAATAGTGGTAACTTTCGATATTATCTTTTTCCATTGGATAATACTCGTCAAGATTGAAAGTGATTACGTTATGAAAACTCAATCCTTCTTCCTGATGCAATCTGATTAACTCTTCATAAACTTTTATAGGCGATGATCCTGTGGCAAGTCCTAAAATGCAGTTCTCGTTTTTGGATTGTTTTTTCCGAATTATGCCTGCTATTTCTTGTGCGACAATTTTGGACGCAATTTCAGATGATTTGAAAATGGTATTGTGAATTTTCTCAAATCTTGTTTCTTCAAATTGTCCAGGTTCTTTATGCGAAATGGCTAAATTGTTTTGATCTTGATTTTGCATTTTGTTGTAAATAGTTTATTTTTTTGTTTAATCAACTTTACAAATGTATTTCTAAATTTAAAACAAGAAATAGAGATATGCGTATTATATTCTTCAAATTACGCATCTGTTTTTAGGTTAAATTTGTTTAAACTAATAGGTAAAAAGATAAATATTTATCCGTGAACGGTTTCTTTTTTTCCATAGTTTGTGATTAATTCGCCTTCAAAATCGATCCATTCTTGCCAACGTTTGTCAACATCAACTTTCTCTGAATATTTTCTGGCGAAGCGCAAAAATGTGGTGTAATGTCCAGCTTCACTTATCATTAATTCTTTGTAAAACGCAGCCAATTCTTGGTCTTCAATATTTTGTGATAATACTTTGAATCGTTCGCAACTTCTGGCTTCAATCATTGCGGAGAAAAGCAATCTATCTACAAAAGCATCGTTTCTGCTTCCGTCTTTTTTCAAAAACTTGAAAAGTTCGTTGACATAATGGTCTTTTCTTTCTCTTCCTAAAGTCAATCCACGTTCTTTGATAATGTTGTGAACCCTTTGAAAATGCTCAATTTCTTCTTTGGCAATTTCCAACAAATCAGTAACCAAATCTACGTGTTCCGAATTATAAGTGATTATTGTAATGATGTTTGTTGCCGCTTTTTGCTCGCACCAAGCGTGATCGGTCAAAATTTCTTCGATGTTCGATTCGACGATGGTTACCCATCTTGGGTCGGTGGCTAATTTTAATCCTAGCATTTTTTTGTTTTTTGAACTGTAAAAATACTGATTTTATTTGTTGTAAAATGGGTTGAATTGCGGTTTATTTTCCTTATTTTGCATCGTGAATAGTTAGAATATTTAGGGTAATTCAATTTATATTCTTTGTTAAACACATAGATTCATAGATTTTATTGATGCCTTCAAGGCGTTTCACTTTTTTATAGTAATACATAGCTCTGTGCAACCAAGAATTGGTTTATCTCATTCTTTTTTCTATGAATCTATGCGTTTCATTTTATGTTTTTTAATAATTTAAATAATTGAGCCCCAAGTGGTTTATAGTAGTTTTATGATTGCAAATCAGCGCGTTTTAATCCTTGGATTTGTTTGGCCAGAGCCTAATTCTTCAGCGGCAGGAGGTAGGATGGTGCAATTGATTTCTATTTTTAAGGAACACGGTTTCGAGGTTACTTTTGCCAGTTCCGCTTCGGATAGTGATTATATGATTGACTTGGAATCTTTGGGCGTTGTCAAGAAATCCATCACTTTAAATTGTTCCAGTTTTGATGTTTTTGTAAAGGAATTAAATCCTTCAATTGTGTTGTTTGATCGTTTCATGATGGAAGAGCAATTTGGCTGGCGCGTTGCCGAAAATTGTCCTGATGCCTTGCGATTGTTGGATACCGAAGATTTGCATTGTTTGCGTTTGGCACGCCAAAAAGCATTCAAGGAAAATCGACAATTTTCAACTGATGATTTGTTGGTGGAAGACGTTGCCAAACGAGAAATTGCCAGTATTTTGCGTTGCGATATTTCTTTGATGATTTCCGAATTTGAAATGGAATTGTTGCAATCTGTTTTCAAAATCGATGCTGATTTATTGTATTATTTGCCTTTATTGTTGGAACCCGTTGCTGTTTCAGCCATCCAATATTTACCTTTATTCGAAGATAGAAAAAACTTTGTGTTCATTGGAAACTTCCTTCACGAACCCAATTGGAATGCAGTTCAATATCTGAAAGAAACGATTTGGCCACTCATCAGAAAACAAATGCCGGAAGCGGTTTTGCAAATTTACGGAGCGTATCCAAGTCCAAAAGTATTGCAATTGCACCAACCCAAACAAGGTTTCTATATTATGGGTCGAGCCAATGATGCCCAAGAAGTCGTAAAAAATGCCCGAGTGGTTTTAGCTCCTTTGCGTTTTGGTGCAGGAATAAAAGGAAAGTTGGTAGAAGCAATGCAATGTGGAACACCAAGCGTGACAACAACCATTGGAGCCGAATCAATGTGCGGCGATTTGCCTTGGAATGGATTTATTGCTGATGATGCACAAGTTTTTGCCGATAAAGCGGTGGAATTGTATCAAGACAAAGACCTTTGGTTAAAAGCCCAAGAAAACGGATTTAAAATTATAGAAAAAAGGTATTTGAAATCCTTGTTTGCAGATGATTTTGTAAAGCATATTTTGGAAATACAAACTCATTTAAAACAACATAGATTGCGTAATTTTATGGGCACAATGTTGCAACATCATACTTTGACCAGTACAAAATATATGTCAAGATGGATAGAGGAGAAGAATAAGAGAATTTAATAAATTAATATTATGGCAAAAGCAATTATATTCAACATTCTAAAAACACTTGGTCTTTTTTTTATGACGGTTTATTTATCATTATTAATAACTAATCTGATATTTGATTACAAATACACTATTTCACCAACTTTGAAATTGGTTTTATATTCAATGATAGATATAACAGTTTGTGGAATTGCTTTTATGTTATTCTTATTATATAAAATTCAAAAAAAAATTCAAAAAAAAAATGCTGAATTTTATGGATATCTGTATTCGCTGATTATTGTATCTGCTTTGACCATTTATTCTATAATAGAATTAATTATATTTATAAATTAAATAACCTTCATTGCTCGGATGTCTTGCTTCAATACCATGGAATATATTTCACGAAGTATTGAGGTGAATAATAATTTTAGCAACCTAATAGGCACGGCTCTCAGACTTAATTAATATTTAAAATGGAGAACAATAAATCAAGTGACAATAAGAAGAATTGGCTTAAAATTATTATAGAAAATATTATTGATTTTATATTGAGTTGGCGTTAGATTTCCCCTTTTTTTGAATGACAGATTTACTAACATCTATTCTGTTAAGTTTTGATTAATTGATATTTAAAAAAAATCCCGTTCTATTTCTAAAACGGGATTTTATATATAAACAAAACAGCTATTACGCTAGCATAGTCACTGGGTTTTCAATATATTGTTTCAAAGTTTGCAAGAACTGTGCTCCGGTTGCGCCGTCAATAGTTCTGTGATCGCAAGCCAAAGATAACATCATTGTATTTCCTACCACGATTTGTCCATTTTTCACCACTGGTTTTTCCACAATCGCTCCTACGGATAGGATGGCAGAATTCGGTTGGTTGATGATGGAGTTGAACTCTGTAATTCCAAACATTCCAAGGTTGGAAATCGTGAAAGTACTTCCTTCCATTTCGGTAGGCAATAATTTTTTGTTTTTGGCTCTTCCTGCAAGGTCTCTTACGCTTGTTCCAATTTGAGATAAACTCATACCATCCGTAAATGGTAAAACAGGAACAACCAATCCGTCTTCAACGGCAACAGCAACACCAATATTCACGTGATAGTTGAGGATGATAGATTCAGCAGTCCATTGTGAATTGATTTTCGGGTGTTTTTTCAAAGCCAAAGCAGTAGCTTTAATTATCATATCGTTAAAAGATACTTTGGTATCTGGAACGCTGTTGATAATCGCTCTTGATTTCATTGCTTCGTCCATTGTTACCTCAATTACCAAGTTGTAATGTGGTGCGGTAAACAAGGATTCTGCCAAACGTTTCGCAATGATTTTACGCATTTGCGAATTCTTGATTTCTTCGGTGGCAACTTGTCCTGCAGGAAGATAAGGTTTTGGAGCTGGTTGTTGCCCCTCGACTGCGCTCGGGGTGACAGCGTGAGTTACGGTTGTCGGTGCTGTAGCAGCTTGTGGAGTGAAATTCTCTACATCACTTTTAGTGATACGTCCGTTTTCTCCAGAACCTTTTACTTGAGACAATTGAATTCCTTTTTCGCTGGCAATTTTCTTTGCCAATGGTGAAGCTAAAACACGTTGCCCGTCAGCAGATGCTTCCTGAACAATTGGCGCAGCTTCTGTAGTTGGTGCCGATTTTGTTTCTTCCGTAGCAACTGTAGCTGGAGTTGTTCCTCCTATTTTGTAATTTTCGGCAATGCCGCTAATGTCTGTTCCCTCTGGTCCAATGATAGCCAATAGGCTGTCAACAGGAGCCGATTGTCCTTCTTGAATTCCGATGTATAATAAAGTTCCTTCGTTGAAAGATTCGAATTCCATTGTTGCTTTATCGGTTTCGATTTCTGCAAGAATATCACCTTCGGCAACTTTATCGCCTACTTTTTTCAACCAGGTTGCTACAGTTCCTTCGGTCATTGTGTCACTCAAACGAGGCATTGTAACGACGACAACTCCTTTTGGCAACTCGACTGCGCTCGGTGTGACAGATGATGTTGCTACTGCCTCTTTTTTAACTTCTGTTGCTGCTGGAGCTTCTTCTTTTGCTGGAGCTGCAACAGGTTTTGCTGCTAATAAAGCTGAAATATCTTCGCCTTCATTTCCTATAATTGCCAATAAAGAATCTACTGGTGCAGTTTCTCCGGCTTGAATGCCAATATGTAAAAGGGTTCCTTCATTGAAGGATTCAAATTCCATTGTTGCTTTGTCGGTTTCAATTTCGGCAAGAATATCGCCTTCACTGATTTTGTCGCCTACTTTTTTTAACCAAGTCGCTACCGTTCCTTCCGTCATTGTATCGCTCAAACGAGGCATTGTTATTATTGTTGCCATAATTGATTATAGTTTATGAGGTAAAAATGGATAGTTTTCTTGGGCGTACACCACGTCGTACAATTGTTGGATTTCCGGATATGGAGATTCTTCGGCAAATTTCACGCATTCTTCGATTAAATCTTTTACTCTTTGATCGATGGCTTCAATTTCTGCTTCGGTAGCATATTTTTGATCTTTAATAACGTCTAAAACTTGAGTAATAGGGTCAATTTTTTTGTATTCTTCGACTTCTTCTTTCGAACGGTATAATTGGGCATCTGACATAGAGTGTCCTCTGTAACGATAGGTTTTCATTTCAAGAAAAGTGGGTCCTCCACCGCTGCGCGCTCTTTCGATAGCTTCAGTCATCGCTTCGGCAACTTTTACAGGATTCATTCCGTCAACTGGTCCGCAAGGCATTTCGTATCCTAAACCGAGTTTCCAAATATCTGGATGATTTGCGGTTCTTTCGACAGAAGTTCCCATTGCATAACCGTTATTTTCAACGATAAAAACTACCGGAAGATTCCAAAGCATAGCCATATTAAAAGTTTCGTGCAATGAACCTTGTCGAGATGCACCATCACCAAAATAAGTCAATGTTACTCCGCCGGTATTATTGTATTTATCACCAAAAGCAATTCCTGCACCTACAGGAATTTGTCCGCCTACAATTCCGTGACCGCCATAAAATCCGTGTTCTTTCGAGAAAATGTGCATAGAACCGCCCATTCCTTTTGAAGTTCCGGTAACTTTTCCTAAAAGTTCAGCCATTACACGTTTTGGATCTACGCCCATCCCAATAGGTTGAACGTGATTTCTGTATGCGGTAATCATTTTGTCTTTGGTCAAGTCCATAGCGTGCAATGCGCCTGCTAAAACGGCTTCCTGACCATTATATAAGTGTAGAAATCCTCTAACTTTTTGTTGAATGTATAATGCTGCAAGTTTGTCTTCAAACTTTCTCCAAAGGAGCATGTCTTCGTACCACTTTAAATAAACCTCTTTTGTTACTTCTTTCATGTGTTTTTTTATTTTTTTGCTAAAGTGTTGTTGTGTTTGGTTTTTTATAACCGACTCACGCAAAAATAGTTTCCTCACCCCAAATTTGCAAGTTGCAAAAATAAGACATTCCGAGTAAGCATTAAAATTTAAAAGGTAATTTTTGGTTTTTTTTATAAGAAGTGCTT
>Ga0208115_1000485_pt1 | contig 9977 bp, 7 predicted proteins | sample LakWasMeta4_LOW4_2_FD_183856 | JGI IMG/M metagenome (GOLD analysis project Ga0208115, IMG submission 183856) | Freshwater sediment methanotrophic microbial communities from Lake Washington under simulated oxygen tension - Sediment Metagenome... | ecosystem: Environmental > Aquatic > Freshwater >...
TCGGGTTTGGCCGATGTCAGAAACGTGCTGGCGGAAGCCGAACGACGTTTTCACGAGGGCAGGCGAACCGTGTTGTTCGTCGACGAAGTCCATCGTTTCAACAAAACCCAGCAAGACGCATTTCTGCCGCATATTGAACGCGGCACCATTATCTTTGTCGGTGCCACAACGGAAAATCCCAGTTTCGAATTGAACTCGGCACTGCTCTCGCGGTGTCGCGTACACGTGCTCGAATCGGTGAGTGCCGAAGACATCACAGGTGCCTTGCATCGCGCGCTGGATGACGCCGAACACGGGTTGGCCCAATATCGGATAAAAATCAGCGAGGATAATTTGCGCCTCATTGCACAGGCGGCCGATGGCGATGTGCGGCGCGCCTTGACCTTGCTGGAAATTGCGACCGAGCTTGCTGCAAGTGAAAACAATGAAATTACCGAATCGATGTTGTCGCAGGTCTTGGCTGACAGGACGCGGCGTTTCGATAAGGGCGGTGAGCAGTTTTATGATCAAATTTCCGCCCTGCACAAATCGGTAAGAAGTTCGAATCCGGATGCCGCATTGTATTGGTTCAGCCGCATGCTCGATGGTGGCTGCGATCCGCATTATCTGGCTCGTCGCCTGACTCGGATGGCCGTCGAAGATATCGGACTTGCCGATCCACGCGCGCTGCCGATGGCGATTGAGGCCTGGCAGGCCTATGACCGCATGGGTAGCCCGGAAGGCGATCTTGCTCTTGCCCAGTTGGTGATCTATCTGGCCGCCTGTCCGAAATCGAACGCGGCGTATATGGCGTTCAAGGTAGCGCAAAAGGATGTTCGCGATTTGGGTACGCAGGAGGTTCCGCTACATCTGCGCAATGCACCGACAAAGCTGATGAAAGACATCGGTTACGGAAAAAACTATCAATACGATCCGGATGTGGAGGGCGGCGTTGCGCTCGATCAATCCGGATTTCCCGACGCGATGGGCGAACGGGTCTACTACGAACCGGTCAACCGCGGACTGGAAATCAAATTGAAGGAAAAACTCGATGCCTTGCGCGAGGCTCGAAAAAAGGCATTGCAATCGGGCGCAGGGAAAAACAAATGAATTGGACGATGCTTGGAATAGTCATGTCTGGTGGCGCCATCGGAGCGGCAGTGCGCTTTCTGATAGGCGATTTCGCATTGAAGCATTTCAGTCAAAGTATGCCCTGGGGTACATTGATCGTGAATTTGGCCGGATCTTTCGCTGCCGGTTATTGCTATGTATGGCTGGAAAATCGCGGAGCAAGTGCGCTGTATTGGCGCGGTTTTTTGTTGGTCGGCATTCTGGGTGCGCTGACGACCTATTCAGCCCTGATGCTGGAATGTCTCGTGCATTACCGCAGTGATAAACATGCCGAAGCCTTGCTTTATCTGGTAGTTACGCTGGTGGCAGGTCTTTTCCTAGTCTGGCTTGGGGCAAGAACCGGCGATGTTTTCACTGCCGCGCAAGCAGAATGAATCGAACCGTCCTGCGCTGAAGCCCGGATAAGTCTCTCGCAGATTCACACGCGCCTCTAAGCGCTTCCACGGAACCATTGGCATAGACATGAAACAGTACGTCAATCATCTCCAACATACATTGCCATACCTGGTCTGTTTGTTATTGATGTTGCAAAGCGCGCCATTACAAACTTTCACGTTAAACAATCTGCTTGTGCAGGCAGTCTTGTTTTTAACGATCACGATTATTCCGGCCTTGAAAACAGGTCGCATGTCCTACGTGGATCTTGCCTGGCCATTGGGTTTGTTTTTTATCGGCGTTCAAGTGCTTTTGTTCAGTGACGAGTTGACCTATCGAAGTGGAATTATCGCCGCGCTGTATATGTTTGCAGGTGGCCGCATGTCGATGATGGCCTTGCTTGGCCTGCGTATGGGGTTCCTCGACAAGGAATTGCCGCGTTACCAATATCAGCGTTTGCGCTGGCAGCGTCGGGGATGGCAGGAAAAGCCGGCGATGTTGTTTGAAATCGCCAGTCAGGGATTCGCCAATATGACCGTTCTGGCTTTGCCTGCCGTTCTGCAGGCCAGCAATACATCCACTGAACTGTCATGGCTTGAAATACTTGGTTATGCCATCTGGGTAGCCGCCTTCGTTTTCGAATTCATCGCCGATGCCCAGAAGACCCGTTTCGGACTTCGTATGCGGCGTGAAAATCGCAAGGGTCTGCATTGCGATGAAGGCTTGTGGCGCTACAGCCGACATCCCAATTATTTTGGCGAGTGGATGGTATGGAATGCCTTGATAATAAGCTCGATTCCATCGCTCGTTTTACTCTCGGCCGGCATCGGGCTTTGGTTGTCTGCAGCCCATGGCATGGCCTTGCTGTATTTGTCCTATGTCATGTATGTCGTACTAACCCATTATTCCGGTGCGACTCCCTCGGAATATTATTCGGTGCAAAAACGCGCAGGCTACGCCGACTATCAGCGCACTACCAATAGATTCTTTCCCGGCCCCAGAAAGTCCGTCTAGACCGGGTTTCTGCTCTAAAAGCCGGTGATTTCGTTGCACCGGTCATCTCAACCCGGCGATAATGCCGCATCACGTTTCATTATTGGAATATTCCATGTTAGATCCCCATTTGCTTCGCAATTCGCTCGCTGAAACCGCTGCCCGGTTGAAAGCCACCCGCGGTTTTGATCTTGACGTTGCCGCACTGGAAAATCTGGAAGCCGAGCGCAAACATATCCAGACGCGCACGCAGGAATTGCAGAATTTGAGAAACACCCGCTCTAAGTCGATTGGCATGGCGAAAGCCAAGGGCGAGGACGTGGCGGCATTGATGGCGGAAGTAGCTGCCTATGCCGATGAACTGAAATCATCGGAATTCGCACTGGAATCGATCAAGACAAAAATCGAAAATATCGTCCTGAATGTTCCCAATATTCCCGACGAATCGGTTGCCGTCGGCAGTGATGAATCGCAAAACGTCGAGTTGAAGATATTCGGCACGCCACGTTCGTTTGACTTTGAAGTCAAGGATCATATCGCGCTCGGCGAGCGTCACAAGTGGCTCGATGCCGAAGCCGGTGCAAAACTCTCAGGCTCGCGCTTTACGGTTTTGCGTGGCCAGCTGGCGCGTCTGCATCGCGCGCTGGCGCAATTCATGCTCGATCTGCACACCGAACAGCACGGCTATGTCGAGATGAATACGCCCCTGATCGTGAATGCGGAATCCATGCTCGGTACGACCCAGCTACCGAAATTCGAGGAAGATTTATTCAGCACGATGGTCGGCGACAGTAAACGCTATTTGATTCCGACCTCGGAAGTGTCCCTTACCAATCTTGTTCGCGACGAGATTCTCGACGAATCACAATTGCCGATGTTCATGACGGCCCACACGCAGTGCTTCCGTGCCGAAGCCGGCAGCTACGGCAAAGATGTACGAGGCATGATTCGTCAGCATCAATTTGAAAAAGTGGAGTTGGTCGCGATCACGCGTCCGGAGGATAGTTTCGAAGTCCACAAGACCATGACGCACCATGCCGAAACGGTGCTTGAAAAGCTTGAGCTGCCTTATCGCCGTCTGCTGTTATGTACCGGTGACATGGGGTTTGCCGCGGTCAAGACACATGATCTCGAAGTCTGGTTGCCGGGTCAGAATACCTATCGTGAAATCAGTTCGATCTCCAATTGCGGTGATTTCCAGGCACGACGCATGCAGGCGCGCTGGCGCAATCCTGCAACCGGCAAACCGGAACTGGTCCATACCTTGAATGGTTCGGGCGTTGCCGTTGGCCGTTGTCTGGTGGCGGTCATGGAAAATTACCAAAATGCCGACGGTTCGATTACCGTACCGCAGGTGCTTCGCCCTTATATGCGTGGCCTGGAAGTAATTGCTTGAAATACCCCGACTTGAACGATCTGCAGTTTTTTGCCGTCGTGGTCGAACATGGCGGTTATGCCGCCGCCGAGCGCGCGCTCGGCATCCCGAAATCGCGTTTAAGTCGCCGAATTACCCAGCTTGAAACCGATCTTGGCGTACGGCTGCTACAGCGTTCTACGCGCAAATTTTCTGTCACCGATGTCGGGCAAAACGTCTATCGCCATGCGCAAAGCATGCTGGCCGAAGCCCAGGCCGCACGTGAAGTGGTTGATCGCGTGAGCGCCGAGCCGCGCGGCATGATAAAAATCAGCGCACCGGTATTGCTGGCGGAGGACATCCTCAGTCAATTGTTGCCGGAATTCATGCTGCGATACCCGAAAGTTAAAGTGCAGCTTCATGTAAGCAACCGGCGTGTTGATGTGATCAATGAAGGTTTCGATGTGGCGCTTCGTGTACGGAATTCGCTCAGCACCGATGCCGATTTCATCTTGAAGCGTTTCGGCCACTTCAATGAATTGCTGGTTGCAAGCCCCGATTACCTCAAAAACAATGGGCTGCCGCAGCATCCACAGGAGCTGGGCAAGCACGTGACCTTGAGCATGAGTGAAGACGAGGCCAGGCAACGCTGGGAATTACACGGTGCCAATGGAGTCGTCGAGAAAGTCGATATTAATCCCTCACTCATGGCACTGAGCTTTTCCCTGTTGCATCAAGCCGCCATCAAGGGAATTGGCATCGCCTTGTTGCCGCAGATCATTTGCTGCGAAGATCTCAAGGCAGGCCGTCTGCAAAAAGTATTGCCCGACTGGAGCTTGCCACTGGGGATCTGCCATGCCGTTTTTCCTTCGCGTCGCGGCTTGTTGCCGGCGGTTCGGGTGTTTATCGATTTCCTGGCCGACAATTTGCCGGAAAAAATCCAGGCGTCGAATGTCTGACGGTTTTATCGTTTCAAAATTCCAGATCGAGCGCAGCGCACAGATAATCCATCATCGGGGATAGCTCCTGGCAGGATGTCACGATGGTTTTAAGCAATTGGTCGCCACAAACGATCTCGTCGCTGATCGGTGCGGCGGCAATCAGGCTTTTGAGTTTGAGATCTTCTACAAATTCGTGTTCGGCCGGAAATCCGCGAGGAACCCGGACGCTGGCTTCGGCTTCGCGTGAATAGCCGTCCCGGAATTTTTTCGAGTACACCGCTTTTTTCCAGCTGGACGGATTGTCCAGAATGAATTGTCTTACTTTCCGCAGCGTTTCCGGTTCCGGGTGCCAGAGTCCTGCTGCAATAAAACATTGCTTCGGTTGCAGGTGGAAATAGAACTTGGGCGCTTCGCTATCGCGTCCACGCTGATGATAGAAGCGCGCGCCCGAAAAATGTTTGTAAGGCGATTTGTCTTTTGAAAATCGTGCATCGCGGTTTATTCGAAACAGCGAGCCACCGACGGTTCTGGGGTCGGCGACATAATGGGGGCTGATTTTTGCCAGTGGCGCCTGGCAATCGCCAATCAGGGCGAGAAATGGCTGCCTGACATGGGTCTCATACTCCGACTTGTGCTCGGTAAACCATTCGCGATGATTGTTTTTCTGCAGATTGTTGAGAAACTTGAATGTTTTATCGCTGAAATATTTCATAAGCTTGCCTCGATACCCTGACCCCAGACCTGCAATTGGTCGAGCAGGCTTTGCTGCTCCGAATCGGCCAGGCCGCGACATCTTTCAATCTCGAGATAATAGCTTTCGAAACTGTATTCGGATTGTGATGATTCTTTGCCAAGCCGCTCTGCGCGGTAGCTGTTCCAGCGTCTGGTTTCTTGGGTCGAAAGACTGTCAGGCCAATTTCTTGCACGGTAGCGGAACAACAATTCGTCGAATCGGGAGCCCGGTTTCCAGGGCGACAGGAAGTTTTTGAGCTGTGCCGGAGAACTGCTGCGGATAGTCGTGAAAAAGCGCTTGTCACTATCGCTGGCAAATCCGTCGTAGAGGGCGCCATCGGCATCACTGGGCTCATACGCAGCGCGCTTGGTAAAGACTTGCCTTACTTTTTCGGCTATGCCGGAGGCTTGCTGGATCAATGCGGCATTGGCGAGGCATCTGTCCTTGTCGATTCCCAGACGCGCGAAGTCCTCATCGCGGCAATGCGCGAGCGGCAAGATCACCGGACAACGGTTGCCATGAATTTCCTTCAGGGGGATGCGCGACATACCTTCGGGCAAATCGATTTGACGGATGAATACCCGTTCGGAAATATCATCGGCATCCAGTGCGATGAGGTCGCCAGGGTCGGCGCTCAAATCGAACACGATGGCGCGGTTCTTGATATCGGGATGCCATGCTAGGGGGATGACCAGCGCCGCACAACGATGCTGGGCCGGGAACTGCCCCGAGATGTGCAGTACCGGTATTTGCCTGAAGACATCAAGCAGGCCGGCGACTTTTTCCTTGTTGCGAAATTGCAGGTAGTAGTCCCAGAGTTTCGGCTGCGCGGCGCGCAGCTTTCTCGCTAGGCCTATCAAGGCACGAACGTCCGACAGGGCTTCATGCGCCATGCCGTCGCGGGTGCCGTTGGCAGATGCCAAATGCTCCAGTTTGAAGCTGGTGAATCCGTCCTCGCGTTTCGGCCACGCCAGGCCCTCGGGGCGCATGGCATGCGCCAGCCGCATGAAATCCAGTAAATCCCAGCGCGAATTGCCGTTTTTATATTCGCGTTCGTAGGCATCGTGAAAATTCCGGTACAGACCGAACCGGATGAACTCGTCGTCGAATCGAAGGGAGTTGTAGCCGACTGCGCAGGTATTGGATGTTGTTAATTCATCATGGATCGCGGCAAAAAAATCGGCTTCACAGACGCCGTCGCGCAATGCCTGTTGCGGGCTGATGCCGGTGATCAGTGCGGCTTCTGGCGATGGCAGTAAATCATTCGCCGGTTGGCAAAACCAGGATATCGGTTCGTCGATTTCGTTCAGCTCTTCATCGGTGCGAATGGCAGCGAATTGGGCGATACGCGAACGACGGGGATCTCGACCGAAAGTTTCCAGGTCATACCAGAGAAAGGATTTTGCCATGTCGGAACCTTGGTTGAGCCATCGGATTTCTGCCATGCAGAAATATTACGCGCTCGATTCTAACTGGCCCGGATGTGTTCGTGGAAAATAAAACGGAACTCGCTTGCGTCCTGTTCATACGGGAACGAAATCGCTGATCCGGCTTAGATGCCAGAGAGTTGCGCCTGATCCTGGAACATGTTGGTGCCCAGTGTCGGCAAGGACTTTGGCAGATGCAGGCGCGGCATCCCGACGATGTAGCCTTGTGCCATATCGACGCCGCATTCGTAGAGTGTCAGCAGCATGGATGCGTCTTCAACGCATTCGGCTACCGTGATTTTTCCGGCGGTTTCGGCGATAGACGTGAGCGCCGCAATAATGGTCCGGTCGAGATTGTCGTGCGGCAATCCCTGGATCAGCGAACCGTCGATTTTGAGAATGTCCGCTTCAATCTGCCGTAAATAGGCGAAAGTAGAGAATCCGGTGCCGAAGTCGTCCACCGCAATGCGGCAGCCTAGTGCTCGCAAAGCCGATAATTGTTTCTGTGCACTTTCCAGATCGTTGATCGAATGCGATTCGGTGATTTCGAATACCAGTGCTGCCGGATTGACATCGTATTCGACGATTTTGGCCGTGACGTAATCGGGAATGCCGCCTTTTTCGAGCGTCTGTGCGGAGATATTGATCGTTAGCCCGATCGGACGCGGGCTCTCACGGGTTTCACGCAAGGCCATCAGGGCATGATTGATCACCCAGAAATCGATATCCTGCATCAATCCGAAACGTTCGGCAGCGGGCAGGAAGGCATTGGGTGAAATCAACTCGCCCTGATTGCCTTTCATCCGGATGAGGACTTCGAAAAGCGCTTCCGAATAGGGGTTGCGTTCCAACTGACGCAACCAGATATCCTTGCTGTTGTTGTTTCCAACAGCATCGTTTTCGATGCCTTTCAGCGGAACAATAGGCTGGTAACAAAGCGCAAAGCGATCGGTACGGAAAGCTTCTTCCAAACGAACCGACCAGCCCAGATCGACGTCCAGTGCCGCAAGGCGTCCGGTTTCATGTGAATAGATCTGACACTGGTTGCGGCCCGAGGTTTTTGCCATATGACAGGCGATATCGGCGTGCGCCATCGCATCGCTCGGCGAATTGGTGTGCTCGTCGATCTTTGCGCAACCAACCGACAAGGTAATGCGGTAACTCTTGCCGCCATAGGTGAAGGGCGAGGCGGTGAGTACCCGGCGGAAGCCTTCGGCCAATGTCGTCAGGTCGCTGCTGCCGACATTGGTCAGCAAGACGGCAAATTCATCGCCGCCCATGCGTGCCAGATAATCGGCGCCACGCAAACGCGATTTAAGTCGTTGGCTGACTTCGACCAGCAATTTGTCGCCGGCAGCATGGCCGGCGGTGTCGTTGATATATTTGAAGCGATCCAGGTCGATAAACAGCAACATGGCGGTCTGTCCGGTGCGACGCACCTTGCTGCATTCCTGTTCCAGTTGCGATTCGAACCAGCCCCGGTTGTAGAGTTTCGTAAGGCTGTCGTGCTCGGCTTGCCAGCGCAATTCTTCTTCCAGCGCGCGACGTGCGGAGATGTCGCGGAACGCAACGACCGAACCATTGAGTTCGGTTTCCATTTTCAATGGATGGATATTGCATTCGACCGGCACGCCACGTTTATTGGCAGTCCAGAACATGGTTTGCCAGGACGATACTTCGCTGCCGTTGGTATAACAAAGATTGAGATAGGAGGCCGTACGCTGCATCGGCGAGCCGTCTTCATCGGCATAGTGAAATGCATCGAATGCGTTTTGCCCGACGAGCTCGCTGGCATGGCCGTAACCGAGCAAATCGAGCGCGGCCGGATTCACGAACTGGATGGTGCCGTCCGAATCCACACCGTAAACACCTTCACCGACGGAAGACAGAATGCCCTGCAGACGACGACGTTCGTTGTCGATGGCTTTACGGTCGTTGATGGTTCGTGCAAGCGATGCGATGCGGGCCAGCAGCAGGTCTTTCGATTCGCTCTTGAACAAACATTCCAGCGCACCGCAGGCCAGCGATTCCGATATAACGGCATCGGAATAGGTGCCGGTAATTGTTGCCGTCAGGATGTGCTGGGTTTCCTGATTGTTGCGGATTTTCGTGATGAGCGCGGTACCGTTTTGTTCCGGCATCAGATAATCAATAATCGCGATATCGAAATTCTGTGCTGATACTTTTTTCCAGCCTTCATCGACGCTGTCGGCCGTTTCGATGAAGTAGCCGTGCTTTTGCAGCAGTTTCGAATAGCCGGCGCGGATAGTGGCGGAATCGTCCACAAACAAAATCTTGATTTGTTCTTCGTGCGAACTTAATGCCGGCTTGATGCTTTGTGTCGGGCGCAATAACTGGTCGATGGCGCTCGGAGCTTCGAGATAATCCGACCATAAGGTGAGAGCAGTGCGCGGGCGCGACATCCGCCAATTCACGGCATTGGCATTGCTCGAATCGGCCATGACCAGCACCGGCAAGTGTTCGAAGCGTTCGCCGTGCAGCAAACCGAAAACGTCTTCGGCAATGCCTTCTGAATATTCCGGCCATCCCAATACAACGGCATCGAGATTGCTGTGGCCGATTTGTGCCTTGAGAAGGGTGTCGTAGGCTTCGGCCAGGGTGGCGACGGCAGTCACGCCATATCCGTAGTGGCTCAATACTGCGGACAGGGCTCTGCGTCGCGTTTGCGAGCTCTCAGCCAGCAGTATCATTTTCATAGGCAACCACTCCACAGTTTCGAGGTTTAGGCTAAACCCATCCTAGGGCTAAAACCAGTCATTCAGAGGCTTCGGGCCGCCAATTCGGCGATTTTTCCGTCAAATTTTGTTACATCAATCTCGGCAAGGCTTTGTTTGCCTTCGGTGGCCTCGATTAATAATTCCCGTTGCAGCAGACCGCGCTCAAAAGCGACGCGGTAAGGAACCCGGCTGAAGCTGACCATGGCATAGCGGGGAATGAAAACGCCGGGATGACGCTCAGCCAGCAAGCGCTCGAGTTGGCGCTGTAGCAGGAAGTCGGGGTCATCCACCCGGTCACGCATCTCG
>Ga0208115_1000486_pt1 | contig 9967 bp, 8 predicted proteins | sample LakWasMeta4_LOW4_2_FD_183856 | JGI IMG/M metagenome (GOLD analysis project Ga0208115, IMG submission 183856) | Freshwater sediment methanotrophic microbial communities from Lake Washington under simulated oxygen tension - Sediment Metagenome... | ecosystem: Environmental > Aquatic > Freshwater >...
GGACTTTGATGTCGCGCGACGTAAGCACCCAGAGCAATTCCCGGTAGGCCCAAAGCTCGGGCCAATTAAGCATATGCCAGCCTTTCGGCGGCTCGATGACCGTGGTGTGTTTGTGGCCGAAAAATTCTTCCTGTAGGTCACTTTTCAAGGCGACTCTCCCGTCAGGCACCAATTGAATTTCTCTTTATCTTCTAACGGCACCAAAAGAAGATCCTGATGAAAAGTATCAGGATCTATCAAAGTGGAAAATGTCCAGACCCCTGGATTCTTTTGCCATACGAGATAGTCGTTCTGTTTGGCAAAATCGACGACATCCTGAATCGATTGATGGTGCCAATTGAGGCAGTGAGCGGCAAATTCGCCAAGAATAACCGGACGGTTTTTGCGCAGGAATTTGATGCCTCCCTGAAAGATCTTCAGGTCATACCCATCGGTATCTATTTTGATAACACTGCAGCCATTAGGAAGTTCTCCCGTGCCCGACATGTGGTCCATCGTTTTCAATTCAAGCGTTTGTCGGACGCATTGATATTCCGACCCATCAGGCAAGATATTGGCGGTGCCCGTTCCCTGGCCGGACGCCAGATCTCCTTCTACTTGTATTTCAATTGTGCCGGGCGCGTCTCCCAATGCGGTACGAATCAACTTTATGGAAGAGCCGAGACCATTCAGAGCCACGTTTTCCGTCAGCGCAAGAAAATTATCGGGGACTGCTTCTACCGCAACCACCCTAAGCGCGTCATTGGTCTGCACCTTGGCCATTAATGCAAACGGGATGGAGATGAGACCGATATTGGCGCCGACATCCAGCATATACCCGGAAGAATTCTGGCAGGCATGGAGCCGGTTTAAAAATGTTACTTCCTCCGCCTCATAGCTGCCCGTCAGAAATGCCAGGCGCTGCAGCCAGCTATGAATATCCAGGTTTGCCTTGAACCTGACGGGACTCTCCAGTTCGAAAATGACATGCACATGCTTGTTCTTCAAACCCAAAATACTGTGGATCATCAGAACAAACCGATTTCGTCCGCGAAATGCAGGAAGACGCCGACAGATGCCGGCGATGAAAACAAAAAGCAATGCGGGCAAACTCAAGCGTGCCGGGCCAGTCGTCTTCAATCTTCCTTCCCTTTGCCTTGTTCGGCTGCGACCATTTTTTTCACCACATCCGGCATCGTTGTTTTGGCCTGCCAGCCAAGTTTTTTCGCCGCGAGGCTTGGGTCTGCGCGGCTTACGCGCAAATCGGTGGGGCGCATCAAGCTGGCGTCGCTATCGACATGCGCTTGCCAATCGAGGCCGGCTTCGGAAAATGCGATGGCGACAAAATCGGCCAATGCCGATGTTTGACCGGTGGCTATGACGAAATCTTCGGGCTGGTTTAATTGCAGCATTTGCCACATGGCTTCGACGTATTCCGGTGCCCAGCCCCAGTCGCGCTGGATATCGATGTTGCCCAGACTTAAACGCTCTTTGCTGCCGGCCGCGATACGGCAGGCGGTTCTGACGATTTTCTGGGTGACAAAACGCTCGGGCCGCAAGGGTGATTCGTGATTGAACAGAATGCCCGAGCATGCGAACAGGCCATAGGCTTCGCGATAATTCGCCACTTCCCAGAATGCCGTGGCCTTGGCAACGGCATACGGACTGCGTGGCCGGAAAGGCGTGGATTCATTGGCGGGATTGCCGCCGGTATCGCCAAAACTTTCGCTGGAACCGGCGTTGTACAAACGGATTTCGCGATTCAAAAAACGGATGCCTTCAAGCAGGTTGAGCGTGCCGACGCTGATGCTTTCCAGGGTTTCGACCGGTTGCTCGAACGAAAGCCCGACCGAACTTTGACCGGCCAGATTGTAAATTTCATCGGGCTGATATTTCGCCAGCACGTTGAGCACGCTGCGAAAATCATTCATTGCCATTGAAGCCACTTCAACGCGGCCACGTATGTCCAGTCGCTGCAAATTGGCGAAGCCGCTCATTTGGGCATCGCGCGATGTGCCTACGACGCGATAGCCTTTGCCGAGCAGTAGTTCGGCAAGATAGCTGCCGTCCTGACCGGAGATGCCGCAGATCAATGCCGTGCGTTTTTGTGTTGCCTGATTCATGCCGGTTCCGAACCTTTTCCCAGTGCTGAGTTTACTGCGTGTTCGAGCCGCTGACGAAATTGCGGCCAACTGAAATAGGCAAGCTTGGCGGGAATTTCCTTTTTCTTTTCAAGTGCGCGCAGGATGCCTGCCTGAACGGATGGCAGCTTCTCGGGGTCGACCAATTCACCCAGATCGCCTTGCATCAGTGCTTCACGGCTGCCATCGAGCTGGCTACCAACGGCAGGAACGCCACAGGCCAGGGCTTCGAGAAAGACAAAACCGAAGCCTTCGCCGCGACCGGGCATGACGAACACATCGCCCAGACGAAAATAATCGGCCTTTTCGGTTTCATCGATAAAACCGGTAAATACGACGTGGTTTTCCAGACCCAAATTTTTTGCTTTTTCCTGCAAGCGCGGGCGGTCGTTGCCGTCGCCGACGATGAGATAAGACAATGACGGTTGCTGCTTGAGCAGGGATGGCAGCACCTCAAGTACTTCATCGACGCCTTTGTAACGTTCTGCACTGGGTAGACGAGCGAGTGTCATGAGGATTTTTTTATCCTGCAGACCATAACGATCAAGTAAATCCCGGCGCTTTTCGGCGACGCCGTAGCGGTCAAGATGGATGGCATTGGGCAGTTGCACGAATTTATTTTTAGGGGTGCCGGCCCAGGCCATCATGCGTTCGGTAGTGATTTCACTAATGGACCAGATGGCCGTGGCCTTGCCCAGCCAAAATTTCGCCAACCGATACGGCGACTGCCAGACATCGATGCCGTACACCATCAGCGCGAGTGGCGCGCGCAACTTTTTATTGAGCAATACCGCAAGGGCAAGAATATTGATGTGGCCGCAGATGATTAAATCGAATTTGCCATTGGCCGCGGCGATGGCGGCCTTGATGAAGCGGAATTTACTGCCGGCCACTTCACCGAGAAACCGGACTTTTGCCGGAATGCCTTCGGGCTTCAAGGGCATGGTTCTTGGAATGACGACGATTTCGCGCACTTGCGGCATCAAGGCCAAGGCATCGATCACGTCGCGGTTGTAGAGTGCGATACCGCCATGCCCGCCGTAAGCGTCGGTTGTCAAAACAAGTACTCGCATCAATGCTGGCCCTCGGCAAAACGCTGATGAACATATTGCGCCCAACCGCGCAGGCCGCGTTGCTGAATGGACGGGCCCTTGGGTTTGATCCATTCGCGGACCGGTACCGAAAACCCGGTTTTTGGACGATTGAGCACGCTTGCCGGCAATGAGGGTGCGGCGACGGAGGCAATCTCGGCTTTGGTGATATCGGGATACACGGAAAACCAGGGCGCGGTTTTACGCAGCAAATCGAGATCAAGAAACGGCACGCGGATTTCCAGTGATTGCGCCATGCCGGCCCAATCGGCGTCACGCAGTAGCTGGTTTCGCATATACCAATTCATTTCCAGGGCCGATACCGCGAGACGGTCATTCGATATGCCGTGGGTGGTGGCATCAAGATTTGCCCGGGTCTGTAGCTCATCGAGCCCCTCTTTTACGAATGCCGGATCAAGGTGCTGTTTCAGTTCCCATGGCGCGTAGAGGCTGCGACGCAAAAGGTAGGAGCCGCCGGCGTTGTTGCTGTATTCAATGAGGCCGGCATATTTGGGCGAGGTGATTTTGGACAGTATCGGCGCTGATAGTTTTCTCAGCGTTTTGCCGATGGCCGGCATGCCACGGAAGGGGTTGCCGTAGCGAAGCATTTTCGGAATCTGATGAAAGCTGGGATACGAAGCGAACAGTTCATCGCCGCCCAAACCCGACAAGGCGACCTTGATGTCCATCTGGGCGGCAGCACGCGCCACAAACCAGGTGTTGACGCCGTCGATGCTGGGTTGGTCCATGGCGGCCAGCAATTTTTCGCGTTCGCCGTCGAAATCTTCGCGCGAGGTCATCATGGTGTGATGCCAGGCGCCCAGGGACCGGGCGATTTCTTCCGCCAAGGGAACTTCATCATCGACCGTGCCGGAGAATTCCCTGAAACCCAGAGTGATGGTGTGTGAATTGGCACCGTGCGTGGCGGCGGTGCAAGCAATCATGCACGAATCAAGACCGGCGGAAAGAAACACGCCGACGGGAACATCGGCCACTTGATGCGCGAGGACGCTATCGTGAATGGCATCGGAAATTTCACGCAAGGCGGTTTGCCGGTCGCCATTACTGGCAGCCTGCGAAGCCTGGGCCAGTACGTCGGAAATTTTGCAGAAGGCCACTGGCGTTTCTGCACCGCTTTCGCGAACGAGCATGCTGTGGCCTGGGGGAAACGCGCGAATATTTTTGTACAGGGTGTAGGGTTCGGGCACCGAGCCCCAGAGTAAAAACCCGACGTGGCCGGCGGGTTCGGGACTTCGATCAACATCGCCTTTCAACAAGGCTTTTACCTGCGAAGCAAAGCGCAAGGTGTTGCCGTTGTTGGCGATGTACAAGGGCTTGATGCCGAAAGCGTCGCGCGCGAGAAACAGCGTGCGCTCGTGATTGTCCCAGATGGCAAAGGCAAACATGCCGCGCAAATCGGACAACATGCCGGCGCCTTTTTCGGCATAGAGATGCAACAGGACTTCGGTGTCGGATTCGGTTTTGAATTCGCAGCGTTTGGCTTCGAGCGCCTGGCGCAGTTCGCGATAATTGTAGATTTCGCCATTGAAGCTGACGGTATAACGACCATCGCCGCTGTGCATGGGCTGTGCCGCACGATCGGACAAATCGATGATGGATAATCTTCGGTGGCCTAGCGCGATACGTTCGTTATCGGAAAACCATTCGCCGAAACCGTCGGGGCCACGCGCCTGCATCTGGTCGCGGATGGCACGCAATTCGTCACGTTGGATATTCGCGGCCGAGGTGGAATAGGCAAAAATACCGGCGATGGCGCACATCAGTTTTTCCCGTCGATTCGCGGATTTGCCGACATCAAGCGAGAGTTCCCGCCAGTAATGCATCGAAATAGGCGATGGTTTTTTTCAGGCCCGCTTCGAGCTGCACTTCGGGCGTCCAATTCAATTTGCTTTGCGCAAGGCTGATATCGGGTTTGCGCTGCAGCGGGTCATCGGATGGCAGGGGTTTGAATTCGAGTTGCGATTTCGAGCCGGTGAGTTCAATGACTTTTTCCGCCAATTGGCGAATGGTGAATTCGCCGGGATTGCCCAGATTGACCGGTCCGGTAAAGCCCGGTTCGGTATTCATGAAACGCAGGAAGCCTTCGACAAGGTCATCGACGTAACAAAAAGAGCGTGTCTGCTGGCCTTCGCCAAAGATCGTGATCGGATTGCCCTGCAGGGCTTGCACGATGAAATTCGAGACCACGCGGCCATCGTTGGGATGCATACGCGGGCCGTAGGTGTTGAAGATTCGGGCGACCTTGATGTCGAGGCCGTGCTGACGGTGGTAATCGAAAAACAGGGTTTCGGCGCAGCGTTTGCCTTCGTCGTAGCAGGAACGGATGCCGATCGGGTTGACGTTGCCCCAGTAGGCTTCGGTTTGCGGATGCACGGATGGATCGCCATACACTTCGCTGGTGGATGCCTGGAATATAGGACAACGCAATCGCTTTGCCAGACCCAGCATGTTGATGGCGCCATGCACGGAGGTTTTCGTGGTTTGCACGGGATCGTGCTGATAATGGATGGGTGATGCCGGGCATGCGAGGTTGTAGATTTCATCGACTTCCAGATACAGCGGGAAGGTGACGTCGTGCCGGATGAATTCGAAACGCGGATTGCCATGCAGGTGTTCGATATTGCGCTTGCTGCCGGTAAACAGATTATCGGCACAGACCACTTCGTCGCCGCGCTCGAGTAATCGGTCGCACAAATGCGAACCGAGGAAGCCTGCTCCGCCGGTGACCAAAATGCGTTTTCTTGCTTCGTAATTTCTCATTGACCATCCATCATCGGTTGTTTGCTTCGATACAGAACAGCGTCGCAAAAGGCACTTGAGTCTCGAGCGACCTGCGAAAGATAAGGCTTGAAAGCCTTCTTACGGAACATCATAAACGCCCATCGACATAATTGGTGTCCAAAACCGATTTGCTATCGAAAAGCACACTGGTGGACTTGCCAAAGGCTTTGATCGCTGCAGCACCCATGTCGATGAAATGGCGATGCCCGACCGCCAATATGACGGCGTCATAGGCATTCAATTCCGGAGAGCCAATCAAATCAATGCCCAGTATCTGTTTTGTTTCGGCAACATCCGCGTTGGGATCGTGGACATCGACATGGGCGTGCGCCGCCTTGAGCTCATTGACGATATCGATGACACGCGTATTGCGCAGATCGGGGCAGTTTTCCTTGAAGGTCAAACCGAGAACGAGAATTCGGGAGTCGACGATGTGTATTCGCTTGTTCGCCATCAGGCGCATGACCTGATGGGCCACATGCAAACCCATGCGGCTATTGATGCGACGCGCGGCGAGAATCAGCTCGGGGTGATAGCCGAGCACGGTGGCTTTATGGGTTAAATAATACGGATCAACGCCAATGCAGTGGCCGCCCACCAGGCCGGGCTTGAATGGCAAAAAATTCCACTTCGTTCCCGCCGCTTCAAGCACTTCATGGGTATCGACACCCATTTTGTTGAAGATCATGGCCAATTCGTTGATCAAGGCGATATTGACGTCGCGCTGGGTGTTCTCGATGACTTTCGCCGCTTCGGCGACTTTCATCGAAGGCGCCCGATGCGTGCCGGCGACGATGATGGATTGATAAAGGGCATCGACAAAATCGGCGGCCGCAGGCGTCGATCCCGAGGTGATTTTTTTAATCGTGGTCAGCCGATGCTGCTTGTCGCCGGGATTGATGCGCTCTGGGCTGTAGCCGCAGAAAAAATCCTCGTTGAATTTCAGGCCGGAATTTTTTTCCAGGATGGGCACGCAAACTTCTTCGGTGGTGCCGGGATAGACAGTGGATTCGTAGATGACGACGTCGCCCTTTTTCAGATTCTGACCGATGGTTTTACTTGCCGATTCCAGGGGTTTGAAATCCGGACGGTTGGAATCGTCCACCGGCGTGGGCACGGTCACGATATACACATTGCAGGATTTCAGATCGGCGCCATCGGTGCTCAATACAAGCTGCTTCGCCAGAAGTATTTCTTCCCGGGTGCTTTCAAGCGTGCTGTCGTGACCCTCACGCAATGCCTGAATGCGCTCACTATCAATATCAAAACCCAGAGTTGGGAAATGCTTGCCGAATTCGATGGCAAGCGGCAAGCCGACATAGCCAAGACCGAGAATTCCTATTCGACTATTTTGCAGTGATTGCATTGATTTACCCTGTCCATTTTGTCGCGAGGAAGCGTGTTGGCTGCTTCACATTGGCTTGCTGTGACTTTAGCGTAATGGCGGTTTTTACGCACCCAGCAAATCGGGACTAAAGTCCCTCCTACGAGTAGTGATGTTGCAGGAGGGGTTTTAACCCCGAGCTTTTCGTGGCGCGGTCGGGGTGGATGCCAGTGCAAGCGCCAGCAATACGGCAAAAACACTGGCATTGGCAGTCGTTCTCAATGGATAGTCGGCAAAGGAATGCAGCAGCGCCAATAAAACGCCGATCCAGGCAGCTCGCGATAATAAAACATCGATCGTTTCGCCCTGTTTTTTCCGCAACCACACCTGATAGCCAAGAGCGAAAAACAATAACCAGAAGATGCCGATGGCAAACACACCTGGATAACCGGCTTCAAGCCACAACTCTGCGTAATCGTTATGGGCATGGTTGGTGAGCGTGTTTTCCAGATTGCCTGCTTTCAATTCGAAGGGCGGATAGGCATCCCGAAAAGTCCCCAAACCCGAACCCATCGGCGCAAAGGCTTTTCCGGCCTCGATGCTGGTCTGGGTCATTTCCGTTCGGGTGTTATCAGCAACCCCTTGATCGATGCGTTTCATCAAGCCGGTAAATGCAAACTGGATGGTGACGAGCAAACCGACAACGACGATAACACCCAGAAGCCTCTTGAAGCCCGGCTGTCTTGGCAAGGCAAAGAGTGCCGGCAACAATATCAGGAAACCCAGCATGCCCAGCAACAAGCCTGCGCGGGAGCGCGAAACCGCAATGGCAAGAATGATCAAGATACAAAAGAGAGCCCCGGCTATCATCGGCATCGGCGACTCTGACCGGCGGCTAAAACGCATATGCGCCCACCATGCGGTGACGGCCATCGCCATCGGCAAACACATCATCAACAAACTGGCGAAGTGGTTTCGATTGGCGAAAAACCCTACGGCTTCGAAAGTATTGGTAACGGCATACAAACGCAGCGGGCTGTTCAGGCCTTGCGCCAGCTGGGCAAAGCCCAGAAGAATATTCATCACGACAATCACGCCGAGTGCGATCAATAAATGATGGCGGAATTTGCGGCTTAATTGCAGGCAGGCAATAAACAGGGCAATTGCCGGCAACAGAAAGAAAAGTGCGCGCTCGGCGCCATAGGTTTTATGCAGGCTGATACCTGATAGCGAAACACCTGCCTGCTGCATATCCCGCTGCATCATCAGGGCATAGGCACCTGAACTTTGCCATGGGTAAAGCTGCAACACCGGCACGAGCAGCACGATGGCAACAATGGCATACACCAGACGTCTTTTTACACGCGATGCGTTGATCAACTCGGACTCTGAATTGAACAAGCACACGACCAACAAAAAAATGGCCGCCAGTTGCGCCAGCACATCACCAAAAAAACCCTGCCCTCCGCCCAATAGGCAGGCAAGAAACAAGACGACGGCACTGGTGAAAAAAACGACTTTCTGATTTTGCATACCGATTTTCCCAATAAAAAGGCCGCATCAAGCGGCCTTTTTAGCTAGTGCGAATCTGACGCCGAAGGCATCAGGGGCTTTTATGGATTTCGAGAGCCGCAATGATCAAAGCGGCCGCGCTTAAGCCATAGATTCCTGCATTGCCTGAACCGGTACTACCACCGCCGACTGTCTGGCTTACCATCTTGTCACCTTCGCAAATGGACCGCTCTGGAATGATGACCATGGTGTTTGCCTTGATTTCGCTACGGCAATTATCGTCGAAGATCAAAACGGCGGAGCCATTTTTCGATGCCATGACGCGATCACCGGCTTTCAGTGATTGACCTTCAATGGCAGAAACAAATTTTTCACCGGTATTGACCATCACGCTGCCATCGATCTCGTCGATGATGGCGACTTTCGGGGCTACTTCTTGGGCAGAGAGAAGTGCTGCAAAGCCGATGCTCGCTGCACATAACGCTGTAAGAATTGTCTTTTTCATCTTGGCCTCCGAATGACGGAATAATCATCGGCATCATAGTACCGACACGAGCGAGCAAAATGCAAGCTATTCCGGCCTATTTTACTGAACAGAAGGTTCACTAAGCCTTTGAATTTTCTGGATTCTTAGGTCGTCGAACCAGGCCGCTCCGGAAATCTGCTGTTCCGCCGGAACCCGCGCCGGAAGCTTCAAAGTCAGTGTCTGGGCCGTGCAATTATCCACGGGAACATCGAAGTCGATGGAAAATGTTTGCCATTGGGCACTATTGCCTCGCCACGGCTCGCTGGTTGCCAAGCCCGGGCCACCACCCAAGCATTGGATTTCCCAGACCAATCCACGTTCGGTTAGGAGGTTCTCGGAAAGCGCCTGACCACTGAACCGATAATGTCCCGAAGGTAGCACCAGTGTCTGGCTGACATGGCTAAACAGGACGCGGCGGTCGCTGAATTGCACTCGCAAGGCGTTTTCGCCTTTTACGCCATCTCGAAAAGTGCGATCGATGCTGGCGCCCGGAACCGGTTTGAACTGCCAATCAAACTCGCTTCCAAGCGGTTCATTTTCGAAACCGCCGTTGAAAAGGTTTCCCAATTCTCGCTGACTCTCGGGAGGCAGA
>Ga0208115_1000487_pt1 | contig 9951 bp, 12 predicted proteins | sample LakWasMeta4_LOW4_2_FD_183856 | JGI IMG/M metagenome (GOLD analysis project Ga0208115, IMG submission 183856) | Freshwater sediment methanotrophic microbial communities from Lake Washington under simulated oxygen tension - Sediment Metagenome... | ecosystem: Environmental > Aquatic > Freshwater >...
GCAGCTCCCACAACACATCCGGCAATCACTTCACGCCGTCGAAAACCAGGCAGGCTTCGGCGCCGCTTTCTTCGCGCGGCTTGATGCTGACATTCCATTCGTACAAATCGCATAGGCGGCGAACGATCGATAGCCCGATGCCGCCGCCGGTGGTAACACCGATGCCGGAACCGCGGTAGCCGCGCTCGAACAATCGAGCGGCATCTTCTTCGCTCAGGCCCGGCCCCGTGTCCTGGATAATCACGCGATCGATTTCAACAATAATCCTGACTTCGCCTTCCTGAGTGTATTTACAGGCATTGCCGATGAGGTTTCCGAGTGCAACCGAGAGCACGGCTTCGGGCGCATTCACGAAGACGTCATTCAATCCTTCGACCAGAATCTGCACCGGCTTGTTGGTCATTTGCGCACGATTGGCTTCGGCCAGATTATTGGCCAGCTTGTGCAGATCGGTATTGCCGACACCGCGCTCGTTGCGCGACAACATCAGCAAGGCCGTCGTCAGATCGGTACATTGCAGTGCCGCGCGGTCGATTCGTTGCAGGCGCAATTTGGTTTTTTCCGGCAGCTCCGGATTCGCAAGCAGCAATTCGGTCGCGCCGCGAATCACCGCCAAGGGTGTTCTCAACTCGTGGCTGACGTCGGCATTGAATTCCCGATCCCGTTTGACCAGTTGTGTCATGCGGCCCGAGTAATCATCCAGCGTCGCTGCCAACTCACCAACCTCGTCATTGGCGAAATACGGTGCCAGAGGTTCTGCCTTGTCGCTTCCGGACAAATCGGCCACGCGTTTAGCCAGCTCCGTTACCGGACTGATGACGCGCGACGATGACCAAATACCGATCAGCCACGCCAGTGCAGAAAAAACGATAACGGCGATGCCAAGCGCAATCAGCATTTGCCGTTCACCCAACGAAGCACCGGTAACATCGTATCTTACGTAACTGACCAGATCGGCATCGCGGCGAATGGCGTATTTATACAGTCTTAGTTTTCCGTCTTCATCAAGCTGGGAAATATTGTGGACGCCGGTGTCGAGCCCCTGGAGAATCAAGGGCATCCTGTAGGCCGAACGGGCGCTCCAGGTTTTGGCATCATAGAGTGAGAACGATGGTGGCTCGTTCGGATTTTCACGCGCCTGGCGGACAAGGCTGTCCACTTCCTTCTGCATCGTATTGTCGATTAACTGACCTTCGAGCTTGGAGCGCAAATACAAACTCGACATGGCAAATAACGCGGTCAAACCAAAACCGAGTACCAAAAACGAAAGAATGATTCGGGTGCGAAGTCTGCGCCGGTATTGCATCGTTTAACGCCGTGCCAGGCCCTCAGGCCGACTCAGTGTCTGCAATGCGATAGCCAATCCCGTGACGGGTTTGAATCAGCGCCTTGTCGAACGGCTTATCAATAGCGGCCCGTAAGCCGTGGATGTGTACGCGCAGCGAGTCGCTATCGGGCAGTTCTTCACCCCAGACGCGATTTTCCAATTCAAGTCGCGTGACGACCGAAGGCGAAGCCTCCATCAGCGATTGAAGAATTTTGAGAGCGGTAGGATTTAGCTGGATGGGTTTGCCACCACGCATGACTTCGAGTGTATCGAGGTTGTATTCGAGATCGGCCACATGCAGCACGCGCGGCTGTGCCGCTTTGCCCCGCCGGGCCAGTACGGCCAGACGCGCCTCGACTTCCTGCAGGGCGAATGGCTTTACCAGATAGTCGTCGGCACCGGATTCGAAACCGGCGAGTTTGCTGTCAAGCGAATCACGTGCGGTCAACATCAGCACCGGTGTTTGCTTGCGGCCTTCGGCACGCAAACGTTTGCAGACTTCCAGACCATCCATGCCCGGAAGATTCAGATCCAGAATGATGGCATCGAAATCATTGACAACGGCAAGGTGCAGGCCGGCAACGCCATCGGCAGCATAGTCGACGGTATGGCCACGGTCTTCCAGAAAGTCGCCGAGATTGGCGGCGATATCACGATTGTCTTCGATGACCAGGATGCGCATGTATTCTTATTCCGATTTAGTTGATATTTGTCCTGCCACTGGCAGTAGCATTACGAACGTCCTCGTTTTCCCGCTTCAGGGAAGCCGCCGTACGGCAAACTTTCTTGTCGAAATTGGAACCCAGAGTTGGTTCCATTTTGCAGATCATGCGGCTATCTTTTTTGGCTTGAATCAAGGCATCGTTCAAGACTTTCTGCACGGTAAGCATCAGCTGCTGATCTTCATTGCTGACAGATGTGAAGCTCTTGCCGTCCTTAAGCATATCGGCAATTTTACCCAGCGACTGGTGTACCAAGGCGCGGTCGGTTGCGGAGATTTCACTGTAATCAACATCGATGTTGATTGCCTGCACGATGGCGTCCTGCTGACCCGAGAAATTACCTTTGGTCAGATCCAGCTGGATGACATTGGATGATTTGGAAAAAACCGAGCCCGTAAACAGCAGCAACACTGCACCTAAAACCAAGCTAAAACGCATATTTAAGAATCCCGTAATCATAGTTAAGCTTATGATTGTGCCAGATAATCAAAGTTCCTATATGGGAGAAAAGTCACTGGTGCCTAATTATTTCGCCTTCCCTGCCCATCGGTTTAGGCAATACCAACGCCAAAAAAAAACAGACCTGTCTTTTTATGCCAGATAAATCAATTGCTTAACAAGAGCTTCCGCTTTGATTTTCCACCTTTTTTGCCTGCCGGAATATTCGCGCAGCGTAGCAAATGCTCGATGATTGCCCCGGCTATATCAATTCCGGTAACGCCTTCGATACCCTCCAGACCAGGCGATGAATTGACTTCAAGCACTAAAGGACCTTTACGCGATCGCAATAAATCAACGCCGGCAACCCCGAGGCCCATGACCGCTGCGGCCTTGAGGGCGGTCTCTTGCTCGGCCACGGTCAATTCAACCCTGTCGGCAGCACCGCCACGATGAAGATTCGAGCGAAACTCACCGGCAGGCGCCTGCCGTTTCATCGCAGCAACGACTTTGTCGCCCACCACAAAGCAACGTATGTCGGCACCTTTGGCTTCCGGAATGAATTCCTGAACCAGAAAATTGGCATATAGCCCTCGAAGCGCTTCAATCACGCTTCTGGAAGCGCTCAGTTGTTCTGCCAGTATCACGCCAGCCCCTTGCGAACCTTCATTGAGCTTGATGATGTGCGGCGGTTCCCCCATCAAATCCAGCAGATCCTGGGTGTCATCCGGGTTGTCGCCGAAGACCGTGGTCGGAAGACCAATTCCCTGCGCCGCCAGTAATTGATGGCAACGCAATTTATCCCGGGCTCGCAAGATGGCATCGGAACAATTCGGTGTGTACGCACCCATCATCTCGAACTGTCGCAACACCGCCGTGCCGTAGCGGGTGATCGATGCCCCTATCCGGGGGATTACTACATCAAATCCCTTTAAGGACTTTCCCTGGTAATTGAGCTGAAATTCGCCTGGTGCGATTTTCATGTAACAACGCAAAGGATCGAGTACCCGAACCGTGAGCCCACGCTCCCGAGCCGCCTGGACCAGACGCTGGGTGGAATAGAGTTTGGCATTACGGGACAAAATGGCCAGCTTCATGGGGTTTCCTTTAATGCAGCTGCCAGAAAGTAACGCGAAGTGGAGCGGGTGATGGGAATCGAACCCACGTCAGTGGCTTGGGAAGCCACAGCTCTACCATTAAGCTACACCCGCCCGGCTGAATTATAATACCGGCATGCAAATATATCTAAACGGCCAGCCTCTCGATATCGCGGCCCCCATTAGCCTCACGCAATTACTGGATCAACAGGGCTTTGCCCAGCGCCGTGTTGCCGTCGAAGTCAATCGCAGCATCGTGCCGAAAAGTCGGCATGGCGAACATCTGCTTGAAGATGGCGATAAAGTCGAAATCGTGCATGCACTCGGCGGCGGATGAACACCGCATTCATTAATTTAAAAGAGTTAACAGCGTAGGGGATTCGCGCCATAATGCGCGGATGAATCAGCCCATCGCGAATACACACCTCATCATCGCCGGAAAGAGCTACCGCTCGCGTTTATTGACCGGCACCGGCAAATTCAGGGATTTCGAAGAAACCCGCCTGGCGACCGAAGCGTCTGGTGCAGAAATCGTGACCGTGGCAATCCGCCGAACCAATCTTGGCCAGGATGCAAACGCACCCAACCTGCTCGATGTCCTGCCGCCTGAAAAATATACCCTGCTGCCCAACACCGCAGGCTGCTACAACGTCGAAGATGCCGTTCGCACCTGCCAGCTGGCCCGGGAATTACTCGATGGCCATCGCCTGGTAAAACTCGAAGTGCTCGGCGATCCAAAAACTTTGTTTCCGAATGTCATCGATACCCTCAAGGCTGCCGAAATTCTTGTGCGCGACGGTTTCGACGTCATGGTGTATACGTCGGACGATCCGATTATCGCCAAACAACTCGAGGCCATCGGCTGCGTCGCGGTCATGCCGCTCGCCGCACCGATTGGTTCCGGTCTTGGCATCCAGAACAAATGGAATCTGATCGAAATCATCGAAAACGCGAAGGTTCCCATCATCGTGGATGCGGGGGTCGGCACTGCTTCGGATGCAGCCATTGCGATGGAACTGGGTTGCGACGGTGTATTGATGAATACGGCCATCGCTTCGGCAAAAAATCCGGTCCTGATGGCAAGCGCGATGCGTAAAGCCGTCGAAGCCGGTCGCGAGGCCTTTCTGGCCGGACGCATTCCGAAAAAACGCCACGCAAACGCTTCATCTCCGATTGATGGACTGTTTTTCTAAGTCATGAATCAAACTGCCGACATTCCGGAAGCCGACATCGAAGACAAAAAAATACGTCGCATCCGAAGCTTCGTCTTGCGGCAAGGCCGAGTCACTCTGGCGCAAAAGCGTGCGTTTACCGATCACTGGCCGCGTTACGGAATCGAATATTCGGGCGAACAGAAAAATTTCGATGCGATTTTTTCACGCCACGCCGAAGTGGTATTGGAAATCGGCTTCGGCAACGGCGAACAAATGCACTTTGCCGCCACCAACGAACCCGTGCGCGATTTCATCGGCATCGAGGTCCATGGTCCCGGTGTTGGTCGTCTGCTCAATGCACTGGCCGACGACAATTTACCGAACGCCCGCATTTACCATCACGATGCCGTCGAAGTACTGAAAAACGAAATTCCCGACGCCTCGCTCTCGCAAGTCAGGATTTATTTTCCCGACCCCTGGCACAAGAAAAGACACCAGAAACGGCGTTTGATCCAGCCCGATTTCGTGCAGCTACTTTGTCAAAAGATCAAGTCCGGCGGTCTGCTGCATCTGGCAACCGACTGGGAAAACTATGCCGAGCATATGTGGGATGTTTGCGATGCCGAGCCGCAGCTCGAAAACCTGAATGGCAAACGCGGTTTTGCAGCACGTCCGTCGTGGCGTAGGCAAACCCATTTTGAAACCCGTGGCCTGAAACTGGGGCATGGTGTCTGGGATATCCTGTACTCGCGACGCTAGGAGTTTTATTCAAACGAATGAATAGCAGCATCACACCACTGACAGGCGACATGATTCTGGTAATGGGCTTGTCCGCCTTTGTGATGACGATGTTCGTGTTCGAGCGTATTCGCGGTGACGCAACGGCTCTGGTCGTATTGGTTATTCTGGGGGCCAGCAACCTGGTGCCATCGACGCAATTGTTCTCGGGCTTCTCGGGCAATGCCGTCATCAGCATCATCGCATCGATGATTCTCAGCTCCGGACTCGAACGTACCGGCGCACTGAATCGTTTGGCCGGCTGGCTGTTACGGCGTTCGGACGGGATTGAAGAACGCCTGATCCTGCTCAACTCGACAGCGGCCGGAATCATCTCGGGCTTCATGCAAAACCCCTCCGTGACGGCCTTGTTCCTGCCCGTGGCATCGCGTTTGTCCGCCCGAACCGGCATCGTTCTCGCCCGACTGCTCATTCCGATGGCTTCGGCAATTATTCTTGGCAGCGGGCTCACGATGATTGGCAGTTCGCCGCTCATCATGCTCAACGACCTGTTGCTGTCGGCCAATGGCAACCTGCCTTCCGGGGTGGCGCTGCTGACGCCGCTACCCATGTTTGCACCCTTGCCGATCGGCGTGTTGTTGCTGTCGATCGGCCTGATTTACTTCTACACCCGAGGCAAAAAATGGTTGCGGGTCGATGAAGACAAAGGCGTCATGCCCAGTACACCGGAAAGCTACTTCGCCAAATCCTACGGCATCACGGGCGATGTCTTCGAATTGACGATCACTGCGGAAAGCCCGCTGGTCGGCATGCCGGTGGGCGAAGCCGAATCACAGGCCGGCGCACCCTTGTTTCTGGCCTTGCAGACCGGAAACGAATCGCGACTGGCGCCTCCGGCAGATACAGTTTTGTGGGTAGGCACCGTTCTGGGCGTGATGGGCGAACGTGAAAAAGTCCAGGCATATGCAAAAGAACAACAGCTGAAGTTTTCCGCCCGACTGCGAACGCTCGGTGATTTGTTCAATCCTTCACACGCCGGCATTTCCGAAGCCGTGATTCCGCCCACCTCGCATTTTATCGGTCGTACGCAGGCGGAGTTGAAGCTTCGCAAACGTTTTGGCATCAGCTTGCTGGCCATTCAGCGCGGCAAGGAAGTGTTTCGCGACGATATTCGGCAACTGCCGATACGCGCAGGCGACATGCTGGTCTTCCACAGCATCTGGAAAGATCTGGCCCAAGCCAGCGAGTCGCGTGACTTCGTCGTCGTGACCGACTACCCGAAAGCGGAACATCGTCCGCACAAGATCAATTGGGCCATTGGCATTTTCAGTATCTGCATGCTACTGGCGCTGACGGCAGTCGCACCGCTTTCCATTACCTTGATGGCCGGCGCAGCCGCCATGGTATTGAGCGGAGTCCTGAATATGGACGAAGCCTATTCGGCCATTAGCTGGAAAACCGTGTTCCTGATGGCCTGCCTTATTCCGCTGGGCTGGGCCATGGACTCCACCGGCGCGGCGAACTGGCTGGCGCAGCACACGCTCGATATTTTCGGCAACGACATGCCGATCTGGGTATTTCAAATTCTGGTCTGTCTGCTCACGACCTTGTTCGGACTGATCATCGGAAATGTCGGTGCGACCATCATCATGGTGCCGATCGGCATCAACGTGGCGCTGGCCGCCGGCGGCAATCCGACCGCTTTCGCATTATTGGTCGCCCTGTCGGCCAGCAATAATTTCATGAGCCAATCCAATCCCGTACTGGCAATGATCTCCGGCCCGGCGGGCTACCAGTCGCGGGAGTTCTGGCGTACGGGCGCGCCGCTGACCTTGCTGTATTTCACCATTATCCTGCTGATGGTAAATCTGGTGTTTCTGCTTAGATAAGACTACCGCTTAGTCCATCAGGCAAACCTGCCCCTCAAGCAACTGCACTGGCACAGACCGCAGGCTGGCTCCACGACAAGGACCGGCAACACATTGGCCGTTGTCCATGCGAAAGGTGGCTCCATGCGCTGCACAGACCAGATCACCATCCTGCATCAGAAACTTGCCCGGAGCGTAGTCCAGTCGGCGGCCTGCATGCGGGCAGATATTCAAATAGGCCTGAATGTCGGCATTATCACGATAAAGTAAGATAGCTTCGTTTTCTCCGTCAATATCGGCATTTACGACGACGATTTGCTTATTAGGCAACTCAGCGACTGAAATTAACGTTCTGCTTACACTTTTCATTGCATCGCTCGCCATACTTCGGTTCCACCTATTTTGACATGCACATCATGCCAATATTTATCCACCGCGTATTCAGTTATTGCCCCAGCAAGCCACGCAGCCCGCTCATGCGCCTGCTTTTTGGCCTACTTGGTCTCACGCTGCTGCTTTTCCTGTTGGTATTTGGAATCTTTATCGGCGCAGCCATGTTGCTGTTCGCGGCTGCCCGCCGCCTTTTGGCCTCGCGCCGACCTGTTTCGGTTGCCAAGCAAGACGGCGATGTCATTGATGCCGAATACCATGTTGTCAGCAAAAACCCGGCTACCCTTACCGCAAAATAAAACACGCGAAGCCGCATACGCTAAAATCGGCACTCATTTTGGAGTGCCGCCGATGTCATCAATCCAGTACTTGTTCCCCGCTCCGACGCAGGCCAGCGTGCGCATACGCGACCAGAGCGCCCTCTTCCCGGTCCACCGTATTTATTGCGTCGGCAGAAACTTTGCCGAACATGCCAAAGAAATGGGGGCAGAGGTTCCGGCCCGCGGCACCCCGGTATTTTTCATGAAACCTGCCGATGCCGTGGTCACTCGGGGCGGCGATATTCCCTACCCCGGCATGACCAGCGACTTGCACCACGAAGTGGAATTGGTAGTAGCGCTGGATCGGGATGCCGATGGCGTCATTACGATGGAAATGGCCGATGACCATGTCTTCGGCTACGGTGTCGGACTGGATCTGACTCGCCGGGATTTGCAGAACCTCGCCAAGGAAAAACGCTTGCCCTGGGACACATCGAAAGGCTTTGATTATTCGGCCCCGATCAGCGCGATCATTCCCAAGAATGAAATTCAAAACATCGACAATCTCGTGCTCTCGCTGCAAATCAACGACGTGCTGCGTCAGCGTGCGCCGTTATCGGACATGGTGTTCAACGTTGCCGAAATCATTCACGAGCTATCGAAACTTTATACCTTGAAAGCCGGCGATCTGATTTTCATGGGAACACCGAGCGGCGTGGCCGCCTTGCAACCGGGCGACAAATTCACCGCCAGTCTGGAAGGACTGATCGATTTTCATGGCAATATTGCCGCCACACGATAAATAAACGTCGCCACCAAGGAGAAAACAATGGGAATGCTTTCCGAATTCAAGGAATTTGCGATGAAAGGCAACGTGGTCGATCTGGCCATCGGCGTGATCATCGGTGCGGCCTTCGGCAAAATCGTTTCATCACTGGTTGACGGCGTCATCATGCCCATCATCGGTAATATGGTGGGCGGCATGAATTTCAGGGACCTTGCCTACACTTTGACACCGGCGGTCATGGGTGCCGACGGCAAGGAAACCGCAGCGGCCGTCCTGATCAAATACGGCGCATTCATTCAAACCGTCGTCGACTTCGCGATTATTGCGTTCGTCATGTTTATTGTGATCAAGATCATGAATCGCCTTAAAAAGGCCGAAGAGGCGGCCCCGGCGGCACCCGCAGCGGATATAGTGTTGCTGACCGAAATTCGCGATTTACTGAAAAAATAATCGCTGTCCCGACTACCCGCTTCAACGCCGACCCTTGTCGGCGTTGTTCTTTCCGGAGTTCCCGATGCGCCATGTCTTTTTTACCTTAAGCCTGCTTGCCACCTGCCCGATCGCGATTGCCGACACGCCATTGCTCGATGCGAAAAGCATGGCCACGGCAGCCCAATTGCGAGACGGCGCCCTGCAAAAAAACGATGCCTATGCATTGCTCGAATCGCTGACGACCGAAATCGGTCCGCGCATGGCCGGCTCACCGGCCGATGCGGCAGCGGTTGCCTGGGCGGAGAAAAAATTCAAGGCACTGGGCTACGACAAAGTCACATTGCAGCCGGTGACGTTTCCGGTATGGCAGCGCAATCATGAATATGCCGAAGTAGTATCGCCTTATCCGCAAAAGCTGGTCATCACGGCACTCGGTGGCAGTGTCGGCACCGAAGGGAAAAAACTGGATGCCGAAGTCGTCGAGTTTGCCAGTCTCGATGCCTTGAAAGCCGCGCCTGACAAAAGTCTCGATGGCAAAATCGCCTTCATCAACAAGCGGATGGAACGCCATCGTGACGGCTCCGGCTACGGCCCCGTCGTTGCCGGCCGTGGCACTGGCGCCATCGAGGCGGCCAAAAAAGGCGCCCTCGCCATCGTCATCCGCTCCGTCGGTACCGACAGTGATCGCCTGCCGCATACCGGCATGATGCGATACGACGAAACGGTGAAAAAAATTCC
>Ga0208115_1000489_pt1 | contig 9914 bp, 10 predicted proteins | sample LakWasMeta4_LOW4_2_FD_183856 | JGI IMG/M metagenome (GOLD analysis project Ga0208115, IMG submission 183856) | Freshwater sediment methanotrophic microbial communities from Lake Washington under simulated oxygen tension - Sediment Metagenome... | ecosystem: Environmental > Aquatic > Freshwater >...
TAGGAAGTTTAGTTTACATTTATAAAATGACCACCGATGCCAAAACTGTTCAGACAGAATTGACAAAAACCCTTTCTGAAAAGGAGTTGGTTATGAAAGATTTACAGGAGTTAAAAACTACCTATGACGCTGCAATTGCAGAAAACACCTCAATGTCCGAAGAATTAATTAAAGAAAGAGACAAAGTGGTAAACTTAATAAATGAGGTAAACAAGTCAAAAGGGGATGTGTCAAAATACAGATCACAATATGCTAAATTAGAAAGCAATATGAAGGTTTTAATGGCTGAAAACGAAGGCTTGAAAAAACAAAACACAGTTTTAACTACACAGCGTGACAGCACCATTGTTGTATTAGGCGAATCAAAAAAATACAACGAAGTATTGGTAGGTCAAAACGAAGAGTTGGCAAAAACTGTTGAAAAAGGATCGAAATTGACAGTTTTGAATATGAAAACTGCAGCTTATAAAATTAAAAGTTCCGGAAAACAAGTAGAAACTGAAAAAGCGGGCAGAGCCGATGTACTTAGAATTAGCTTTACAATTGCCGAAAACCAAATTGCAAAATCAGGCGATAAAGAATATTATGTACAAGTTATTGATAGTAAAAGCAATGTTTTGGGAGACAAACAAACAGTGACTTTTGGAGACAAATCATTGACTTATAGTTTCGTAACTACTGTAAAATATGAAAATAAAACAGTTCAGGTTTCGCAAGATTTACCAGGTAAAAGTTTCGAAAAAGGAACTTATTTTGTAAATGTTTTCGACAAAGACGAGTTGGTTTCTAAAACAAGTTTTACTTTGAAATAATAATTTCAGAATTTATAAAGGAAAGAGGAGCATTTTGTTCCTCTTTTTTTATGCAAAAACTTCGCCTTCAATAAAAACAGAATCTATTAAATTACTGCCAAAAGCATAGGGCAGTTGATAATAAGAGGAAATAGGTTTTGTGATAATAAGATTGGCTTTTTTGCCAATGGTGATGCTCCCGTGAGTTTCTGAAATTCCCATTGCATAAGCTCCGTTTATGGTAGCAGCATTTAGGGCTTCTTCGGGAGTCATTTTCATTTTGATACAAGCCGTCGAAACCACAAAATTCATATTTCCCGATGGAGTTGTACCGGGATTAAAATCGGTGGCAAGTGCTATTGGCAATCCATTTGCCATCATTTCACGAACGGGAGTATAAGGAATTCCAAGAAAAAAAGAGCACGAAGGCAAAGCTACTGGCATTGTTTCCGTATTTTTCAAAGCTTCAATATCTTCGGGATTTATTACTTCAAGATGGTCAACAGAAAGAGCATTGTATTTTATTCCAGACTGAATTCCTCCAATGGAATTGAATTGGTTGACGTGTATTTTTGGTTTTAAACCAAAACGGATTCCGGCTTCCATAATTTGCTCGGTTTCGGTCACAGTAAAATAATCGGTTTCACAGAACACATCTATAAAGTCTGCCAAATTATTTTCAGCAATTTCAGGAAGCATTTTGTCAATAATCAAATCGATATAACCTTTTCGATTTTCCTTATATTCCAATGGAAAAGCGTGTGCGCCAAGAAAAGTAGCTTTTATTGTAATTGGATACTCTTTTGACAATCTTTTGATAACCCGAAGCATTTTCAATTCGCCATCAACAGTAAGTCCATAGCCTGATTTTATTTCTACAGCTCCGGTTCCCAAGCGCATAATTTCTTCGAGTCGAACTTTGGATTGGTTGTAAAGTTCATCTTCAGAAGTTTCGTTGAGTTTTTGTGCCGAATTTAAAATTCCTCCGCCACGATTAGCAATTTCTTCATAGGAAAGTCCATTGATTCTGTCCACAAATTCCTGTTCCCGATTCCCGGCATAAACAATATGGGTATGACTGTCGCACCAAGTTGGCAGCACCATTTTTCCATCGGCATCAATACATTTTTCAGGATTGATATCTTCCGGTAAATCTTCCATTGAGCCAAAATCAGAAATAAGTCCGTTTTGAATCACCAAAAAAGCATTTTTGATGGTGGGAAGAATCGCCATTTCAGTACCAGAAACTTTCAAAATCGAGCAATCTCGAACTTGAAGTAATTCCTTAATGTTGATGATTAGCGTTTTCATTTAGTATGAAATTATTCTGAAACCGTTATTTCGAACATTTTGTCCCAGTTTTTACCTGTAACAAAAATGGTTTTTGTTCTAGGATTGTAGGCGATTCCATTAAGAACGTCTGCGTTTGGATATTTAATAAATTTTCTCAAGCCAGAAAGATCTAGAATTCCTTCAACAGCTCCACTTACTGGATTTACAACCGCAATAGCATCTTTTTGCCAAACATTTGCATAAATTTTTCCGTCAATCCATTCCAATTCGTTGATTTTTGGAATTTTTGTACTTGAAGTATAAACATTTACATAATCAATCATTTTTTGATTCTCCGGATTCATCTTCCAAATTTTCTCGGTTCCATCAGATTGGTATATGTTTTTTCCATCATTAGTCATTCCCCAACCTTCAATATCTTTGTCAAATGCAAATGTTTTTTCTAGTTTTAAAGTATTAGCATTATAGATAAAACCTGTTTTTTCTTGCCAGGTTAATTGATATAATTTATTGTTTATAAAAGTAATTCCTTCTCCAAAATATTTGGAATCAAGATTAATTTGTTTGTAAACTTTTCCTGTTTTATAATCGTATTTTCTATAATAAGAGGTTCCTTTTTGTCCTGTACTTTCATTTAAAGTGTCATTACGAAACTCAAATCCTTCGGTAAATGAAGCTGTATCATGAGAATACATATTGATGATTTTATAGTTCAATGATTTGGGTTGAACATTCGAAACCAATTCAATTCGTGATGTGGCTTCAGAATTTTCTCCGTCAAAATAAACTACCGCTTTCAGGTTTTGATAGCCTAATCGTTGGTTTTTTAATTCGAAAGAAAGTTTTTCAAGTCCTTTTTTAGAACCAATTTTAGTATCGTTTACAAAGTAAGCAACACTGTCAACGGTTTTCGCATTTGGATTTAAAATTCCCAATTCTAAAGCTTCTTGTGATTGATATTGTTCCTTAAATTTCGAATCATCGAAAGTAAATAAAGTATTTTCACCTTTTTTTGCACCTCCGCAATTCGTCAAAGTGATTCCTAATAAAATGATAAATAGGAAGTTATAATTTTTCATAAATTAAAATTTTGATGATGCAATATACAACGATATTTTATAGGTGCAAAGCTCTTGCAAAAATATAAAATAGATTGTATATTTGCACCGGCAAGTCCTACACGACCAGCTCCTGCAGAATCCCCCAGGATGGGAACATAGCAAGGGTAAGCGGTTGAGCGGTGCGATGTAGGTCGCTTGCCATTTTTTAGTCATTGCGAGGTACGAAGCAATCTTTTCTATTTTCTTTATCTTCCTTTGGGAAGATTTTTTTATTTTTACCCTCATCTAAATTCAAAAAATGAGCAAAGTAGTTCTAATCACAGGCGGTTCATCAGGAATAGGGAAATCTATTGGAGAATTTTTGCACCATAAAGGCTTTGTCGTTTATGGAACCAGTAGGAATCCGGAACGAGTTTTGAATTCGGTTTTTCCATTGCTAACTTTAGATGTTCGAAATACGGAATCAATAAATGCGGCTGTGGCCAAAATAATTGCTGTTTCAGGACGATTGGATATTGTAATTAACAATGCAGGTGTTGGAATTACAGGTCCTTTGGAAGAAATTCCAACAGCCGAAATCAGGAATAATTTCGAAACCAATTTCTTTGGACCAATCGAAGTGATGAAAGCGGTCTTGCCACAAATGCGCTCCCAAAAATCAGGATTAATCATCAATATAACTTCCATTGCGGGATATATGGGTTTACCGTATCGCAGTGTTTACTCTGCATCAAAAGGAGCTTTGGAATTAATCACCGAAGCCTTGCGAATGGAAGTCAAATCTTTTGGAATCCAGATTACGAATGTGGCTCCGGGTGATTTTGCCACCAATATTGCTTCGGGACGTTTTCACGCGCCATTAATCAAGGATTCAGCTTATGAAATTCCTTATGGAAATACTCTGAAAATGATGGACGAACACGTGGATAGCGGTAGTAATCCTAATGAAATGGCGGAAGCAGTTTATCAAATTATCCAAAATCCAAACCCCAAAATTCACTATAAAGTGGGCGTTTTTATGCAAAAATTCTCGATTGTTTTGAAGCGAATTTTACCGGATAAAGTCTATGAAAAAATGCTGATGAATCATTATAAATTGTAATTTTGCACCTAATTTTAAATACACAATTAAACAAAAGAATATATGAAATTTTTTATTGACACAGCGAATTTAGCTCAAATTAAGGAAGCACAGGCATTAGGCGTTTTAGATGGCGTAACTACCAATCCATCATTGATGGCAAAGGAAGGAATTACCGGAAAAAACAACATTTTGAAACATTATGTTGACATCTGCAATAGTGTGGATGGCGACGTAAGTGCCGAAGTGAATGCGTTGGATTTTGACGGAATGGTAAGAGAAGGAGAAGAATTAGCTGATTTACACGAGCAAATTGTGGTTAAATTGCCAATGACCAAAGAAGGTGTTATGGCTGCAAAATATTTTTCGGATAAAGGAGTTAAAACGAATGTAACTTTAGTGTTTTCAGCAGGTCAGGCTTTATTGGCTGCCAAAGCCGGAGCAACTTACGTTTCGCCGTTTATTGGACGTTTAGACGATGTATCGACTGATGGTTTGGCTCTAATTGAAGAAATCAGGTTGATTTATGACAATTACGGTTACGAAACACAAATTCTAGCTGCTTCGGTTCGACACACAATGCATATTGTGAACTGTGCTAAAATTGGTGCAGATGTGATGACCGGACCACTTTCGGCTATCTACGGATTGTTGAAACACCCATTGACCGATATTGGTTTGGCACAGTTTGTGGCCGATTTCGAAAAAGGAAATAAATAAAAACAGAATAACCAATGAGAAAACTAGCAGTATTGATAGCATTTTTGATGACAGGTGTTGTTATAAGTGCTCAGGAATCAAAAATAGTGACAACAGTTAATGAAGCTGGTGATGTGGCTAGTTTTGAGTTGGATTGCAGTAAAAAATTTCCGATTTTGGCCAAAGGATTAAAATACAATATCACGCGTCACGAATTTAAGGGTGCTGAACTGAAAAACACCTACCATATCATGTTTGTCATGGATGGATTCTATACTACTGTATTGAATAGTAAAATGACATTTTCGGCTGTGTTTGTTGACGGTACAGTTACTTCGGAAGAAGAAACAATTGAAAGCGATGGTTATTTTGATGGTGCATGTACCTTAAAGATAAATAGCTCACCTGAGCATGGATTGAAAACTGATTTAAAAGAGATTATCCTATATACGGATAACAAGAAAGTAGTTTATGTTATAACACCACAAAAAGCAAGGGAATTTAGAAAGAATTTGCAGAATATTGTTAACGCAAAATAATTTCTATATTTCAATTAGGAAATAGTTTTTAAAATTAGATTACCAAAAGCAAACCCACTAAACATAGAGTTTAGTGGGTTTTTTTATTGCTTTTTGCGAATTTTGAATGATAAGTTAAATGATTTTTTTGGAAAATCTCCTCATTTCATTTATTAATGATGTTTAAACTGCTAAATATGATATTTATCATTTTTATTACAATAAATAACCAGTATCTTTGAGAATAATAAAATTATGATAGAGTAATCATATATAAATTTATTGATATGGCAAAAGTAAAAGGAGCTATAGTTGTAGATACTCAAATATGCAAAGGCTGCGAAGTTTGCATTCCTGTTTGTCAGGAAAAAGTGATTGCTATGTCAAGCGAAGTCAATAGAAAGGGTTATCACTATGCTTATATGAAAAACCCAGAAGCTTGTAATGGCTGCACAAATTGTGGTATTGTATGTCCTGACAGAGCAATCACAGTGTATAGAGTAAAAGTTTCAACATAACCATTAAACCATTAGTATAAATGTCAGAATTAAAATTAATGAAAGGGAATGAAGCATTAGCTGAAGCGGCGATAAGAGCCGGAGTTGATGCTTATTTTGGTTATCCAATTACGCCACAAACAGAAATTATTGAATATTTAATGAACGAGCGTCCTGAAAAACGAACAGGAATGGTCGTCTTGCAGGCAGAAAGCGAAATAGCGGCTATAAACATGGTTTATGGTGCTGCAAGTACCGGCAAAAAAGCGCTGACTTCATCATCAAGTCCTGGGATTTCATTAAAACTGGAAGGGATTTCCTATTTGGCTGGCGCCGAATTGCCTGCTGTTATAGTAAATGTGGTGCGTGGTGGTCCAGGTTTAGGAACTATACAGCCTTCTCAAGCCGACTATTTCCAATCGGTGAAGGGAGGAGGACATGGTGATTATAAACTTTATGTTTTGGCACCGGCATCCGTTCAGGAAATGGCAGATTTCGTGGAAGATGCTTTTGATATTGCCTTTAAATATCGTGCTCCTGTATTGATTCTTTCCGATGGATTAATTGGTCAAATGATGGAAAAAGTGATTCTCAAAGATCAAAAGCTACGAATGACCAATGAGGAATTGATCGAGAAATACGGAGATTGGGCAGTTACTGGTAAAAAAGGAAGGGAACGAAACATTATAACGTCTCTCGATTTACAATCCGAAAAAATGGAAGCCAGAGTGCATAGATTGCAAAAGAAATATGCGCAAATGGAAAAAGAAGACTTGCGTTTTGAGAAAATTAACTGCGACGATGCTGAATATCTGATAGTTGCTTACGGTTCAAGTGCAAGAATTTCTCAAAAAGCGATTGAATTGGCCAGAGCCAAAGGAATAAAAGTGGGTTTATTAAGACCAATAACATTATTTCCTTTTCCAAAAAAAGAACTATTTGAATTAGCCGATCAGGTCAATGGAATTTTAAGTGTGGAATTGAATGCCGGTCAAATGATGGAAGATGTCAGACTTTCTGTAGAACACAAAGTTCCGGTGGAGCATTTTGGAAGAACAGGAGGAATCATTCACACTCCGGAAGAAATTTTAGAAGCTTTAGAACAAAAAATCATCAATAATGGAAGCATTAGACATCATAAAACCAGAGAATCAAGTATTCTGTAAATCGCAATTAATGACGGACACTCCTTTGTCGTATTGTCCGGGTTGTGGTCACGGTACAGCCAATAATTTAATTATGGAAGTCATTGATGAAATGGGAATTTCAGAAGATACTATTGGTGTTGCTCCTGTTGGCTGTTCTGTTTTGGCGTATGATTTTATGAATATCGATATGACGCAAGCCGCTCACGGACGTGCTCCAGCGGTGGCAACGGCTATTGCCAGAACTTGGCCGGAAAAATATGTGTTCACGTATCAAGGCGATGGTGATTTAGCCGCAATTGGAACAGCCGAAACCATTCACGCTTGTAACAGAGGAGAGAATATGGTCATCTTTTTTGTCAATAATGGGATTTACGGAATGACTGGCGGACAAATGGCGCCAACAACTTTAGAAGGAATGAAATCTTCTACTTCACCATATGGAAGAGAAATCGCTTCGATGGGCTCGCCATTAAAAATAACGGAATTAATTGCGAATCTTCCGGGAGTTTATTCGGTAAGTCGCCATGCAATTCACACTCATAAACACGCTCGAAAAGCTAAAATAGCAATTAAACAAGCATTTGAAAATACACGATTAAAAAAAGGACTTTCATTTATTGAAATCCTTTCCAATTGTAATTCGGGCTGGAAAATGACTCCTAATGATGCCAATATTTGGATGGAAGAAAATATGTTTCCTTACTTTCCTCTTGGGGATATAAAGGTTGAAGGTAAATTAAAAGTTTAAATCATGACTGAAGAAATTATTATTGCAGGTTTTGGAGGACAAGGAGTGTTGTCAATGGGAAAAATATTGGCATATTCCGGAATAATGCAAGATCAGGAAGTGAGTTGGATGCCTTCTTACGGCCCTGAAATGCGTGGCGGAACGGCAAATGTCACCGTAATTTTGAGTGACGAAAGAATTAGTTCACCTTATTTAAAAATTGTTGATACAGCAATTATTTTAAACCAGCAATCTATGGATAAATTTGAAGAATCTGTAAAACCCGGTGGAATTTTAATTTATGACCCGAATGGAATAACACATCATCCTACAAGAACCGACATCAAAATTTTCCAGATTGAAGGCACTAAACTAGCTTCCGAAATGGGCAATAAGAAAATTTTTAATATGGTAATTTTAGGAGGTTTTTTAAAACTAAAACCTGTTGTGAAATTAGAAAATGTAATCGAAGGCCTAAAAAAATCCATCTCAGAACGCAACCATCATTTAATTCCTTTAAATCTGGAAGCGATTACAATAGGAATGAAAAACATCGTCCCATATAAAGTAGAAGAACCTATTTTCCAGAATTAACTTTTAATAAGAATCAAATTTGAATTAGTAACCTATTGATTTTTTTTATAACAGACCTATGAGTTTTTATGAACCTCATAGGTCTCTTAGTAATAGTCTATCTGATTTTATTAATGATTATTTATATTCATCCAGAATTTCTTTTACACTATCGAGCGTAACGCGTCCGTATACTTTGTCACCGATTAATACCACAGGTGCTAATCCGCAGGCTCCAATGCATCTGAGACTGCTCAAGGAAAACTTTTCATCTTTGGTGGTTTCCCCAACTTTTATGTCCAATAATGTTCGGAACTCGTGGAGTATTTTTTCAGCTCCTCTTACGTAACATGCTGTTCCCATGCAAATATTAATAGGATGTTCACCCTTTGGAGTCATCGTAAAAAAAGAGTAAAAAGAAACTACACCATAGACATGAGCCAATGAAGTATTAAGATTTTCTGCGATAATTTCCTGAACATCCTCAGGTAAATAACCAAAAGTATTTTGCGTTTGGTGCAATACATTGATTAATTCGTCCTTATCATGATTGAATTCTTTACAAATGGCTTCTATTTTGGCGACATTATTTTCGCATATTGTCATCATTGCTATTCTGTTTTAATTATTGAATAATAAATTAATCTTTGGTAATTTCCACATGGGTACTCCTGTCAAAATAACGAGTGTGTAACAAATGATGTGCTTTTTCACTCATTGGTTTTTCCAAAAACTCTGCGTACAACTTTTGAATGGATGGGTTTTCATGAGATTTCCGAATCACTTTTGCTTTATCCTCAGAGTACAATGCTTTTTGTCTTGCCAATAAAATATTGGAATCTCCGTGGTGCAAAGGCTGACCTCCGCCGCCAATACATCCGCCGGGACAAGCCATAATTTCAATAGCATGGTATTGAGATTTTCCTTCTCTGATTTCCTGTAGCAATTTGCGGGCATTTCCCAAACCGTGTGCAATTCCAATTTTGATTGGGGTACCATTAAAATCAATGGTGGATTCTCTAATCCAATCCATTCCTCTCAATTGTTTGAAATCGACTTTGTGCAGTTTTTGTTTTGTGAAAGTTTCATAAGCAGTCCTTACAGCAGCTTCAATTACACCACCTGTTGTGCCAAAAATCACTCCCGCACCAGAGGATTCTCCCATAGGATGGTCAAATTCTACTGGCGTTAAACTATCAAAATCAATACTGGCTTGTTTAATTAGTCGTGCAAATTCTCTGGTTGATAATACGAAATCTACATCGGGGTTGCCATTGGTTTTAAATTCCTCTCTGCTACATTCATATTTTTTTGCCAAACAAGGCATGATAGAAACCACAACCATATTTTCTCTTTTGATACCTAATTTATCGGCAAAATAAGTTTTGGCAATGGCTCCAAACATTTGTTGAGGGGAACGAGCCGTTGAAGGAATATCTTTCATATCAGGAAACTGATGCTCAAAGAAATTCACCCAGGCTGGACAGCAAGAAGTTAATAAGGGTAATTTTACAGTAGTATCACCA
>Ga0208115_1000494_pt1 | contig 9871 bp, 10 predicted proteins | sample LakWasMeta4_LOW4_2_FD_183856 | JGI IMG/M metagenome (GOLD analysis project Ga0208115, IMG submission 183856) | Freshwater sediment methanotrophic microbial communities from Lake Washington under simulated oxygen tension - Sediment Metagenome... | ecosystem: Environmental > Aquatic > Freshwater >...
ATTCGATGCCTAGTAAAACGGGATCGCAATTAGGAAATGCTGAGCGCCTCAAAGAAGTTTATGGGCGCTACATAGTCCAGGTGAAATCCGCACTGGGCTACGATTACGATTTGGACGGAATGAGAATCGTTTTGGATTGTGCCAATGGCGCCGGTTACAAAGTGACTCCTATGATGTTCCATGAACTTGGAGCAGAGATTTTTCCGTTGGGAATTAGCCCCAATGGAGAAAATATTAACAAGGCCTGTGGATCTCTTCATCCTGAAGCGGCCAGAGCTGAAGTGCTCAAATACCGTGCGGACATTGGCGTCTGTATCGATGGCGATGGAGACCGAGTTACGGTGATCGATGAAGAGGGAACAATTGTCGATGGGGATAAATTGATCGGGCTCTTTGCCAAGCTACTTTTGTCCCGCGGTGAATTGAAAAAAGGTGATACCGTGGTGGGCACGGTCATGTCTAATTTAGGGCTGGAGTTGTATATCAAATCGCTGGGTCTCAATTTTGTGAGAACCAAAGTAGGAGATCGCTACATCATAGAATACATGCGATCCAATGGCTGTATTTTAGGTGGAGAGCCTTCCGGTCATATTATATTCAGCAAACACTCCACCACGGGAGACGGGGCGCTCGGGGGCTTGAAAGTTATTGAGTCGATGAAATACTTTAATCTTCCACTCAAAACTTTGGTGGCAGAAATCGAACTCTTTCCCCAGATTATTAAAAATATTATAGTCAAAAATAAGCCACCGCTTGAATCGGTGGCCAGCATTCAGGAAGGAATTAAGAAAGCGGAAGAAAGGCTGCAAGGCAAAGGCAGAGTGCTTTTACGCTATTCTGGTACCGAGCCCTTAATCAGAGTAATGGTCGAAGGAAATATTGCTGAGACGGTTGAAGAAGAGTGTCAGCGTTTGATTGATATCGTGACCAAAGAAATTGGATAATTTTTTTTTAGATATGTTTAATAGGATAGAGGAGCTTTTATGATTCCACCGGTAATACCAAGGCTGGGAATAAATATTGATCACATTGCCACTCTTCGCCAGGCGCGCGGAGAAGAATATCCCAGCATTGTTGATGCCGCTCAGAGCTCTTTGCTCTCAGGGGCCGATCAAATTACGATTCACCTGCGAGAAGATCGCAGACACATTCAGGATTATGACGTGGAAGCCGTCAGGCTGGTCACAAAGCGTTTTGGAAAACCTCTCAATTTAGAAATGGGTGTTAATCCTGAAATTGTAGAAATCGCCATTGCTTCATCGCCGGAATGGATCTGTCTGGTTCCAGAAAAAAGGGAAGAAAAGACAACGGAAGGCGGGCTTGATCTTTTAGATGATAACAACTTCATTCGTATTGAAGAGGCGGTAAAAAAATTAAAGGCATCGATTAAAGATGTTAAAATTTCGCTCTTTCTGGAAGCCAGAATTGAAACTCTGAGCAGAGCAAAAGAGCTTCCGATTGATGCCGTGGAAATTCACACCGGGGAATATGCCAAAGTTTTTGCCAACGGTGATGATTATTCTAAATTTATCGAGCAATACCAGCAGGCGCGCGTCTTTCTTCATGACCACAAAATTGCCTGTCACGCTGGCCATGGTTTGACAGACGAAAGCGTCGTTCCTTTATTGGAATCAAAGATATTTGAAGAATATAATATTGGTCATTGGATCATCTGCAATGCGATTTTTAATGGACTGGCCACAACGATAAAGAGTTTGAAGGCCACGTTTGAAACTCATCCGCTTAAATAAAAATTGGAAGGGCACTCATGAGTTTAATTCGCTCTTGGAAAAAAGTATTAGAATCTGACCTGGCCAATATCGTGACCGAGCTCAAAGAGGTGGTGCAACCCCCTTGTGTGATCATTCTCGATGGCCCCGTCGGCGCTGGCAAAACGACCTTTACCCGCGCTTTTCTCGAAAAGGCCGAGGCCCCCAGCCCAACCTATTCGCTGATTAATGAAGTTGATAATATGGTTCATGCCGATCTCTATCGCATTGAAAAAAAAGATGAACTCCTTCACTTGGAAATCCCGATGTATCTTGAAGAAAAAGATTATGTTTTGATCGAGTGGGGAATGCCATATCTTTCTGAACTTCGTAGAATAATAGGTGATGAATTTAAGTTCTATCAATTGAAAATTGAAATCAATGAACAGCAGAGCCGCCATTTTTTCCTCACTTTACTGGACTAAAGGCCCAAATCTAGGGGGCAAAAAATTCCGACAAAAATATTTTTATCGCTTTTTTTAGCTCCCAAAAAAGCAATGAATCATATGACCTAATTCATCGGTTTTATTGAGGAATTTCCCACTTACGACGCTCAAGATTACCTTAATTTCAACACCTTACAGCGAAAATAGTACGGATTGCAGGTTGACTTCGTTTGTGATTGCTTGTCATACTATTCTAGATAGAAATGATTCTGAAGGAATTTAGAATTGTTTAAAAGGAGATTGCAAGGATTAGCAAACTCTGAAGTAGACGGCACACATTTTCTAAAGAATTTTATCTAGACCAGCCATCGAGCAATTGGATTTTTTATGGAGGAAGACCAATGAGACTTACATCTAAAGGACGTTACGCAGTTAGAGCAATGTTAGACCTTACCACTCATTCAAATGGGAACCCGGTAAGACTACAAGAAATCTCAACAAGACAAAACATCAGTCTACACTACCTAGAGCAACTTTTCAGAAAGCTAAGAAATGGCCAAGCTGTAAAGTCGGTTCGTGGTCCAGGTGGTGGATATGTTCTTGCGAGAAACATGGATCAAATCACAATTAAAGACGTATTAGACTGCGTTGGTGAAAACATCAACCCAGCTAGAGATATCATCGGCTCTGAAGCAGAAGCTGCGAATTCACTAGAATTCCATCTTTCAAAAAACTACTTCATGAACCTTGGTACAATCATGAAGGAATACTTAGCAACTACTTCTCTTGGCGATCTTATTAGAAAGTCAAAAGAAACTGAAATTGAGGCCGGAATTGGACAAAACAATTCTGAAGCAACTCATACTCAGTCAGGGATTTTGACATCTTCGATTAGAAATCCAGTCGGAGAGATCAATCAGTAGTCGATTCTATTTTGATTATAATGCAACCTCCCCACTCTCGAAGAAAGTCGTAGACTTTCTTCAGAGTGGGGAGTTTTTATTTGGAAATCCTGCTTCCCTTCACCAAACGGGAAAAAAATCACGCAAGTTCATCAATCAAACAACTGATTATCTATTTCAATTGTTTTCTCTGGACCCAAAAGACTTTCATCTTATTTATCACTCGGGAGCGACCGAGGGGATTAATACCTATTTTAAAGGCGTGGCCTTCAGCTATTTTAAAGCAAAAAAAGAGGCGAGCTTTTTCTTTTCGACGGTCGATCATGCTTGTGTTGTGCAGTTAAAAGATGACTTGGAGGCCCTTGGTCATCATGTTTTCTTCATCGATGTGAATCGTAATGGATTATTCGATAGTGAAGAATTAATAAAAAAAATGAATCAGGAAAAAATAAAGGGACGTTCTCTTTTCCTTAATTTTACCTACATCAATAATGAAAGCGGTGTTGTTTGGCCGCTGGAAGTCGCTGAGAAAATAAAAAAAGAAACCGGGGCCTTTGTTCATGTCGATGCTGTCCAATTGGTAGGCAAGATATCTCATTGGAATACTCTTTCTCCCGTGCTTGATGCTTATACTTTTTCGGGACATAAGTTTGGGGCCTTAAAAGGAATTGGATTTACCTTTGTTAAAAAAGACATGGCCTTTTCCCCTTTGCTGGTTGGTGGCAATCAACAGCTTGGTTTGAGAGCGGGGACTGAGAATGCAGTCGGTATTCATTCCTTGAAGCTGGCGCTGGAAGACATCAACGAACATTTTTCAGCATCGGAGCTAATGGCCGCTAAAATTGAGATTGAATCAAAATTGATAGATCTTATTGCTGGCAAAGGTGAGGTGGTGGGGCGGAGTTCTCCTCAAAGAAATCTCAACACCATTTTTCTGGTTTTATATGGGAAAAAAGCAGAATTGTTGAGTGCCAAATTTGATCTTCAGGGAGTGGATCTCTCCACAGGCTCCGCTTGCTCCTCTGGGATCATAAAAGAAAATCGTATTCTGATGAATATGGGGTATAGCTTTGAGGACTCTCGTTCATCTCTACGTTTTTCCTTCTCGCCTTTCATGAATAAATCAGAGGCCCAAGAATACATTGCAAAAATAGAAAGTATTTTAAAAGATCTGCTTTAAGCGGCCTTCAATGCCTGAGCGTGCCTGATTGGAATTTTGAAGGAAAACTGGGTATTCTTATTTTTCTTCTCTAAATACAATTCGCCGAAATGCTCTTCAATGATTGCCTTTGAGATGCTCAATCCCAATCCTGTTCCTTTTCCGATTTCCTTGGTGGTAAAAAAGGGTGTTAACATTTTATCAGCGATTGAGCCTGGAATCCCACGACCGCTATCTGTAATAGAAAATATTAAAAAGTTTGAGCTGGAATTGAGCTCCACCGAGAATCTAATCCATTTTTCTGCATTGGCACTAGCGGCATCATGAGCATTGTTTATCAGGTTAATGAGAACTTGTGAGATTTGGTCCGGTCGGCATTCAAAGTCTATCTTTGGAATTTCCCCAACTTCAAAGACTATTCCTTCGTTGATACATTTTGGCCGGGAAAAGGATAGTATTTCTTCAACAAAACTTCGCAACTCCACCAGTACAAATTCTTCATTGTTGCTCGATCTGGATATTGTTTTGAGCCCCCGGACTAGTTTGGAAATTCGCTTCGATGAACAAATTATTTTATCTATTTTCATTTCAATTCTTTTAAGGTCAACAACGTCTTTTGTTAACTCCTTACTCAATGAATCGGTACAAAGGTCAATAATCGCCAAGGGATTATTGATTTCATGGGCGACGACCGCCGACATCTCTCCCAAGGATGCCAACTTCTCCATATACATTAAAGATTCTTCCATTATTTTTCGCTGAGTAATATCAAAACGAATCGAAGCAAAATTTTGAATTTCTCCTTCTTTATTAAGAATGGGAATTATTTGAGTATCTACCCAATAATAAGTTCCATCTTTGCATTTATTTCGTATTTCCCCCCGCCAAACTTTTTTGGCCATGATCGTTTTATACAAATCCGCAAAAAAAAATTTATCATGAAGGCCCGAGTTCAGCAGGCGATGGTCCTGGTTGTAGAGTTCCTCTAGAGCATAGCCGGATATTTTAGAAAAATTCTCGTTGGCATAAGTAATGCGGCCTTGCAGGTCGGTGTAGGCAACGATTGCAACTTGAGAAATGGCCTTCAGCAAAGTTTGGTATTCTTCTGATAAATTAGAGTTCATGCCCATCCTTCGAAAAAGATCAATCACCTTTTATTTATCGTCATTTTTTATTTTGAGTGGATGCCAAAGTTGGCGTGTATGGTGGATAGTGTTAGCTGTGATATTGAGAAGTTAAGGGGCCAGTGCCCCTTAACGATACTTGAATGTGGTAAACTATCTTCTGCGATCGCCGCTTAAGCGTAAGATCATCATGAATAGATTGATGAAATCTAAATAGAGAGTAAGTGCACCTAAAATGGTTGCTCTGCCTTTATCTTCCTCGTTGTAGGTCTGACGACCCATTAATTTGATTTTTTGGGTATCATAGGCAGTGAGTCCTGCAAAAATAAGTAAACCAATTAAACTATAGGCCAGACCGGCAGCTCCACCCATCATCGCGGGAAAAAATAGCGAGAGTAGCGAGTAGCCAATCATTCCAAAAAGACCCATCATGCAAAATGAGCCCACCGGGCCAAGATCTTTTTTAGTTAGATAGCCAAAGGCCGTTAATCCACCAAAGCCAATCGCAGTCGTAAAGAATGCTGATTGAATACTAGCACTAGTGTAAATGGCGAAGATGACCGAAAAGGTTACGCCGGTTAAAGCGGAGTAAAGCACAAATAAGGCCGAGGCCGTCAGCACGCTCATGCGATTAATTAATCCACTGATAGAAAGAACCAACCCGAATTGAGCGATGATAACCACCCAAAAGAGCACTCGATTCATCATGATGGTTTGCAGTAGTGACTCGTTTGTTCCAATAGCACTTGCAATCAGACCTGTTATCAATACGCCAATCGACATCCATTGGTAGACTCTAGTCATAAATGCAGAATTTTCTCTCGCGACAATATCACCTTGAGTAAAATATTGTCCGTTTTGGTTTGCCATAAAATATCCCCTTAAAAGTTAGAATGAGAACCCACTCATTATACTCCTAAAATTTATGGAAACTAAGCTTTTTTAAGTTTTCGATCTCTTCACCATTTTGGCGCGGACGAAACTCCAGTAAATTGAAGGTCTCACTACTATCTTGACGCTTGTTGAAAAAAAGAAAGAGCGCGAAAAAACGCAGAATGCTCGCATACATAATTTCCTCCATTGAAAGATTGAGACGGCAATGAGCTGACTTTAATGGATTGCTAGAGTGCGGGCCCGTTAGGAATTAGTTAAGAATGGCCTGGGGGCTAAAAGCTGCTTCCCAGCGCCGGTAGGATGGCCTTGATTCCGCTGGCGATCATTTCGATCGACATGGATAAAAGAATGAGTCCCATAATTCGGGTCATGACGTTTAATCCAATTTGGCCTAAGCGCTCGCCAATGGTTTCAGCGTAACTGAGAATAATTTTGATTAGAATCCCGATGAATAAAACGGTGAGAGTGACGAGGATCCAGTGGGTGGTGGTCGTAAAATTTTTGGCATGAATGATTGAAGTCGAGATGGCCCCCGGCCCGGAAAGAAGGGGAATGGCCAAAGGAATAATACCAATTTCTCTTTCAAAATCAAACGAACGAATCTCTTCGGTATTTATTTTAGTTGTCGATTGGTGTCCCGAAATCATGCTGAAGGCCATGGTGAAAAGTAAAAAACCACCACCGATGGTGAAGGATGCTACTGAGATGCCAAAGAAATTAAGCAGCATCTGGCCAAAGACCAAGCTCACTAAAATGGTGATAGCGGATGCCGTGGCGCAAGTATTAGTCACATTTTTAATATTTAAATTTTTATGGTTTTTGGTAAAGCCTAAGAAAACAGGAATGGCCCCCAGTGGATTAATAATGGATATGAGGGTGATTGAAAATTTGATGACATCATTAAATGCTTGGTCCATCTAACAACGTTAGCACTTAAATCGAAATCGTAAAATACTCTTTTTAAAATCTTTTTTTGATTTTGGTCAAAATTTTATCGAGCGTTTTTTTAGATTCATCGATTTTAAATAAATAAGAAACTAAAAAATAGGTAAATCCAAAAAAAGAAAAAACAATGAAAGCCGACCAGACGGGGGAGAAATGAACCAGCAATTTAACTCCAAACCCAACCGCCGAGGCGATTATGGCACAGATCCAGAGTTTGAATTGATAAGAGATTTTTAGGCCAGTGTTTCCAATTTTTTGATTGAGAGCTTTTCTTAAAAGGTAAAATTCAATCCAGCCAGCTAATCCGGCAGAAGCAGTCAGACCAGCGGTGCCCCAGCTTGGCTCCAGGCCTAACAAGCCAGGGAGCTTAAAGGCGAAAAGATAGCCTAAGACTGTAGTGAGGGCCACCCGAACAAAGGCAAATTTGAGAGGAGTCTTGGTATCTTTGAGGGAATAAAAAGTTGAAGAATACAATCGGCCTAAAGTAGAGGCCAGGAGCCCTACGGTCGAACCGATTAAAACGATCCAGACATAATCGACATCGACTTGCGTGAATTTTCCCGATTGCAGCACGGCCGCAATTAAAATATTGCCGAGAAATATAAAGGCACAGACTGAAGGAACAATAAAAAATGCGATTTTCTTAAGTCCCGCTTCAAGCCGTTGGCGTAAATAAATATTTATTTCATCAACCGTTCCTTTAATGGAAGACATGGCCGGAAGTTCTGAAGCAGAGATACTCATGCCAAAAAGAGAAATAGGTAAAAGATAGAGCGTTTGGGCATAGGCCAGGGTTGAAACAGCTCCGGTGGGGAGAAGACTGGCCAGCATACTGTCAATATAGGCGGAGAGCTGAATCACTCCGCGAGAGATTACCACCGGAAAAAAATTTCTGATCACAATTCTCACATTGGCAATTTTAGTATTGAGCGAAGGTTTAAAATGTTTGATTAATCTAAGTGCAGAGGGAAGTTGCACCGCAAATTGCAAAAAACTTCCGGCCACCAGGCCCCAGGCCAATATCTTGGCGAGGTTGTATTGGGTATTTCCCGAGCCGAAGATAAAGAGGGTGGCAATCATCGTGGCATTCCAGACAACCGGGGCAACATAAGAGAGAAAAAATTTGCGATGGCTATTGAGAATTCCCAAACACCAGGCAGACATGACCAAAAGACCGGTGCCGGGAAAAATAATTTGCACCAGCTTGATGGTTATTAATCGTTTTTCATCTTTAAATCCGGGGGCGACGATGTCGATCATAAAAGGGGTGGCCAAAATCCCCAGAAGAACAATGAATGAGACCGTGATAAATAATAGACTTCCAATAATAGAGGCCACCCGAGCGGCTTCAATGTGGTTTTCACGGTTCAATTTTTCATTATGACTATCGGCAATCAGGTTGGCATAAACCGGAATGAAAGAAGCAGAGAGTACACCTTCACCAAAAAGGTTTTGTAAAAAATTGGGGATTTTCAGAGCAGCATTGAAAGCATCGCCGGCATCGGAGTTCCCAAAAAAATGAGCAAATACTCGCACGCGAATCAGACCAGAAATTCTGCTTAGAAATATTCCGAGACCGACTAGCAAGGCGCCATTTTTTTCATTTTCTTTTTTTTGATTCATACTTAATTTAAGGCGGATTATTTTAAAAATTCAAGATAAAAGCTGAAACTTTCATTTTCACCGAATAATCTTTCGAGAACTCAGGGATGGGGGCCAGGTTCCACCACCATTGCTCCTGGGGGGCAGGCAGTGTGAAATTGATGTAAGGAGTTTGGACTTCCAGCAGTTCATTGCGAGCGTCAATTAAATGAGTTTCAGTATCAGTAATTAAGATCACCGGGCATTTAAATTTTTCCAGGTATTGGTAATGGTCAAAACTCACTTGATAGGCAAAACGATCGAGCTGCTCTGAGGAGAGTTGAGGGGAGGCTTTTTTTTCTAAAAAATTTCTTAAGTGATACGCGAGTTGAGAAAGAAGATTGGCCGAAATAACCAGGTCATATTTATTTTCTAAGAATTGAGTGGGAATGGTATTGGCAATTTTTTTCTCCCGCAGAAGAGTGCTTTCCAACTGAGAGATATCGGCCTGAATAAAATGAACGTTATGATGGGCCTTATATTTTTCGACTGTCTCCTTTAAATGAACGACGTCCACCAGATCGACATGTTCAAATACCGAGGCCAGTGCAACAAGTGGAATCTCGTGCAGCGGACCAGAACCCAGAACTAAAACTCTTTGGTGAGCGCGGATGGTGGAAGTGGCCTGGGTGATAAAATTTTTACAATTGTTTCTATGTGAAAGCCAAAAGGCCTGACAGCGTTTTTCTCTTTCTTTGATTGCGATACTTTCATACAAGTGGCCAAAGGCCCTTGCTTCCTTAGTCGCGCTGGCGCACAAATAGGTAATGAGTTCTCGAATCAAAAAGACTCCTTTCTTTATTGATGATCCAAGAGTTATTTTACCCCAAGTATTTTTAGGAATCTTTTTTTATTGGACTACTAAGCGGCTTTTTTTCCAGTGGCCTTGTAGTTTATATAATTAACATAGGACGGGATTCTGGCATGGAGCAGATCCCAGACTATTTTCTCGTCCAGCCCATCAACCCGGGCAGAACGAATCAGAACTTCTACTTTTTGCTCGAGTATCTCATAGTCGATCCTCAGGCGATAGACATTCTCACTTTCCACC
>Ga0208115_1000496_pt1 | contig 9870 bp, 8 predicted proteins | sample LakWasMeta4_LOW4_2_FD_183856 | JGI IMG/M metagenome (GOLD analysis project Ga0208115, IMG submission 183856) | Freshwater sediment methanotrophic microbial communities from Lake Washington under simulated oxygen tension - Sediment Metagenome... | ecosystem: Environmental > Aquatic > Freshwater >...
ACAGCAAGGTTGTTTTTACTCAAGCCATTAGCCACTTGCGGAAAATCCAATGCGATTCGCGCAGGATTGTTCAAAGTAAAACCGGCGGGGGGGTTTGCCATTGGCTTTGCAGTTTTAATGCGGACACTGACCCTGCCGTCAGGTAATGAAGAGAAATCAACAGCCTCGATTTTATTGGCCAGCGTCGACTGATCTTCGGCAAACAGCAAGCCTGAAAACATTGCAGAAACAAGCAACAAGGTCACTTGTAAAAATTTTGGTATGGATATATTTGTTTTCATTATTTCACCTTAAATCTCTTTTTGCTTTAGCCGTCAGCTGGGCTATCACTCTTTAACTCTTGCTTTGACCTGCCTGCGCCAAACTACTCTTGTAAATTCAAAACCGAAACACGCGCTATCCAATCACCTGACAATTCATCCTGGACGATCTCATCCAGTACGACTTCGCTGTCTGTGATTTTAGTTACCCGGCCATAATTCTGACCTACATAGTTACCCACCTTAACTTGCTGCACCGAACTATCGGGCGCTTTCAAAAGAGCATAGGTCAACTTGCTTTTTGATAGCATCCCCACATATTTGACGCTCTCAAGCGGGTAAGCCTCCATAGGCTCCTTGGGTCTGTTCAGGTTAGGTTGCAGACCGCCATTCTTGCTTGCTGCCTTACGCGCACGGAATGGGTCGGTCAAGATACCGTCCGCATTGTATTGCAATGCAGAATACGGTTTAACCTCAGGCAATGGCTTGATCTTTGGCTTAACGTCTTTGGTGGCATCCCGCATGTATTGATCAAGGTCATCTCCGCCATCATTGCCGCAGCCTGCCAAAGCCGCACTCAGGGTGGCTATTGAAAGCAGCTTCCAGCTAAGTGTACGCATGAACTTTGGATTTAGGCGCTCTTTCACTTAATCAACCTTTCTTGCCAGATTTTGCTTTGGCAGCCTTCGCTGCTTTTTCAGCCTGACGCTTCGCGGCAAGTTCATCTGCATCTAAATAACGGTAAGTTTTTGCAACCGCTTCCATCACCAGCAAACTATCTGCGCTGGTTGATTTCGCATCTTTATTTTGATTCTGTACATTGATTTCGCCCAATGTAACGATGCGGGACAGCTTGGATATATCCGTCGCAAAGGCACCAAAATCATGGTAGGTACCTACGATTTTAATTGCTATCGGCATCTCGGCATAAAACTCCGCCTGTGTTTCCTGGCCTGGTTTGAATAGCTCAAACTCCAGACCCCTGCTCAAACCTGCCTGATTAATGTCAGTCAGCAGACCATCTATCTGCGATTTATCCGGTAACTGTTTCAGCAAAGCACCGAAGGTTTTTTCAATCGCTACCATTTGCGCCCGGTAGCCTTCCAGATTGATTGCCTGGCTTTTCTTATCAAAGAATACTTTTCTTAAATCCTGCTCTTTGGCTTTTTCCTGATCCAGTGTTTCAAGCGCAGGACTTAACAGGAAGTAATAGCCCAATACCACAAGCACCAGAAACATAACTGCAAGCAGAACCGCTTTTACCGGAATCGGCAAATTGCCTACATTTTTTATGTCTATATTATTAAAATCATCTAACTTCATGATTTATTCTCTTTTATAGTGGCCTTTTTCTTGGCATCAGCGTTAGTGGCATCTTCTTCAGTTTCGATATGCGGTGCTTTTAAATTCACTTTTACTGTAAAGATATTCTGCTTCAGGCCATTGGCGGTAACTGCTTTAATCTCAACCAGGATCGGCGATTCCATCCAGCTCGAAGCGTTAAAGTTTCGCACCAGAGTAGCTACGCGGGCATTCGTATCAGCAACACCTTCAAGCGTAATGGTATTGCCCGCCTGCTTGACGCTTTTGAAATACATACCCTCAGGCAGCTGACGGCTTAGCTCATCAAACACCACAACGGCCTGACTGCGGTTTGTCTGCAAGTTTTCCACCACCTGCTTACGCTCCAGCATCGCACTGATCTGGTCTTTAAGATCCTTAATATCTGTAATTTCTTTATCCAGCTTAACAATGGCAGCATCCAGACGTTTATTACGCTCAGATTGTGATTCAATTTTGGCATTAATAACGGTATAGCTCATAAATACGATGGCTGCCGCGGCTATCGCAGAGAAAGCAGCCATTAAGCCGAACTCACGCTGCCTGGCTTCGCGTTTGAGTTGGCGATGTGGGAGTAGATTGACGCGTATCATATTTCTAAGCCTCGCATAGCAAGCCCGCAAGCAATCAGCAAGGCTGGGGCATCAATCGCAATCTGCTGCTGCCTTACCCTGGAACCTACTGCCATGCTATGAAACGGATTGGCGATAATGGTATGCACCTGGGTGCGATCCTGCACCGTAACATCCACTTCAGGGATTGAAGCACAACCGCCGGCCAGAACGATATGGTCAACGTGATGGTACTGGGTAGAGCTGGTGAAAAACTGCAACGCCCTTGCCACTTCCATTGCCAGCAACTGGACAAAAGGCTGTAGAACCTCGCTCTCGTAGCTCTCCGGCAAACCACCTTTGCGCTTTGAAATTTCGGCTTCTTCAAGAGACAAACCAAAACGACGCTGAATTTCCTGCGTAAGCTGGCCACCGCCAAAATTCTGCTCACGCGCATAAACCGGCTTGTTGTCATGCAGCACGTTGATGTGCATCATGGTGGCACCCACGTCAACAATCATCACCGTCTGTTCGCGTCCGGAATTTGGCAGCTGCACTCCAACCAGCGTATACGCAGCTTCAGTAGCATAAGACTCTACATCCATCACCACTACTTTGAGCCCGGCTACTTCAGCGGCTGCAACACGGTCTTCGATTTTTTCTTTACGTGCGGCAACAATCAGCACTTCTACTTCATCTGGGCTATTGGCAGCTGGGCCAATTACCTGAAAATCAATATTGACTTCATCTAACGGGAACGGAATATATTGATTGGCTTCGGACTCAACCTGGGCTTCCATCTCGTCTTCACGCAGATCGGCAACCATATTCACTTTTTTACTGATGACCGCAGAAGATGGCAATGCCAGCGCAGCATGCTTCTCACGCGAGCCCAACACCCGCCAGGCAGTCTTGATACCATCAGCAACCTTATCAAGGTCTGCCACGTTACCATCAGCCATCGCCTCAGGAGCTAAAGGAGAAATCGCATAAGCTTCGAGCTTATAAGTGCCACGACCGTCATCAGCAAGCTCAACCATTTTCACTGAAGTGGAACTGATATCAATGCCGATAAGAGGGGGGGTCGATTCTTTAAAAAGGCTGAATTTCAAATTGAAATTCCTTTTCTAATTTCGTTAGTTACGAACATTTCTAATAATTTACATTAAATCCTAGCAACAACTTTAAACCCTGTAAAGCAATTTTTTATTTATTAAAACGAATGTACTTTATAGTCACTTTAATTCACATGCATGGTCAGAGCAATTTATAATGCTCGAATCGTGTTCAATTTAAAATGAAAACAGACTACCCATGATACCTAACAAATGGTGGCAATATCTTTTACTGGCTGTGACGGTTGGCAGCTTATCCGTGCTTGCATTAGTAGGTGTTGCGGCGGCACTGATATACCCTACGCTACCCTCACTCGATGCGCTGACCGACTACCAGCCGAAACTGCCGTTACGGGTATTCTCTGAAGACGGCTACCTGATTGATGAATTTGGCGAAGAGCGCCGCGCTTACATCAAAATTGAAAATGTGCCGCAGAACATGAAAGACGCCGTGCTGGCGATTGAAGACAGGCGCTTCTACCAGCACAACGGTGTCGATGTAAAAGGCATATTCCGCGCTATTAAAAACAATGTCACCGGCAGAAGCCATGAAGGTGCAAGTACCATTACCATGCAGGTGGCAAAGAACTTCTTTACCACACCTAACGGCAAACGCACCTTTATTACAAAAATCAACGAGGCGCTGCTGGCTTTAAAAATCGAACACAAGCTTAGTAAAGACCAGATTCTTGAGCTGTATATCAACCAGATTTACCTCGGACAGCGTTCCTATGGCTTTGCTGCGGCATCGCAGGTTTATTACGGCAAGCCGCTGGAGAAACTCAGCCTGGCAGAAACAGCATTGCTGGCTGGTTTACCTAAAGCACCATCCGGCTACAATCCTTTTGTAAATCCTAAACGCGCGATTACCCGCCAGCAAGAAGTGCTGCACGACATGTATCGCTTTGGTTTCATCAAGGAGCCTGTTTACAAACAAGCGCTCAAACAGCAGCTACACTTTAAGGCTTCTAAACAAGCCAGGGATCTGGCGGCAGATTACGTAGCCGAGATCGTGCGTGAGAGCTTGTATGCAAAATACCAGGACGATATTTACAGCAGTGGCCTGAGCGTCTACACCACCATACGCAAAGCGAATCAGGAAGCAGCCAATGCCGCGATAAGAGAAGGCGTGCTTGATTACGATGCGCGCCACGGTTTCCGCGGACCGGAAAAAACATTGAACCTTAGCAAGGTCGTTGCCAATGGCGGGCCTGATGCCTTGAATGAAGCCCTGGATGAGTTTGACGAATACAATGGCTTTATCCCGGCGATTGTGACTACGTTAACGGATAAATCCATTCACGCCCGCACTAAAAACGGCGACGATATTGAGATTACCGGCAAAGGCCTGGCACTGGTAGCCAAGACCATGAGTGAAAAGAACCCTGAAAAACGCCTGTTAAGTGCCGGCGCAATCATCAGGGTAACCAAGACTCCCGGCGTAAAAGAAAGCGGTGGCTGGCGTGTCGTTCAACTGCCGCAGGTTGAAGCCGCAATGGTGGCGCTGGACCCAGAAACCGGTGCCGTGCGCGCCTTGGTAGGCGGCTTTGATTTTAACCGCAACAAGTTCAACCACGTGACGCAGGCATGGCGTCAGCCAGGGTCAAGCTTCAAGCCTTTCATTTATTCTGCAGCACTGGAAAAAGGGTTTACCCCGGCATCGATTGTTGAAGATAGCCCGTTAAACTTCTCGGCTGAAGAGACCGGTGAAAAAGCCTGGACACCGCACAACTTTGACAACACGTTTGAAGGCCCTATACGCTTGAGGCAGGCGCTGACCAAGTCAAAGAATATGGTTTCTATCCGTGTGCTGCAGGCCATCGGGCCAAGTTATGCCCAGGATTACATCACCCGTTTTGGTTTTGCTGCCAAAGACCACCCGGCATACCTGACCATGGCACTTGGCGCCGGCTCTGTAACACCATGGCAAATGGCAACCGCGTATGCCGTATTTGCCAATGGCGGTTATCGTGTCAAGCCTAACCTGATTACCAAGATCGTAGACCAGCATGGCAAGGTGCTTGCCGAAACCAAATTCTCAGGCATCAATGAAGGCGCCCCGCGTGTGATTGACTCACGCAATGCTTTCATCATGAACTCCATGATGCAGGATGTTATCAGGCGCGGCACGGCAACCAGAGCGCTCCAGCTGGGCCGTAGCGACATTGCGGGTAAAACCGGCACAACCAACGACCACTTTGATGCCTGGTTTGCAGGATACAACCCGAAACAAGTTGCAGTTGCATGGGTAGGCTACGACAAACCACGCCCTCTCGGCGGTACCGAAACAGGCGGTGCAGCTGCATTGCCGATCTGGATCAAATACATGGCTACTGCCTTACGGGGCATGCCTGAAGTGGAAATGCCGATTCCTGACGGGGTGCTGTCATTAAGAATAGACCCCACTACCGGGATACGTGCAGATAATGATGAAAATGGGATTTATGAATATTTCTACCATGAGAATCCGCCACCGGAAGTTGACGTACCACTGCCATCTTTGCTTGATGATGCAGAAAGTGCAGGGGATGCGCTGTTAAGCCAGGCGCAGAAACTGCTGCAGCCGGACATCACTTTAGCACCTAAACCTAATCATGCCAAAGCGGCCGAGCCGGCAAAAAGTTCAGAAAATACAGCCAGGAACCCTGCAGAAAAACTAATGCAGGCGCACTAGCCGTTTATCTCCAGCACTACCGGCGTGTGGTCTGATGGGCGCTCAAGTTTACGCGGCGCCTTATCAATATAGGCTAGCGCACAAGAGGCTTTAAGCGCATCGCTGACCAGTATATGGTCTATGCGCATGCCCAGATCGCGCCTGAAGCCTGCCATGCGGTAATCCCACCAGCTGAAGCTCTTTTCAGGCTGCTCAAACAGCCTGAAGCTGTCATGCAAACCTAAATTAACCAGCTGCTGAAAGGCCGCGCGCTCGGGCGGCGATACCAGCACCTGCCCGACCCATGCTGCAGGGTCATGACAGTCACGGTCTTCAGGCGCTATGTTGTAATCGCCCAATAACAATAATTTCGGATGTGCAGCCAACTCAGCCTTGAGCCATTGCGTCAGGGCATCCAGCCAGCGCAACTTGTATTGATATTTATCTGAATCTACAGCCTGCCCATTAGGGATATAGGCACAGACCACGCGCAGACCATTGATGTTGGCAGCGATGATGCGCTGCTGTTCATCTGCAAAGCCCGGGATATTGCGCTGGACATCGGTCAAAGGGTGGCGGCTGAGAATGGCTACGCCGTTATAGGTCTTCTGCCCGATATGCACCGCATCGTAACCCGCCTCTTTCAAGGCATCATATGGAAACTTGCTGTCTTCCTGCTTGGTTTCCTGCAGGCACAGCACATCAGGCTGGGCGGCCTTCAGCCAATCCAGCACATGGGGCAATCTGACGTTTAACGAATTTACATTCCAGGTGGCAAATTTCAATGCATACAGCCTTATGTGTTCAAAAAATTAGTGTAGAAACTACCCTAAGAAATCATGCCATTGTGGCGTAGCAATGCATCTATGCTTGGCGCACGGCCGCGAAAAGCGGTAAAAGATTCCATCGCCGAACGCGAACCGCCTTTTGCCAGAATCTCCTGCCAGTAGCGCTGGCCTGCCTCCCTTGAAAGCACACCGTCTTCTTCAAACATACTGTATGCATCTGCAGACAATACTTCGGCCCATTTGTAGCTGTAGTAGCCTGCGGCGTAACCGCCGGAGAACACATGCGTAAAGTTATGCGGAAAGCGATTCCACTTGGGCGGGCGCACTACAGCCACTTCGTCACGCACCTGTTCAATCACGTCCAGCGCTGTTTTATCGCCATATGGATCAAACTCGCTGTGCAGGCGGATATCGAATAAGGAAAATTCAATCTGGCGCACGGTTTGCATGCCAGCCTGGAAGTTCTTGGCGGCAACCATTTTATCGAACAGCGCACGCGGCAATTGCTCACCGGTTTCCACATGGGCGGTCATGTTGCGCAGCACTTCCCATTCCCAGCAGAAGTTCTCCATGAACTGGCTTGGCAGCTCCACGGCATCCCACTCCACGCCCTTGATTCCGGAAACACCGTAATCATCCACCTCGGTCAGCATATGGTGCAAACCATGACCGAACTCATGGAACATGGTCAGCACTTCATCATGCGTGAATAAGGCCGGTTTATCTCCCACAGGGGCAGAGAAATTGCAGGTGAGATAGGCAACCGGTTTAGTCAGACCACCGGCAGACTTGCGGCGTGTAATCGCCTCATCCATCCATGCGCCGCCGCGTTTGTTATTACGGGCATATAAATCCAGGTAGAACTGGCCTATCAATTCACCCGCATGCGTCTTGATGTCATAGAAGCTGGCAGTTTCATGCCATAGCGGCGCCTGCGACTTGCTGACATGGATGCCGAAAATCGTTTCCACCACTTTGAACAGGCCTTCCAGCACTTTATGCTCAGGGAAATACTGTTTTACTTCAAGGTCTGAGAATGCATATTTATCTTCACGCAACTTTTCAGATACATAAGAGACATCCCAAGCCTGCATATCGGCAATACCAAGCTTGGCGGCATATTCTTCAAGCTCCAGCTTGTCTTTAAATGCAAAAGGCTTGGCCTTTATCGCCAGATCTTCAAGAAAATCTTTTACATGCTGCGCCGAATCAGCCATTTTTGTAGCGATGGAAAGCTCAGCATAGTTATCAAAGCCCAACAGGTGTGCAGCTTCAAGGCGCAATTTCAGCATCTGTGCGATGACAGGCGTGTTATCCCATTCCGGCTTGCCAAACTCAGAAGCACGTGTGGCATAGGCACGGTAGAGCGTCTCGCGCAGCTGCCGGTTTTCGGCATATTGCAGCACGGGCAAATAAGACGGGAAATGCAAAGTGAATTTCCAGCCGGCCTTTTCATCGGCCTTTGCAGCATCGGCCGCCGCTTGCAGCACATCTTCCGGAATGCCTTTCAGCGTATCGGCATCTTCTATATAAAGCGCATAGGCGTTAGTGGTATCGAGTACGTTTTCTTCAAATTTGGAAGAAAGCTTTGACAGCTCTTCCTGAATCTCTTTGAAACGCACCTTTTGTTCCGCCGGCAGTTCTGCCCCGCCCAAGCGGAAGTCACGCAGCTCATTTTCCACAATCTTCTTCTGTGAAGCTGTCAGCGTTTCAAATTCACTGCTGTTACGCAGCTCGCGGAACTTGGCGTAGAGTCGCTCGTCTTGCCCCAGGTCGGCATAGAAATCAGTGAGTTTGGACAAATTTTCATTGTAGGCTTCACGCAGTTCAGGGCTATTTACAACAGCGTTGATATGCCCCACCTGTGACCATGCACGTGACAATTGCTCTTCAAGGTCTTCAAGCTTAGACGCAAAGCCGGCCCAGGTCGCGGCGCCTTCAGCCGTTGCCAGCGTCTCTATGGTTTTTCTGGCTGCCGCCAGCAAATAATCAACGGCCGGCGAGACATGCTCGGCTTTAACCTCATCAAATTTTGGCAGGCCCGAAAAGTGTAATAGCGGGTTATTTTCTAATGCTGGAGTAGTCACTGCGGGAAATCTTTCTTTTAATGAATGCTAATTGATTAGTCTTAAGGTCAATGGGTAGCGGTAAGTCTCACCCTTACTGGTAGATATGGCGGCAATAATGCATAAAACAATATTGAACAACCAGATAAGCCCCAGCAATACAAACCCGACCAGAATAAAAACCAGCACGCCGGACACAAATTGCGCCAGCAGCACTGTAATCTGAAAATTTAATGCCTCTTTTGCCTGCGCCGCGATATATTCACTATCGTCTTTTTTCAGCAGCCAGACGATCAGACTCGGAATAAACGAAAATAAAATGCCACCCAGATGCGTGATTGTGGCAATATTTTTATCGTCATTGCTTGGCAGTGCTATATCGGTAGACATGAAATACCTTTAAATAAATTGCGTCATAAATATCTTGGTAATGACTTGCAGCCAGCCGCTTCTCGAGACACAGGCCCTAATTGAGATTAAATTTGCTCACCGCAAGTTCAATTTTTTCTATATCGGTCAAGCCCAGCACCTTGCGGGCCTGTGCATTCAGCTCGCTGACCTGGCTATGCAATACCTGCTGCTTGATGCTGAGTATATGCGAGGGATGCATTGAGAATTGACGCAAGCCCATACCGATGAGCAGCTTGGTCAAGCGCACATCACCGGCCATCTCTCCGCACACCGAAACCGACTTGCCTAACTTGGCACCCGCCTTGATGGTGAGAGAAATCAGCTTCAGTACTGATGGATGCAATGGATTGTACAGATGCGCAACGGCATCATCGGTACGGTCTATCGCCAGCGTATATTGAATCAAGTCATTGGTGCCTATGGACAGGAAATCCAGCTCATCTGCAAAAGCATCGGCATTCAGTGCGGCAGCGGGGATTTCAATCATGCCGCCGAGTTCGATGTTTTCATCAAACGGCACATGCTCCTTGCGCAAGCTTGATTTGGCACGCTCTAGCAGCAGCTTGGTCTGTCGTAGCTCGGCCAGCGTGCACAGCATAGGAATCAGGATTTTGATCTTGCCATAATGCGAAGCCCGCAGCAAAGCGCGTAATTGCGTATGGAATATCTGCGGCTCTGACAGGCA
>Ga0208115_1000497_pt1 | contig 9866 bp, 9 predicted proteins | sample LakWasMeta4_LOW4_2_FD_183856 | JGI IMG/M metagenome (GOLD analysis project Ga0208115, IMG submission 183856) | Freshwater sediment methanotrophic microbial communities from Lake Washington under simulated oxygen tension - Sediment Metagenome... | ecosystem: Environmental > Aquatic > Freshwater >...
CGTCTATGTCGCCTAGGGTGTTGCTGGCGGTGAGGGTGTCGCCTTGTTGGGGGTGGAGGTTGTTGATGGTGACGCTGCCTGTCGGTGCGTCGTTGACGTTGGCGATTGGGCTGGTTGGGTCACTGGTCAGGCTTTCTGGGTTGTTTCCCCCATCGGTGTAGTGGGCGGTGACGGTGATGACGTTGCCTACGTCGCTTTGGGCGAGGGTGTAGCTGCTGCCTGTGCCGCCGACAACGATGCCGCCACTGTGCCATGTGTAGGTGATAGGTCCTATGCCGTCAATATCAGCGAGGGTGCTGATGTTGGCGGTGAGGGTGTCACCTTGGGCAGGGGTGGGGTTGAGGCTGTCAATGCTCACGCCGCCTGTCGGTACGTCGTTGACGTTGGCAACGGGGCTGGTCGCTGCGCTGGTAAAGGTTTCTGGTTTGCCGCCGCCGTCGGTGTAGTTGGCGGTGACGGTGATGGCTTTGCCAACATCGCTTTGTCCTAGGGTGTAGGTGCTACCTGTCACACCTGCAATGACGATGCCGCCACTTCGCCACACATAGCTCATGGCTCCTAAGCCATCGGCATCCGCAAGGGTGTTGATGACGGTGAGAATGTCGCCTTGTTTGGGGGCTGTGTTGTCGAGGCTCAGGTTGCCTGTGGGCGCGTCGTTGACGTTGGTCACGGCGTTGGTGGGCGCACTGATCACAGTTTCTATCTGATTGCCTCCGTCGGTGTACACGGCGGTGACGGTAATGGCTTTGCCAACATCATTTTGTCCGAGGGTGTAGGTGTTGCCTGTACCGAGTATGTTGATGCCACTTTTCCAGGTGTAGGTAATCGGTCCTATGCCATCAAGGTCCGCTAGGGTGCTAATGGCGGTCAGGGTTTGTCCTTGCGCTGGGCTGGGGTTGTTAATGAAGACAGTACCCGTAGGTAGATCATTAACGTTAATGACTGGATTGGTATCGGCAACACTAGTGACACTTTCGTGTGTACCCAGATAATCGTAATAGTCAGCAGTGACACTAATAACTTTGCCCACATCGCTTTGAACTAGGGTGTAAGTGTTACCTGTACCGCCGACGATGGTGCCGCCACTTCGCCATGTATAAATGATGGATGCAGGATTCAAACCATCAGCGTCTGCTAATGTGTTACTAGCTGTCAGCGTTTGTCCTTGTTGTGGATTGAGGTTATCAATGGTGACGTTGCCTGTCGGTGCTGCTAGGGTATATCCGTAATTTGCAATCACGGCATCTGTTATAGGCATAGACGATTCAATAACACCCGTTTGTTGTTCTAGTACCCAATCGCCACCTTGTGCGGCATTGCCTGTTAAGTCATTCGACGCGGCTACATCAGCACCTGTAAAAACGGCTAGGCTATTAATAAAATTAGTACCCGAATCGCCCTGAGCCACATTGCAGCCGTATAGCAAAATGTCACCATTAGCATTTAGTGCGTTGCCGATACTGGCAAGTTCGTTAGCATAGTCGGCTATGTTATTGTTATCGAGCGTGGAAGAACCTAATAACAAGCTACCAGCGCTACCATGCGAGATAATGTTTATAGCATCAAGATTGGAATAATTTGCTACTAATTCAGCAATTTGACTGATACCGTCGCGCGTAGAATCGAGAATTAAAATAGTGGCATCTGGACTTAAATTACCCACTAAACTCTGCCAGTCAGTTACTTGACTGTCAATAATGATTAATTGGTTTGAATTGGTTGTTAATGAGCTAGTCATGGCGATTCCTAATGTAGATTCTGATGTTATAACAATGACTCCCTAAGTAGATCGAGATTTGGCTTCGTCTGATAATTCTTAGGTAAGCGTGTTAAATAGCGACTTAAAACAGTAATAACCCTACAAAGATCATTAACTTTGCTAAGGTTATTTTGATAAACACTTTATTTATAGGTCAAAGCAGTTATTTTTGTACTTAATATCCAATTTCTCCAACTTGCAATTTTCGTAGAATTACTATGAATACTCTCATGTAACCACTTATTTTTATTAAGTATAGCTCTAAAATCAACATAGAAAAGTGCTACAAAAGTAGTTGCGCCAAAAAATCATACAGCTTTGTACATAGTAAATCGTTACATTGCTCTGTTTATAAACGACGATGACCGTCTTTGGTTCGAGTAATGCCTTCATAGCAGATTTCTTTTTCTGATATGGCAAACAAAATAGTATAGACAGCATCATGTGTGCCAACTTTATATATATGTTACTAACCTATTTGTGTTGTAGCTTATGTAGCTGATATTCCTTAATTAAAGACTAGTCAAATCTATAAACACCCTTATCAACAAGCATAAAGTTTTACCAATTTATGTCATGATGTGGCGAATTTTGTCAGTTTCATCCATGGCTTTACTCTATTTGCAATGAAAAAGTTATAAATTAAAAACAGGTTCGATAACATGAGCTACCTTTATTATCATGAAAAAAGAATAGTGAAAAATGGAAATAATTCAATCGGGACAGTCAAGCCGCTGCGCTAGGGTTGCAACAGACAGCTTGTGAAATAGACAGAAAAACAAGTAAGACTATCCTTCTTATATTAGGGATAGCGAAGATAACAACATTTAGAATCATAATTACAAAACTATGTAATAAACTAAGCATCTAGCCATCAAATGAACTTGATGTACTGAAAAAACATGACTCAACTTTTAAAAAAAATTTAGGCGGTAAGCGACAAATGCCATATTGATTTATTTCCAAAATTTTTTGAACAGCCCAGATGTAGGTTGAGGAGGAACAAGCTTGCTTTCAATGATGTTTAATAGTCGTTCCTCACGATGAATAGCCTCACGTTTTAATTCCTTTATATCGTGTAGCAAATATTCGACTTGATCCATTAACCATTGTTCATGCTCCGAAATGGGTGGTTGCGAATTAGAATCACCTGTACTCGCCGTTTTTGGCTTTAGCTCTTCATAACATTTGATTAGATCATTAGTATCTATGCCCTTACCTGTTTTAGTAAGTTTGCCCGAAGCAATATGTCGATTGATTGTTGACCGAGAAAGTCCTGTCAATTCCGTAGCTCTTTGTATTGAAACGATCATAAAATTATACTCAAATAAAAATGAGGTATCTTAGGGTTCATCAATAATAGTTCATTATGAATAATTATAAAATATCTGCGATGAAAACATAGCGAAACAAACTTAGTTACTAGAATTCCCATGCGTTTTTAATACAAATGTCTTGTCCAGAGCGCGGTAAAATCTTGATTTAATGAAGTTCGGTAGCTATAATCCCTTAGCTATTATGTTTGGAGAGTCATGTGACAGATAGAAAATACTCTACTGTCGTTAAGATACTGAGCTATCAGGTTTTAATAATACTTATCGTCACCACTGGCTTTGCTGTTAAAGAGGGGGTGCATCAAGCCTTGTCTTCTATTTTAGGCGGCGCGGCGGCTTTTATTCCCAACCTGTACTTTGCACTACGAATACACAGGTCGGCAGGACAAGAGGCGAGAAAAATTGTCAATTCTTTTTATGCAGGTGAATCAGGTAAACTGTTATTAACAGTCGCATTATTCATGATGATTTTTCAAGTACCAAACATACAAATATTACCACTGTTAGTAAGCTATGTAGCCACACTATCAGTTTTTTGGTTCGCATTATTGATGCGTTGACATTATTATTTTTCAAAGAGAGGAACGATGGCTACCGAAGCTCACGCCGCCGAAGGTGCAACTGGCTATATCATTCACCATTTAACGCCGCTACATGTAGGTGAGGGTTTTTGGACGCTACATCTGGATACTTTGTTTTTTTCGGCTGTGCTAGGTGGGTTGTTTGTTTGGTTTTTTAAAACTGCTGCTGAGAAAGCAACATCGGGCGTACCTGGATTAGTACAGAGTTTTGCTGAAATGATGATTGAATTTGTCGATACGCAAGTGAAAGACAGTTTTCATGGTCGCAGTCAGTTAATTGCTCCATTAGCACTCACTATATTTTGCTGGGTATTCTTATGGAACTTCATGGATTTATTCCCAGTTGATATATTGCCGTTAATTGGTTCATTGATGGGTATTGAATATTTGCGTGTGGTACCAAGTACTGATTTGAATGCAACTTTTGCTATGTCTATCTCAGTATTTGCATTGATTATTTTTTACAGCATTAAAATAAAAGGCCCTTGGGGCTTTGCTAAAGAGTTGATGTTTCAACCGTTTGGCCCTTGGTTATTACCTTTTAACTTACTATTAAAATTAGTCGAAGAAATCGCTAAGCCTATCTCACTGGCACTGCGTTTATTCGGAAACTTATATGCAGGCGAATTAATCTTTATTTTGATTGCCTTGTTGCCGTGGTATCTGCAACCTGTACTCAGTTTCCCTTGGGCAATTTTCCATATTCTAATTATCACACTTCAAGCCTTTATTTTCATGGTATTAACCATTGTTTACCTGAGTATGGCACACGAAGATCATTAATATTTTTTAACACTTTTTTATAACTTAATTAACCGTTTGGAGGTTTCATGGAAATTGCAAAATTAATCGCTGATGTACAAGGCATGACTGCTATCGCAGTAGGTCTGGTTCTTGGTATGGGTGCGTTAGGAACAGCTATTGGCTTCGGTCTATTAGGTGGAAAATTCTTGGAAGGTGCTGCACGTCAACCTGAAATGGTACCTATGTTACAAGTAAAAATGTTCGTTGTTGCAGGTCTATTAGACGCGGTAACCATGATCGGTGTTGGTTTGGCGTTATTCTTTACTTTCGCAAATCCATTCCTGTCTGCGGTAACAGCAGCAGCTGCGGGTTAATCGAACTGTCGTGTTTAATAGCAACAAGAGGAACGCATCGTGAGCATCAATGCTACTCTGATTGGGCAAATGATTACATTTGCACTTCTGGTATGGTTTACCATGAAGTACATTTGGCCGCCTTTATTTGACTCGTTAGAAGAACGTAGAAAAAAAATTGCTGATGGTTTGGCAGCGGCTGAAAAAGGTCAAGAAAACATGCACTTGGCTGAGAAAAAAGCCAAAAATGTTATCAAAGAAGCCAAAGAACAATCTTCAGAGATTGTCAACCAAGCTCAAAAACGCGCAAATGAATTGATTGAAGAATCAAAAGACACCGCTAAAAAAGAAGGTGAACGCATGATTCTGGCAGCAAAAGCGCAAATTGAACAAGAAATGCAACAGGCAAGAGAAAGTTTGCGTCAAGAAGTTGCCGCTTTGGCATTTAGTGCCGCAGAGCAAATTCTAGGTGCGGAAATTGATAAAGCCAAGCATCGAGACATTATAAGCAAAGTCTCTAATCAACTAGGTTAAGCAGTATGAGCGAACTGGCAACATTGGCAAGACCTTATGCGGTAGCTACGTTTAAAAGAGCCAAAGAAACGAACTCGACTAAAAAATGGTCTGAGAATTTGGCGTTTATGTCGGCTGTCCTAAGTAATAAAGACATTTCTGTTGTAATTGATAATCCAAAAGTAAACAAGCAAGCATTATCAGCATTCGTGCTGGATATTTGCCAAGGGCAAGTAAATGAAGAAGCTGAAAATCTTCTCCAGTTACTTGTTCACAATAATCGGCTGACTTTAGTTCCCATCATTGCCAAGCTTTTTGAAGCCTACAAGACAGAAGATGAAGGTTATGTCGATGTTGAAGTCGTTGTGGCTTATGCCTTCTCTAAAGAAGAAAAGCCTAAGTTCGCTTCAACTTTGGAAAAAACCCTCGGTAAAAAAGTCAACATGAATGTAACCGTAGATAAGTCATTAATTGGCGGTGTTCTAGTACGCGCGGGCGACCGAGTGATTGACGGTTCTATTAGAGGCCAGCTTCAACACATGCAAAAGACTCTACAGTGAGAGTGAGAAAAGCACATGCAATTAAACCCATCTGAAATAAGCGATCTAATTAAAAAGAAGATCGAAAACTTTAACCTGAGTGCAGAAGCGCACACAGAAGGTACAGTAGTCAGTGTTACTGACGGTATTGTGCGAGTACATGGCTTGTCGGAAGCAATGCAAGGTGAAATGTTGGAATTTCCAGGCAACACCTTTGGTATGGCTTTAAACCTTGAAAGAGATTCAGTCGGTGTGGTGGTATTAGGTTCATACCAGCATATTTCTGAAGGCGATACCGTCAAATGTACTGGAAAAATTTTAGAAGTACCTGTCGGTGAAGCTCTACTAGGTCGCGTTGTTGACGCACTCGGTAATCCTATTGATGGTAAAGGTGCAATTGATACCACCGAAACATCACCTATCGAAAAAATCGCACCAGGTGTTATTGCCCGTCAATCGGTTGACCAGCCCGTACAATTAGGTTTGAAATCAATTGATGCGATGATTCCTGTCGGTCGTGGTCAACGTGAGTTAATCATTGGTGACCGTCAAACAGGTAAAACAGCGATTGCAATTGATGCAATCATCAATCAAAAAGGTACAGGTATTAAATGTATCTATGTGGCTATTGGACAAAAACGTTCATCCATTGCTAACGTAGTGCGTAAACTAGAAGAACACGGCGCGATGGCACACACCATTATCGTCTCGGCTTCTGCGTCAGAATCAGCTGCACTCCAATTTATCGCCCCTTATACAGGTTGTTCGATGGGTGAATTCTTTAGAGACCGTGGCGAAGATGCGTTAATCATTTATGACGATTTAACCAAACAAGCATGGGCTTATCGCCAGATTTCACTGTTACTGCGTCGTCCACCAGGTCGTGAAGCGTATCCAGGTGACGTTTTCTATTTGCACTCACGTTTATTAGAAAGAGCCTCGCGCATTAATGCTGATGAAGTTGAAAAACTCACTAACGGCAAAGTAAAAGGTAAAACAGGTTCTTTAACTGCCTTGCCAATTATTGAAACCCAAGGCGGTGACGTATCGGCTTTCGTACCGACTAACGTTATTTCGATTACCGATGGTCAGATTTTCTTAGAAAGTAGCTTGTTTAACGCGGGTATTCGTCCTGCGGTGAATGCAGGCTTGTCGGTATCACGCGTTGGTGGTGCTGCACAAACTAAAATCATTAAGAAATTAGGTGGTGGTACACGTTTAGACTTAGCGCAATACCGTGAATTAGCGGCGTTTGCTCAGTTTGCTTCGGACTTAGATGAAAGCACGCGTAAACAGCTAGAACGTGGTCAACGCGTCACTGAATTGATGAAACAAAATCAATATTCACCTATGTCAGTTGCACAAATGGCAGTGTCATTGTTTGCGGCTAACGAAGGCTTTCTTGATAACGTTGAAGTCAACAAAGTACTCGCTTTTGAAGCGGCTTTACAGTTGTACATGAAATCAGAGCATTCTGAATTAATGGACAGCATTAATGCAACTGGCGATTTTAGTAATGAAATTAAGCAGGGTATGCAAACTGCTATCGAAACTTTCATTAAAACTCATAGTTGGTAAAAGGGTCTCCTTATGGCTGTTGGTAAAGAAATACGCACTAAGATTGCGAGTATTAAAAATACTCAAAAAATTACTCGCGCAATGGAAAAAGTTGCTGCTAGTAAGATGCGTAAAACAAAAGACAGAATGCAGGCAACACGCCCCTACTCTAAAAAAATTGCTAGAATTATTAAGCACTTGGCCCATGCGAATCCAGAGTACAAACATTCATTTCTTGTTAAACGTGAAGTAAAACGAATTGGCATTATTGTCATTAGTTCTGATCGTGGCTTGTGCGGCGGATTAAATTCAAATTTATTCAGAAAAGCCCTGACGCATTTATCACAATGGAGCAAGGATGGTATCGAAGTAGATATTGCGACGATTGGCGGTAAAGCGGCTGGATTTTTTGGCAACTTGAAAACAAATGTCGTCGGTCATATAGCCAAATTAGGTGATATTCCACATTTACAAGATGTTGTGGGTGTCATTAAGATTATGCTAGATGCTTATGAACAGGGGCGTATTGACGAATTGTATGTCATCAATAATGAATTCATTAATACCATGACGCAACGACCTGTTATTCAACAGTTGCTTCCTGTAGTCGCTTGCGAACTGGATCAAAATCTAAGCGGTCACTGGGACTATATTTATGAGCCAGATGCTAAAGAGGTCTTAGATCATTTATTAATTCGTTATGTTGAGTCTATCGTTTATCAGGGTCTGGTTGAGAACAATGCTTGTGAGCAAGCCGCTAGAATGGTCGCGATGAAGAGTGCTTCGGATAATGCGGGCAATCTTATCAGCGAGTTGCAACTGATTTACAACAAAGCCAGACAAGCCGCTATCACTCAGGAAATTTCAGAAATTGTTGCCGGTGCCGCAGCTGTTTAGACCTGCGCAAACAACACAACACAAGAGGACAACTCAATGAGTTCGGGTAAAATCGTTCAGATTATTGGTGCGGTCGTTGACGTGGAATTTTCACGCGAAGACCTACCCAAAGTATATGATGCGTTAAATGTAGAAAATAATGGTTTGGTGCTGGAAGTACAGCAACAACTTGGTGATGGCGTAGTTAGAACTATTGCTATGGGTAGTACCGATGGTTTAAGCAGAGGGCTAAGTGTTGTTAATACTAATGCAGCTATTTCAGTGCCAGTCGGTCAAGAAACTCTAGGTCGTATCATGAATGTCTTGGGTGAACCCATAGACGAGAAAGGTGCGATTGGCGAAAAAGTTAAATGGGGAATTCATCGTGAAGCCCCTAGCTATGCTGAACAAGCCGCTGCTAATGAATTATTAGAAACAGGCATTAAAGTTATCGACTTGGTTTGCCCGTTTACTAAAGGTGGTAAAGTTGGCTTATTCGGTGGTGCGGGCGTAGGTAAAACCGTCAACATGATGGAGCTGATTCGTAACATCGCGATTGAGCATAGTGGTTATTCAGTATTTGCTGGCGTAGGTGAGCGTACTCGTGAAGGTAATGACTTCTATCACGAAATGACCGATTCTAACGTTATTGACAAAGTATCGTTAGTCTATGGTCAAATGAATGAGCCACCTGGAAACAGATTGCGCGTGGCGTTAACAGGCTTAACAATGGCGGAATATTTCCGTGATGAAGGTCGTGATGTATTATTCTTCGTGGATAACATCTATCGTTACACTTTAGCGGGTACAGAAGTATCTGCATTATTAGGTCGTATGCCATCTGCGGTAGGTTATCAGCCAACACTTGCTGAAGAAATGGGTGTTTTACAAGAGCGTATTACCTCAACTAAAACTGGTTCTATTACCTCTATCCAAGCGGTTTATGTACCTGCGGACGATTTAACAGATCCATCACCAGCGACTACTTTTGCTCACTTAGACGCAACAGTCGTATTGTCACGACAAATTGCTGAGTTAGGTATTTATCCTGCGATTGATCCATTAGATTCAACTAGTCGTCAATTAGACCCGCTGGTTATTGGTCAAGAACACTACGAAGTAGCGCGTAACGTGCAAGGTATTTTGCAACGTTATAAAGAATTGCGTGACATTATCGCCATTCTAGGTATCGACGAATTATCTGAAGAAGATAAATTAACCGTTGCCAGAGCGCGTAAAATGCAACGTTTCTTATCGCAACCGTTCTTTGTTGCTGAAGTATTTACGGGTTCACCTGGAAAATATGTCTCATTAAAAGATACTATAGCGGGCTTTAAAGGCATTATTAACGGCGAATACGATGCTATTCCAGAACAAGCTTTCTACATGGTAGGCACAATCGAAGAAGTGTTGGAAAAAGCTAAAACAATGAAAGGTTAATTAGGACATAAAGCTCCCTATCTCGGTAGGGAGACAATCCTAGCTCAATCATTAGTTCACTGCCGCAGAGGCAGCTTAGGAATAGCTTAATCATCAAACGAAACGGTAAAGAAAATGACCATGATCGTACATGTAGACATCGTAAGCGCAGAAGAAGAAATATTTTCGGG
>Ga0208115_1000498_pt1 | contig 9858 bp, 7 predicted proteins | sample LakWasMeta4_LOW4_2_FD_183856 | JGI IMG/M metagenome (GOLD analysis project Ga0208115, IMG submission 183856) | Freshwater sediment methanotrophic microbial communities from Lake Washington under simulated oxygen tension - Sediment Metagenome... | ecosystem: Environmental > Aquatic > Freshwater >...
TTACTATGTACACGGAATTGTTAAAAATACAGAATATAATTGACACAATAAATCCTAATGGACTAGTTATAAAGAACGATTTAACATTCGACGAGTTGCTTTTTGGCTTTGATAAAGTTATAAATAATGAAACTTATTACAGTCAGTCTATTCAAAAAATGATAGATCAGGCTCAGCATGAAATAATAGAAATAGACTTATTTGACAAACAAATTCTCTTTCATATATCAAAAGGCACAAAAACAAAAGATATTCCACAATATGTTCCAATATCTTTAGAAGCAATTGAAAAAAGAAAACTCAATCTGAAAAAATTATTGAATTTACAAGAAGGTAGTGATATTGACTTGGTTCGAGAAGCTAAAAACAGAGGTTTGTTATTTTAGGATCAAACAATTTTAAAAAAAATGGCGCTCATTAAGCGCCATTTTTTTGTCTAAATCTATTCTTCGCTTAAAGCATTCCAACCACGTGCTTTCAAAGGAATTCGAGTATTGGAGCGTGTTACTAAATGAATCCCTTCGCTTTCTTGGGTCATATGACCAATAATCGTAAAGTTAGGATTTCCTTTTATTTTTTCGAAATCTTCTATTTTAATAGTGAAAAGCAATTCGTAATCTTCGCCGCCATTTATTGCCACGGTTGTTGAATCCAAATTAAATTCTTCACAAACGTTAATCAACTGCGGGTCGAGTGGTAATTTGTCTTCATATAAATTACAGCCTACTTTTGATTGCTTGCATAAATGCATAATTTCAGATGACAATCCATCCGAAATATCAATCATCGATGTTGGTTTTATTTCCAATGCGTGCAACAAAGTGCGCACATCTTTTCTGGCTTCAGGTTTTAATTGGCGTTCAATCAAATAAGTATAAGCGTCCAAATCTGGCTGTGAATTTGGGTTGACTTGGAAAACTTGTTTCTCTCTTTCGAGAACCTGTAATCCCATATAAGCCGCGCCAATATCACCGGTTACCACCAATAAATCAGTTTGACCAGCTCCGTTTCTATACACAATTTCGTTTTCATCTGCTTCGCCAATAACGGTAATGCTGATAATCATTCCTTTTTGTGAAGAAGTGGTGTCGCCACCAATAACATCAACCTTATATTCATTGGCTGCAAGCGTAATTCCGTCAAATAATTCTTCTAAAGCTTCTAAAGGAAACCGATTGGAAACTGCAATAGAAATCAAAATTTGGGTAGCTTTCGCATTCATCGCACAAATGTCTGAAACATTGGTAACGACAGCTTTGTATCCCAAATGTCTCAAAGGCATATAGCTCAAATCAAAATGAACTCCTTCAACCAACATATCTGTGGAAACCACTACTTTCTTGTCTTTGAAATCAAGAACCGCAGCATCGTCGCCAATTCCTTTTAGTGTCGAAGGTTGATTCGCTTTGAAATTTTTTGTCAAGTGGTCTATAAGTCCAAATTCGCCTAATTGGGCAATGCTCGTGCGTTGCGGTGATTTATCTTCAATCATAGTCATTGCGAGGAACGAAGCAATCTCTTCGTTCGCTTGTTTTAAGTTTAAAAATTCTGTGATGCAAAGGTACAAAGTTTTTTAGCCACAGATTACAACGATTTTAAGGGATTTCTGTGAATCTTTACTAAACAAAAAAAACCTGACAATTTTCATCATCAGGTTTATATCTTAATACTTTGTGCTTAAAAATCTAGTCATTCAACTTCAAAACTGCCATAAACGCTTCTTGCGGAATCTCTACATTTCCAACCAATCTCATACGTTTTTTACCTTTTTTCTGTTTTTCCAACAATTTACGTTTACGCGAAATATCTCCACCATAACATTTGGCGGTAACGTCTTTTCGTAAGGCTTTTATCGTTTCACGGGCAATAATTTTGGCGCCAATGGCTGCTTGAATCGGAATGTCAAATTGCTGTCTCGGAATTAATTCTCTTAATTTCTCACACATTTTTTTACCAATGTTATACGCATTACTTTCGTGAATCAATGCCGAAAGTGCATCAACAGACTGCGAATTTAGCAAAACATCCAGTTTCACTAATTTGGAAGTACGCATGCCAATTGGAGAATAATCAAACGAAGCATAACCTTTAGAAACGGTTTTCAATCGGTCATAAAAATCAAATACAATTTCGGCCAACGGCATATCAAAATTTAATTCCACTCTTTCGGTCGTCAAATACGTTTGATTGGTGATCACGCCACGTTTTTCGATACACAAACTCATTACATTACCTACAAACTCAGCTTTTGTAATAATAGTTGCTTTTATAAAAGGTTCTTCCACTCTGTCTAAACGAGACGGTTCCGGCAAATCAGAAGGATTGTTAACCACAAAAGGTGTTTCTGGATCTTTCTTGGTGTATGCTAAATAGGAAACGTTGGGAACAGTGGTAATCACGGTCATATCGAACTCGCGTTCCAATCGTTCCTGGATGATTTCCATATGCAACATTCCCAAGAATCCGCAACGGAAACCAAAACCCAAAGCTGCTGAACTTTCAGCCGTAAAAACTAAAGAAGCATCGTTCAATTGTAGTTTTTCCATTGAATTTCGCAACTCTTCAAAATCATCAGTATCCACAGGGTAAATTCCAGCAAAAACCATTGGTTTCACATCTTCAAAACCTTGAATCATATTCGTTGTTGGATTCTTTGCATCAGTCAAAGTATCGCCCACTTTTACTTCTTTCGCCTCTTTAATTCCCGAAATTAAATACCCAACATCGCCAGCCGAAATCACTTGTTTTGGAACTTGGTTCAGTTTCAAAGTACCAATTTCGTCCGCAAAATATTCATTTCCGGTGGCCATAAATTTAATTTTCTGACCTTTTTTTATCTGACCGTTTTTCACACGGAAAATTACTTCAATTCCACGAAACGGATTGTAATGAGAGTCAAAAATTAAGGCTTGCAAGGGTTCATCAATATTTCCTTTCGGTGGAGGAATTCTTTCGATAATCGCTGCCAAAATATTTTCGACACCCAAACCGGTTTTCCCCGAAGCGTGAATAATATCTTCGAGTTTGCAACCTAATAAATCAACAATATCATCGCTTACTTCCTCTGGATTGGCACTTGGTAAATCCACTTTATTCAAAACCGGAATAATTTCCAGGTCATTTTCTAATGCCAAATATAAATTTGAAATCGTTTGTGCCTGAATACTTTGCGCAGCATCCACAATCAAAAGAGCTCCTTCGCAAGCCGCAATCGAACGAGAAACTTCGTATGAAAAATCCACGTGACCAGGCGTGTCAATCAAATTCAGGATGTATTCTTCCCCTTTATAAGTGTATTCCATCTGGATGGCGTGACTTTTTATGGTAATCCCACGTTCGCGTTCCAAGTCCATATTGTCCAGCAATTGCGCTTTTTCTTCCCGTGCTGTTACTGTATGTGTTGCGCCAAGAAGTCTGTCGGCAAGCGTACTTTTACCGTGATCAATGTGTGCAATAATGCAAAAATTCCGTATATTTTTCATTCTTTGTTTATGTCAATTTTTTGGGCGTGACCCTCCGTAAAAACTTCGGGTCGGGCTATTCGCTATATCTTTTGTGGAGTCCCGATTGCAATCGGGACTCCACAAAAGGATGCCGCTTCTATCCCTCACGCAATTAATCTGCAAATATAGTTTAAATTCAGCAGTTTCAAAGTCGTTCAATCACAAACTACTCGCTTTAAGGTTGTGTTAACATCTTTTCATCTAAAAAATCTATCTTTGCAAAAAAAATTACCCTTGATAAAGATTGGCAACATAGAACTTCCTGATTTTCCGTTACTTCTCGCACCTATGGAAGATGTGAGTGATCCGCCATTCCGTAGATTATGCAAAATGCACGGAGCTGACTTGATGTATTCCGAATTTATTTCTTCCGAAGGATTAATTCGCGATGCCATCAAAAGCCGAATGAAATTGGATATTTTTGATTATGAAAGACCTGTTGGAATCCAAATTTTTGGAGGAGACGAAGAAGCAATGGCATTGTCATCCAAAATAGTTTCTACCGTAAATCCAGATATAATAGATATTAATTTTGGTTGTCCAGTAAAGAAAGTAGTTTGCAAAGGAGCCGGAGCCGGAGTTTTGAAAGATGTCGATTTGATGATTCGTTTGACGCAAGCCGTTATCGATAGTACGCATTTGCCAGTTACCGTAAAAACCCGTTTGGGTTGGGATGATAATTCCATCAATATTGATGAGGTTGCCGAGCGTTTGCAGGACATTGGTGTGGCTGCTTTGAGTATTCACGCCAGAACTCGTGCCCAAATGTATAAAGGTCATTCTGATTGGGCTCACATAGCGCGCGTGAAAAATAATCCCAGAATCACGATGCCTATTTTTGGAAACGGCGATATTGATTCCCCGGAAAAAGCATTGCATTATAAAAATGAATATGGCATCGACGGAATTATGATTGGTCGTGCTGCCATTGGTTATCCTTGGATTTTCAATGAAATTAAACATTTCTTCAAAACGGGTGAACATTTAGCAAAACCAACTGTCGCTAACAGAGTAGAAGCCGTTCGAAATCACCTTACTTGGGCAATGGAATGGAAAGGTGAAAGACTTGGGATTGTAGAAACGCGTCCGCATTATTCTAATTATTTCAAAGGAATTCACTCTTTTAAAGAATACAGACAAAAATTGGTTACCCTAAGCACTCCCGAAGAATTGTTTGCTGTTTTGAATGAAATCGAAGAGGCTTATTCGGATTATCAGGTGGTTTAGTAATATTTTTACCGCAATTTCGTAAATTTTAATATAGAAATTGTTAAGAATAAGCACTGTAATGAAATAGAATATTTAAAAATAATTTGTGAATTTGTGGTAAAATTTAATCCAGTAACTTCTTACTCACCCTGCTACTCGCAATTAATGAAGCGATAAAACCAAGTGTGACAATAGTCGCCAAAACAATCAGTACATTTTCGATGGTAAAGACTACTGGATAAGCTAATGTTGGCGTAATCATCACGAGTTCGAAATGTTGTTGTAATAAAACAATTGCAATCCCTAAAGTCAATCCAATAATTCCGCCAAAAACACTCAATAAAGTTCCTTGAAGCAGGAATATTTTGCGTAAATCCTTGATTTCGGTTCCGAGATTTAATAGTGTTTTCAGGTTTCCTTTTTTGTCGAGAATCATCATAATCAAGGCTCCAATCAGGTTGAAAAGAGCAATAATAATCACCAAAGTAAATATGAGATAAACGGCAAGATTTTCGGTATTTAACATTTTGTACAAGGACTCGTTGAGTTGAGCCCTGTTTTTTACGGTAATTTTATTTTTGAAAATAGTTTGAAGTTTGCTTATGATGGCATTTTCATCGGCGTCTTTTTTTTCTTTGATTTCAATTCCTGAAATTTGGTTGGGTTTGTATTCCAATAATTCTTGGGCCAAACTTAAATCTGCAAAAATATATTTAGAGTCATAGTCTTCGCTTATGGCATAAATTCCCACGGGAATGACAACCACTTTATTAAAGGCTTCGGCAGGATTTTCGATAGCGCCTTTCCCTGGTTTTGGAACCAAAACCTCCAATGAGTTGTTGTAATCAAGCAAGCCCATCGAAAATTTATCGGCAATTCCGTAACCTACAACTACTTCATAAGTGTTTGGTTTTAGCCAATCTCCATTATAAAGAGTTTTTTTAATCGCATTTACTTTGTTGAAATCAGAATCAACACCTTTCAAGTTGGTGACTTCTTGCTTTCCGTTGAAAATAAATAAAACGCGTTCTTCTATTATTTTGCTGTAAGAAGCAATGCCTTCGATTTTCTTGATTTGGTTTTCTTGATTTGGCGAAACCCAAAAGGATTTTCCTAATGTGCTGCTAATTTTTAAGTCAGGATCAATATTATTGGAAAAGGAAAGGCTAAAATCTTTCAAGCCGCTAAAAACGGACAAAACAACAAACAAAGCCATTGCGCCAACAATTATTCCCATACTGGCAATGCGATTTATTATATTGATGGCATTGTTTTTACTGTTGCTAAAAATATAACGTTTGGCTATGTAAAGGGGAAAATTCAAGTTATGAATGTCTGCGTTTTTCTAAAAGATCACGGTTTTCGATAGGATTTTCTTTGTTTGACAAAGCATTGTCAATTTTTTCGATATAGTCTAATGAGTCGTCTATAAAGAATACTAAATTAGGAACTTTTCGCAACTGTAAACGAACGCGTTGCGATAAATCGTGCTTGATTAATTTTGAATTTGTTTTTATTGCCACCAATGTTTCCTTGGCTTTGTCTTGAGGGAAAATACTTAAATGCACCGTCGCTACTGATAAATCTGTAGTTACAGCAACCTTGGACACCGAAATTATTAAATTTGTAACTCCGTTTTTTCTCACTTCACCTTGCAGAATGTCAACCAAATCTTTTTGGATAACTCCGCCTATTTTTTTCTGTCTATTTGTTTCCATTGTGCAAAAATACTAATTTTTTGAGTGGCAAAGTTACAAAGTCGTAACATCAAAAAGGGTTTTATATCTATATTTATAATGTAGAACCAAAATTTTTGATTTTATTTAGGTTTAGATTTCAGAAAAACCACAAATTTTCTTTACTTTTAATGGTGTAAAGATACAATATGACAATGAAAAAAATTGAACACATAGGAATAGCCGTTAGTAATTTAGAAGAGGCTTCAATAATTTATGAAAAACTTTTCGGCGCGCCAGCTTACAAACAAGAAGAAGTTGCCAGCGAAGGCGTTAAAACAGCTTTTTTCATAAATGGCCCCAACAAAATCGAACTTTTGGAAGCTACAAATCTCGAAAGTCCTATAGCAAAGTTTATCGCAAAAAAAGGTGAAGGAATTCATCATATTGCTTTTGAAGTAGAAGATATAATTTTGGAAATTTCCCGCTTAAAGAACGAAGGATTTGTCATTTTAAACGAAACTCCAAAAAAAGGTGCCGATAATAAATGGGTTGTTTTTTTACATCCAAAAAGTACAAATGGAGTTCTGATTGAATTGTGTCAGGAAATAAGATAGTCTATTTTTTATAAAATATTTTGTTAATCAGACGTTTTCTATGCTTCTTGACGATACAAATTTATTATTTGGAATTCTTGTTTTATTAATCATTTTATCTCATAAGTATTATCTGCCTGTTTCACATCAGCCATCAATCCGCTTGGGTCGATGGTTATTTTTTTGATTTCGGTTCTATTTCTGGAAATACTGAATTCATACGTTGGATAGGCCCAAGCCCAATCGTTCAACACCGTTCTTTTCATTGCTGGATTTGGATTTTCTTTTTCAAAACTCATCATTCGCAACGGAATGTAAAAACTCTCTTTTGTGCCATCAATATATTCAACCTCTAAATCGATTGGTATTGGCATTCTGCCAAATCTTTCTAAGGTAATTATGGCACTCAATCCTTTATAACCGGCATCTTCTCGTATGCCTGTAATTCCATAATCTATCGTATTAGTGGTTTCAGTCCAATCCGTTAAATACCAATCCAAGTTTGCTCCCGATACGCGTTCAGCAGTTCTCTTGATGTCATTTGGAGTTGGATGTTTGAATCTGAAATCCTGGAAATATCTTTTCAGGGTTTTCTTTACGTTCTCTTTTCCAATCACATATTCTAATTGCGACAAGAAAATTTCTCCTTTGCTGTAGGAGGAAACGCTATAAGGTCTGTTTTCGTCATAACGATCTCCATGTGTGGTTTGTGGTTGTTCTTTGCCTGATTCCACTAATTTATAATAGGATTTATATGCTGATTCAAAAGGATTTTCTTTTTTCTTTTCGGCGATTTCATTTAATGCTAGGTCTTCTAAATAAGAGGTAAATCCTTCATCCATCCAAGGATGTTTGCTTTCATTGGAAGCCAAAATATGCTGAAACCAGGAATGTCCCAACTCATGAGGTGCCGTCTCCAACAATCCTTTTAAAGTACCATTTCCGAGCATCAAAGTACACATCGCATATTCCATTCCGCCATCACCGCCTTGAATAAACGAATACTGTTTGTAGGGATAATCTCCAACGGTGTTGTTGAATAAATCCATAACATTCACCATTAATGGCTGCAAAGCTTTCCAGTTTTCAATGATTTTTGGATTATTTTTATAAAGGAAATGTAAATCAACATTGTTTGGTCCTTTGACCACATCGTGAAGGTAATTTTTATCGGCAGCCCAAGCAAAGTCATGAACCATTGGAGCATAAAAATGCCAAGTCAAGGTTTTGGTATTCTTTGGATACACAACGGCAACTCCTGCATCCTGGTACCCATGACCTATTTCATTGGAATTTTGCAAATAACCACTTCCGCCCAAAACATAATCTTTGTCGATAGTAATTTTTACATCGAAATTTCCCCAAACTCCGTGAAATTCCCTTGCAATATAGGGATCTGCGTGCCAACCTTCGAAATCAAATTCGGCCATTTTTGGATACCATTGCGCCATAGACAATTCAACTCCTTCAACATTATTCCTGCCGGAACGACGAATTTGAATAGGAACTTGTCCGTCAAAATCCAATGTAAAAGTAGTTTTCGAATTGGGTAAAATTGGTTTTGCCAAAATCACTTCGAGTATCGTTCCTACGGTTTTTGCATTGGCAACAACGCCGTCTTGCTTGAAATTTGAAATTTTCAAATAGCCAATTTCATTCGGTTTCAGGTTTTTGATTCTGCTTTCTTTAATTTCTTTGTCTCCAGCTTTTATTTTATTGACCATTCTTGCATCTGGATCTTTGATGCTCTGAAGTCTGGCATCCATCTCGCTTCCCGGTTGAAACGCGTTGTTGTACAAATGATAAAAAACACGTTTTAAGGTGTCAGGCGAATTATTGGTGTAAACTAATTCCTGTTTTCCTTTGTATTGGTAATTTTTCACGTTCATAACAACGTTCATTCTATAGTCAACGTGTTGTTGCCAATACCCCGAACTTTGAGCAAAAAGATTTCCAAAACTCAGTGAAAGAATAGAAAATAAAAGGATTTTTTTTGTGTTAGATGAAATATAAAAGAAAAATGGTAATCTCATTTTGATTAATTTATGGTTTTAGGAAGTTCAAAAGTATCTGTTTTTGTAATAAATAAAACACGGTTAACACTATTTTAAGATGTCATCACATCTAAAAACATCCTTCAAACGAACGCCTCTTTCGGTTTTTTCAACCGTGATGATTTCGTTGTGGGCATCGTGTTCCAAGAAAAGATAATAATTATTTTCGGCGGCTGCAGTTAGAAATTTTGATTTTTCGGGCATTGTCAATAATGGTCTTGTGTCGTAACCCATCACATACGGAATAGGAACGTGTCCGGCTGTAGCCAATAAATCAGCGCAAAAAACAATCGTTTTGTCTTGGTATTTAATGTGTGGAATCATCATCTTTTCGGTGTGGCCGTTTACAAAGAAAACTCCAAAATCAAGTTCTGAATTTTCGACAAAATCACCTTCGGGTAATTGCATAAAATTCAATTGCCCACTTTCTTGTATTGGCAAAATATTTTCTGATAAAAATGAAGCTTTTTCACGAAGATTTGGTTTTGTTGCCCATTCCCAATGATTTTCATTGATCCAATATTTGGCATTTTTAAACGCCACTTCATAGCCTGTTTTGTCCTTGTTCCAATTCACACTTCCACCGCAATGGTCAAAATGTAGGTGAGACAAAAACACATCAGTAATATCGTCAGGATGAAAACCGTATTTTGCCAATGATGTGTCTAACGAATAATTTCCCCAAAGGGAATAATAACCAAAAAACTTCTCGGATTGTTTGTTCCCCATTCCGTTATCAATTAGAATAAGGCGATTCCCATCTTCGATGAGTAAACATCTTGCTGCAAGATCAATTAAATTTTTTTCGTCAGCAGGATTT
>Ga0208115_1000501_pt1 | contig 9828 bp, 9 predicted proteins | sample LakWasMeta4_LOW4_2_FD_183856 | JGI IMG/M metagenome (GOLD analysis project Ga0208115, IMG submission 183856) | Freshwater sediment methanotrophic microbial communities from Lake Washington under simulated oxygen tension - Sediment Metagenome... | ecosystem: Environmental > Aquatic > Freshwater >...
ATTATTTCTAAGTCAGATTGGGACAAAACGGTCGCTTCTTTTGAAGTGGCAAAAGCTACCAAACAATCGGCATATTTTAATGTGCAAAGTGCTTCAGCCACTGTTAATGAAGCCAGAGATAATCTGGGAAGAACCATAATTTATGCACCAGCCGATGGAACAATTTCGGTGCTTAACGTGGAACTAGGCGAACGCGTTTTGGGAACCCAACAAATGGCGGGAACCGAAATCCTTCGTGTGGCCAACTTGAATAATATGGAAGTAGAAGTCGATGTGAATGAAAACGACATCGTAAAAATCAAGGTTGGAGATGAAGCCAAGGTTGAGGTTGATGCTTATTTAAAAAAACAGTTTAAAGGAGTTGTTACCAGTATTTCAAACTCGGCGAGTACTGCTTTAACAGCGGATCAAGTGACTAATTTCAAAGTGAAAGTTAGAATCTTGAAAGAATCCTATCAGGATTTATTGGAAGGAAAACCAGAAACTTATTCTCCTTTTAGACCAGGAATGACGGCTACCGTTGATATTGTTACAAAAACAAGGGCTAATGTTCTGGCTGTGCCAATAAGTTCCGTTGTGGTAAAATCAGATACAACAGCCGTAAAAGGATTTAAAATGGAAGATGAAGAGGAGGAGAAAAAAACACCAAAAAACGACAAGAAATTAGAATGTGTTTTCGTAAAAGTGGGCAACAAAGCTAAAATCCGAATCATAAAAACAGGAATTCAGGACGATACTAATATTGAAGTAATTACTGGGCTTAAAAAAGGAGACGTTGTCATTACTGGGCCTTACACCACAGTTTCAAAGGATTTGAATTCCGGTGATAAAGTGACTTTAGATAAAACAGAAGAGAAAAAATAGTTTTCAGTCTCAGTTTTCAGTAATCACGGTTTTACCCAATACCTAACACCCAAAACCCAATACCCATTTTGCCCTATATTCTCAACATCGAAACCGCCACAAAGAATTGTTCTGTTGCTTTGGCAAAAGAAGGAAAAACAATTCTGTGTAAAGAAATTGCCGAAGAAGGTTATTCTCACGCCGAGCGATTACACGTTTTTATAGAAGAAATCATCAAAGAAGCCGGAATTACTTTTCAGGATTTATCGGCGATAGCTGTGAGTCAAGGTCCAGGTTCTTATACAGGATTGCGTATTGGTGTTTCTGCGGCAAAAGGTTTGTGTTTTGCATTGGGAATCCCGTTGATTGCAGTGGATACTTTACAAGTTTTGGCGTCACAAGCCAATGTTTCCAACGGATTGATAATTCCAATGCTCGATGCCCGAAGAATGGAAGTGTACAGCGCTGTTTTTTCTCCAAATTTCGAAAACAAAAGAGCCGTTCAAGCCGAAATCATCACCGAAAACTCTTTTGAAGAATTTCAGGAAACGCTTTATTTTGTGGGCGATTGTGCCGAGAAATGCAAACCAGTTTTAACCAAAGAAAACTTTGTTTTCTTGGTAGAAATCAAATATCCTTCGGCAAAAGAAATGAGTTTCCTCAGTTTCGAAAAATACCAAAAAAACGATACGGTTGATGTCGCTTATTTTGAACCGTATTATTTGAAGGATTTTATGATGACTGTTTCGAAGAAATAATTTTATCGTCATTACACAGAATGACTATTTACAAAAATGAAATGAGAATATTAACTTTTACTTTTTATGCATTTATTTTTTTGAGTTGCAATTCTCAAAACAAAAAAGTTGATGAGTCAACTTTAAAAATTAAAAGTCAAAAGCTATTAATGTCATTTAATGCCGAAAGTAAAATTACCTCTGCTGATTATGACACTTTAATTGACTTGAATTATGATAACATTAAAGATTTTGTAATTGGTTATTATGGACAATCTGGAACTGGAATAAAAAATAAAATTCGAGTTTACCTTTTTGATGCTAATAAGCATAATTATGTTTTAAATGAACAATTATCGAACTTGTCTAATCCAACATTTTACATAGAACAAAAGAAAATTACCGAATTTTATATTGGTAATGGTGGTGGAAGTGGAAGCAAACATGAATGGTTAAATGGAAAGTGGATTGTAACAAAAATGTTTGAGGTCAACAAAAATGAAATCAAAACAGTTTGGAAGATTACATATCCTTTGAAAAAGAAAATTGAATATTTTGCTATACCTTATCAAATGGTACCTCCAAAAGATATTTTAGAAACAAACATTAAAGAATAAAAGTTTCATAATATATTTCGCTCGTTATTTGCATATATTTGTTCTGTAAAACAATTAACTATTTCTCGAAACCTCTTTCACAAAAGGCTGAATCACAATTCCTGCAGAGTCAAAAGCCAGTTTACAGCTTTCCAATGTATCAGAACTAACAACTCCAAAATCGGCATTGTTTGCCCAAGGCCTAACAGCCAGTTGAATGGAACTGTCGGTCAAAAGCTTTACAGAAACTTCGGCTTCGGGAGTTTTTAATACTTTTGGATTATTTTTTAAAACTTCGGTAATAATGTCTTTAGCTTTTTTAATATCGGTGTCGTAAGAAATCGAAAGCGTCAAATCGGCTCTTCGAAAACCTTGCAAGGAATAGTTGATAATCGTACCATTCGACAAAGAACCATTCGGGATAAAAATAGTTTGGTTGTTGCCGTTTATTAATTTGGTCACGAATATTTGGATTTCGCTTACAGTTCCAATAATACCTTGAGCTTCAATAGTATCTCCCACTCTGAATGGTTTGAACATAATAATCAACATTCCACCAGCAAAATTAGACAACGAACCTTGAAGCGATAAACCTACGGCAAGTCCCATTGCGCCTAGAATCGCGACAAAAGAGGAAGTTCCTATTCCTAATTTGTCGATGAAAGACACAAATAATAAAACTCTTAAAACCCAAAGCAAAATATCCGCAAGAAACTTGGTCAAGGTGGGGTCTAATTCCCTTTTTACCATAATTCTTCGAATAAGTCTGTTGATTAATCGTATTGCATAAAGCCCAACAAATAGAATAAGAAATGCCGAAATAAGTTTTGGCGAATAATCGATTAAAACTTTAATAAAGGTTTCGGCGTAATTAGCGATATGTTCTGGATTGACTGTCATTTTTTTCTTTTAATTTTTAAATTATAAATTCAATTTCAAAATTATTTCTTGAAAATCACTACTTGGCGCTGCACAAGTTTTGTTTTGGCAAAGATAAAAAAGCGTTTCGTTTTCCTTAAAACGATTTTTCAAAAAAGGAAGATTGGAGGCTTTTTCAGTTCCGGCTAAAATCATATTTGGGAAATAAAAACTGTTTATTTTGTTGCAATATTCCATTGCTGTATCGCCACAAATTGCCAATTCCTTATTTTCTTCGGAATAATTCAACGCCAAATCCATCCAATTAGAAAATGCCGAAGGATAATCAACTCCAGGCATTATGTTCTGTAACATTTGTTGGCTTACTTTTTCGTAATAAGAATTTTCAAAATAAATTCCCAGCTGAAACAAGTTTTTCGCCATAACCGAATTAGATGCCGGAATCACATTGTCTTCCGTTTCAAAATGCGATGTTATCAAAGCCTCGTCCAGATTAGAAGTAAAAGCAAAAAATCCAGTTTTTTCATCATAGAAATGCTCTAGACTATAATCAGTCAATTGTTTGGCATTTAGCAACCATTTTTCATCAAAAGTCACTTCGTATAAACTGATGAAAGCAGCAATAACAAAGCAATAATCTTCAAGATAGCCGTTGATGGTGCTTTTTTGGTTTTTATAATTATGAAACAAATTCCCTTCGCTTGACCAAAGATTTTTGATAATGAAGTTGGCGTTTTGCAAAGCTAATTTTAAATAGTTGCCATCTTCCAAAGCCTTGAAAGCATCAACAAATCCTTTGAGCATAATTGCATTCCAGGAAGTTAAACATTTATCGTCCAGTCTTGGCTTAGAGCGTTTTTCTCTTTTGATGTATAGTACGTTTTCCCAGAATTTCTTCTTTTTTTCGAGTGTTGAAACTTCAATATTGTTGTCTTTGGCAATAGCTGCCAAACTTCGATTTTGGATTAGGACATAATTTCCGTCTTCCCATAATCCAAAAGTATTGATATTGAAAACCTGACTGAACAAATCGAAATCTTCGCCAATAATGGTCTTGAGTTCTGGAATTTTCCAAACATAAAAAGCACCTTCTTCGAGATGATTTTCTGCATTCAGACTGTCAGCATCGAGAGCACAATAAAAACCACATTCGGGATTCATTAATTCCCTTTCGACGAAAGAAAGTGTTTTTTCGATGACTTCTTTGTACAAAGGATTCCTGGTTAATTTATAAGCATCGCTGTACAAGGAAACCAATTGTCCGTTGTCATAAAGCATCTTTTCGAAATGGGGAACGTGCCATTTATTGTCAACGGAATAGCGTGAAAATCCACCGTCGACAGTATCAAAAACACCTCCAAAAGCCATTCTTGTTAAGGTGAGATGTACAAATTCAAGTAATTCGTTGTCTTTTTTTTGATGGCCAAAACGCATTAAAAAATGATAATTATTGGGCATCATGAATTTTGGAGAACTCGCCATTCCTCCAAATTCCCAGTCGAAACTATGTTTCCATTTTTCGACCAAATCGGCAATTTGATTTTTATTTAGAGGTGTTTGGGTATTTTTATTTGGAACAATTCGGATAGATTGAATTCCTTGATGGAGTTTCTCTGCATAATCAATCATTTTCTCGGGATTTGATTGATAAAGTTCCTGTAATTGTCCGAGTGCATTAATCCATTGCTCTTTCTTGAAATAAGTTCCACCCCAAACCGGTCTTCCGTCAGGAAGTGTAATCATATTTAACGGCCATCCGCCACGACCAGTCAAAATTTGGACGGCTTTCATATAAACTGCATCTACATCTGGACGCTCTTCTCGATCAACTTTTATGGAAATAAAATGAGCATTCATTACATCAGCAACTTCCTGATCTTCGAAACTTTCGTGTTCCATAACGTGGCACCAATGACAAGCAGAATAGCCAATACTCACAATTATGAGTTTGTTTTTTTCTTTGGCTTCAGCCAAAGAATTTGTGTTCCAGGCTTTCCAATGTACTGGATTATTGGCGTGTTGCAATAAATACGGACTGGTTTCTTGTGAAAGTTGGTTCATTTTTTTATGGAAAACGGATTAAGCGTTTACCGCTTCGACTTTAATGCTTTCATCGTTTAACATACTTTTTAGCATATTTTCGATACCGCTTTTTAGAGTAAAAGTGGATGAAGGACAACCACTGCAAGCTCCCTGAAGAACAACTTTTGCCGTTTTTGTTGATTCGTCATACGATTCAAACGCGATATTTCCGCCATCAGCCTGAACGGCGGGTTTTACGTATTCTTCCAAAATATTAATAATTTGTTGCGAAGTAATATCGAGATTGTCGAAGTTTTGGGTTTTAACGGTTTCTTGTTCCGCAATCGCCACTAGTAGACTTTCGTCAAGAACAGTTCCTCCGTTTTCGATAAATTGCTTGATAAAAGTGCGTACTTCAAGAGTTATTTCCTGCCAGTCGTTGATTTCGTATTTGGTTACCGAAATATAATTTTCGTCAATAAAAACTTCTTTCACATACGGAAATTTGAACAATTCCTTTGCTAAAGGAGATGCTGCCGTTTCATCGATGTTTTTGAATTCCACCGCATTTTTAGTCAACATTCTGCTCACGACAAATTTCAAAGCTGCCGGATTCGGCGTGGTTTCACCATAAACGGTTATGGGTTGTTTTTTGGTTTTGCTTTCTTGGATATTGATGATTATTCCGCCATTGGACACGAAAGATTCTATTTGTTCTGCCACTGCATCTTTTACGTCTTCCCATTCCACAATACTAAATTTTTCGATGGCGATGAAATTTCCGGAGATGTATACCGTTTTTACAAATGGTAAGTAAAACAGTTGTTGTGCCAAAGGAGAATTTTTTGCTTCATCAATGTTTTTAAACTCGAAACTTTGCTTCGCCAGTTCGCCAAGGCTCGGGTCATTTTTAGTTATGAAATCATCAAATTCAAATTTTAAAATGCTTGGGTTTTGTGTTTCTTTTATTGTTGTTTTTGACATATATTTTGTAATTTTTTACAAATTTAACGAAGTTATTTTCTACTATTAACTATATTTGATTTTTTAAAGAATAAATTAACTTTAAATGTGTTTAGCGTTAAATATTTATTCTTTTTTTAAGTTGTTTTATTAGGTGTTCAGTATTCACTAACAATACTTTTTGAATGTATCATAAAATTAAGATTTTTATAGTTCTATTCTTGATGACCCAATATTCTTTCTCTCAGGAAGGAATAGCTGTATATTCTGATTATTTATCGGATAATTATTATTTAATTCATCCATCTATGGCTGGAGCTTCGAACTGTGCCAAAATAAGGCTTACAGCTCGCAAACAATGGTTTGATCAAGTAGATGCACCAGCACTACAGACTTTAAGTTTTAATGGAAGAGTTGGAGAAAAATCAGGAGCAGGAATTATTTTGTATAACAACAAAAATGGGTATCATTCTCAAAATGGTGTAAAACTAACTTATGCGCATCATCTTATGTTTTCAAGAGATGATATTGACTTGAATCAATTGTCATTTGGTATTAGTGCAGTATTTGCGGAAAGTAAATTAGATGAAACTGAGTTTTTGCAGTCTGGAGATTTTGACCCGATTATTAATGGTACCATTGTTCAAAAAGCTTCTTATTTTAATATTGATTTTGGTGCTTCTTATAATTATTTGGATTTTTATGCCCATGCAACGGTTCTGAATGCTGTAGAAACAAGAAGAAATATTTATACTGAATATGAAAGCGATAATTTAAGAAAATTTTTATTGAGCGCTGGTTATGTTTTTGGAGATAAAGACAGGATTTTATGGGAGCCATCTATTTTATTTCAATTTACGGATAAAACCAAAGAATCATCAATTGATTTAAATATGAAAGCTTATAAGAATTTTGATTTTGGAAAACTTTGGGCTGCTTTGTCGTATCGTAGAAGTTTAGATGGTGCTGAATATCTTAATGGCAGTGGGGTTTCTACTCAAAAATTGCAATATATAACTCCAGTTCTTGGAGTAAATTTTAATAAATTTATGTTTGCGTATACTTATTCTTCTCTCCCAGGTAATATAAATTTTGGCACAGGCGGTTTTCATCAAATCACTTTGGGAATTGATTTGTTTTGCAAGCGTGAAAAATACGAATGCATTTGTCCTGCCATTAATTGATTATTGAAATCCGCACAATAACATTTTTTAAAGTATGCTGATAAAATTTGTAAACGGGAAAACGCCTTATATACCCGAAGATTGTTATGTTGCCGAAAATGCGACCATTGTGGGTGATGTTACTTTTGGTCATTCTTGCAGCGTTTGGTTTAATGCCGTGGTTAGAGGAGATGTGCATTTTATTACCATTGGCAATAAAGTAAATATTCAGGATGGTGCCATTATTCATTGTACGTATCAAAAACACCCCACAATTATTGGCAATAATGTTTCCATTGGTCACAATGCAATGGTTCACGGTTGTACGATACACGATAATGTTTTAATAGGAATGGGAGCCATTGTTATGGATAATTGTATTGTCGAAAGTAACTCTATTATTGCGGCAGGTGCTGTGGTTACTCAAAATACGGTTGTTAAATCTGGATCTATTTATGCGGGGATTCCTGCGACAAAAATAAAAGACATTGATCAATCTGCTTTTGCAGGCGAAATTGAACGCATTTCAAATAATTATGTGATGTATTCGTCTTGGTACAAAACCGAAGAATAAGCTCAAATTTTTAGAAGTCTTTCTGAATCACCTTATATTTATTTTCTAATATTTCGGTAAGGACTTTTGGGTTGGTATTCGTATAGAATATAGGGTTGCTTTGTTCCTCATTTGAAAATCCCACTTTTTCTTTTAAAATGTTTTGGGTCTGTTTTGCCACAGCTTCGCCAGAATCAATAACGTGAATGTGTTTAGGAAGTATCTTTTTAATTTGCGGAATTAGATATGGATAATGACTGCAACCCAAAACAAGATAGTCAATATTGGCTTCAATCATTGGAGTGAGATAGGAGTGGAGTAGTTGTGCCATTTCGGGCGAATTGATTTTGCCATTTTCAATGAGTTGAACTAATCCGTGACCCACTTGTTCTATAATTTTTGTGTCTTGAAACTTTTCGGCGGTTTTGTGAAAAAGCTCGCTATTCAAAGTGCCTTGGGTGGCCAGAATTCCAATGGTTTGTGTTTTCGAATTTGTCGCTGCCGGTTTTATTGCTGGTTCAATTCCAATAAAAGGGACATTGTATTTTGCCCTCAGTTCTTGAATGGCGTTTGTGGTTGCCGTGTTGCAGGCCACCACAATTAATTTACAATCCAATTTGAGCAAAAATTCAGTATTTTTTTCGCTCAGAGCAATTATTTCGGCTTTCGATTTTTGGCCGTATGGAGCATTTTTGCTGTCGGCTAAATAGATGGTTTTTTCATTGGGAAGTAATTGATGAATTGCTTTCCAAATGGAAGTTCCTCCAATTCCTGAATCAAAAATCCCGATAGGTCGATTGTTCTCCATAGAAACAAAGTTAAGTGCTTCAGGTTAAATTTCCTATATATTTATTTCATAAAAAAACTGCTCAAACCTAAATACGGTTGAGCAGTTTATATTTCATAAAAAAGAGTCCTTTAGAAACCTAAGTCTTTTTTCACGTCGGCAGTCAAGTTTGGCCCGTCAGCAAGTAATAAAGTTGAACCATCAAGAACATATTGAAAACCTTTTGCCTTACCTACTTTTTGGATAGAATTTCTTACTTTTTCATAGATAGGTTTAGTTATGTCTTCTTGTTTTTGTTGCAATTCCTTTTGGGCATTTTGACCGAAATCTTGAATTCTTTTTTGCATATCTTGAACCTCTTTTTGACGATCTGCGTTTACAGCTTCAGTAACAGTACCTGATTCTGCATCATATTTTTTTAATTTAGCTTGGAATTCTTCAGCCATTTTTTTGTAGTCTGCATCATAAGTTGCGCTCAATTTTTCGAGTTGATTTTGAGCATCAAGCATAGCGGGCATTTTTGACATAATTTCATTAACATCAACGTGTGCTGTTTTTGCTTGTGCATTAATAGTTTGGCTGGCTCCTAAAACAAGTATTGCAGCAATTAGTAAAGTTTTGATTTGTTTCATCGTTTTAAAATATTTAGTATTAATTATTGTTTGAATTCTATTTTGTTGTTTTTAATGTATCCGTTTTTGCTTTTATTGCGGCTTCTCGATCCTCAAGTATTTTTTTTCTTTTATCTTCAATAGCTTTTTTCCGATCCTCAATCACTTTCTTACGATCCTCCAGTGTTTTTGCTCGTAGCTCAATTTGCTTTTGTTTGGCATCTTCCACGGTTGTTTTCGGAGTTTCTTTAACTGGTTCAGAAACTGATGTTGGTTTTTTTACTTCTTCAATAATCGCTTTCTCAGAAATCGTGCCAGTTTTTTTTGCTTCTCTTTCTTCAAGCACTTGTTTTCTTTTTGCTTCTAAAGCTTTTTTATTGTCTTCAATCACCTTTTTGCGGTCTTCCAAGGTTTTTGCTTTTTCGTCAATTTGTTTTTGTTTTGCATCTTCAGCAGCAGTTGTTGTCGCTTCTTTTTTTGTATCGACTTTAGACTCAGTGGTTTTTGCGGCTGAAGGAACTGCTCCTGCCTTTTGGGTCTCTCTGTCTTTCAGAATTTGTAATCTTTTTTCTTCTGCGGCTTTTTTTCGATCTTCAATCACCTTTTTTCGATCTTCCAAAGTTTTGGCTCTTGCATCAATTTGTTTCTGTTTTGCATCAGCTGCAGCTGTTTTG
>Ga0208115_1000505_pt1 | contig 9813 bp, 6 predicted proteins | sample LakWasMeta4_LOW4_2_FD_183856 | JGI IMG/M metagenome (GOLD analysis project Ga0208115, IMG submission 183856) | Freshwater sediment methanotrophic microbial communities from Lake Washington under simulated oxygen tension - Sediment Metagenome... | ecosystem: Environmental > Aquatic > Freshwater >...
ATTTAGTTTATGGTGTAAAAGTAACAAGATAACGGCGGCATTCAAAATAAATTTTATCCAAATATAAGAGAATTACTAAAATTATCATTCTAGAATAGTTACTTTCAAATGGGAATTTCAAATTCCAATTCTAAATTGTTTAAAAAGATGTTCATAATAAAAACGAATAGCGTTTCGTTATAGCTTGTAGAATATGATACATTTGAATTATTAAACCAAAACCACAATGCGTAAACTTTTCTGGCTTTTCTTTTTAGTATTTTTTGTTCAATCGGTATCTACTTCGGCTCAAAAATCAGCAATTTACACTCACAATTCGAAAGATTTCGACAAAGCACTTTCGTTGTATAACGAATCCCAATATGCATCAGCCCAAAGTATTTTCGAAAAAGTGAAATCGGCTTCAGCCAATGAAGAACTGCTATCGGATTGTTCTTTTTATATCGCCAATTGCGCTATCAGAACAAATCAATCCGGTGCTGATGTGTTGATGGAGCGTTTTGTTTCGGATTATCCAACAAGCAGAAAACAAAATCAGGCTTACATTGGAGTTGCACAATATTACTTTGCCCAAGGAAATTATCCTCAAGCCTTGCAATGGTTTGACAAAGTTGACGAGGGTAATTTGAGTGGCAACGACAGAGACAAATTCAACTTCCAGAAAGGATATAGTTTTTTTGTTTCCAAAAATAAAAAAGAAGCTACAACCTATTTGAATAAAGTGGTCAATTCTGCCGAATATGGTTCGCAAGCTAAGTATTACTTGGGTTTTATGGCTTATGAAGGCGATGATTACAAGCAAGCTACCAAGTATTTTGACGAAGTTTCCGGTGAAGAAAAATACAAAGAAAAGCTTTCTTATTATCAAGCCGATATGAATTTCAAGTTGGGAAATTTCCAAAAAGCCATTGATTTAGGTTTGAAAGCGATGGATAAATCCAATGCTGTCGAAAAATCGGAGTTGAATAAAATCATTGGCGAAAGCTATTTTAATTTGAAACAATACGACAAATCCATTCCGTATTTGGCTTTGTATAAAGGCAAAAAAGGAAAATGGAACAATACCGATTTCTACCAATTGGGTTATGCTTACTACAAACAAAATGATTTTGAAAACGCCATTTCCCAATTCAATAAAATCATTGGCGGAAAAGATTTCGTGGCACAAAATGCCTATTATCATTTGGGTGAAAGCTACCTAAAATTGGATAAAAAACAGGAAGCATTAAACGCTTTCAAAAACGCTTCAGAAATGGAATTTGACGCTTCCATTCAAGAAGATGCAAGTTTAAATTATGCCAAATTGAGCTACGAAATTGGGAATTCCTATCAAAGTACTCCCGCAGTTTTGATTGGTTTCATAAAGAAATATCCCAATAATGCCAGTAAGTCCGAAATTGAAAAGCTGTTGATAGATTCCTATATTTCATCCAAAAACTACAAAGAAGCCTTGGTTTTATTGGAAAAGAATAAATCTGCCGAAAATAAATTGGCCTATCAAAAAGTCACTTTTTATCGCGGATTGGAATTATACACCGACTCCAACTATCAGGAAGCGGCAACACTATTCGAAAAATCTTTGGATGAACAAAGAGACGCCAAATTTACCGCTCGAGCCACTTTTTGGAAAGGTGAAACTGAATACGTTTTGGACGATTTCAAAAATGCCGTGTTGAGTTACAAACAATTTCAAGGTTTGGATAAAGCCAAGGAAACGCCGGAATATAAAAATAGCAATTACAATATTGCCTATGCTTATTTTAAGTTGAAGGAATACGACCAAGCCGGAAATTATTTCGACAACCAGATTGAAAAAGTAAAAGACGACAAAGTGCGTTTGAATGATTCGTATTTGCGTTTGGGCGATTGCAGGTTTGTGACTTCAAAATACACATCGGCTTTGGAATCTTACAATAAAGTAATCGAATTGAAAAGCGTCGATGCGGATTATGCTTATTTTCAAAAAGCAATTTGCTACGGATTTGTGTCTAAAAACGACAGAAAAATCGAAGAACTTAATGCTTTTTTACAACTGTATCCAAAATCAGAATACCGTGATGATGCCTTGTTCGAGCTTGGAAATACTTATGTTGCCGAGAATAAACAAGATTTGGCGATTAAAACCTACGACAAATTAAACGCCGAATTCAAAAATGGTTCTTTCATTTCCAAAGCGATTTTGCGTCAGGGATTGATTTATTACAATTCAGATAAAGACGAACAAGCTCTGACGAAATTCAAGAAAGTAGCCGCCGATTTTCCTAAAACTCCCGAAGCTCTCGAAGCTGTTTCTACCGCACGATTGATTTACGTCGATAACGGTAAAGTGGATGAATATGCCACTTGGGTCCGTACTTTGGATTTTGTTGCCGTTACCGATGCCGAATTGGACAATGACACTTATGAAGCTGCCGAAAAACAATATTTGCAAAACAATGTCAAACAAGCTATTTCTGGATTTAACGGTTATGTTTCCAAATTTCCAAACGGAATTCACTCTTTAAAAGCTAATTTTTACTTGGCTCAATCCTATTTTTCCGACGGACAAGAAAGCAAATCAATTCCTAATTATGAATTTGTGATTGATCAAGCCCGAAGTGAGTTTACGGAACAATCCTTGGCACGATTAGCTCAAATTTTCTTGAAAAATGATAACTATGACAAAGCGATTCCAGTCTTGTCACGTTTGGAAAACGAAGCCGATTTTCCTCAAAACAAAACCTTTGCGCAGTCTAATTTGATGAAATGTTATTATGATAAAAAGGATTACGACAATTCGGTTGTGTATGCCGAAAAAGTTTTGGCAAACCCTAAAACCGATGATAATGTAAAAAGTGATGCGCAAATTATCATTGCTCGTGCTGCCATTCAAACCGGTGATGAAGCCAAAGCTCGTGCAGCTTACGCCAAATTGCAAACCATTGCCAAAGGAGAATTGGCCGCTGAAGCATTATATTACGAAGCCTATTTCAGGAATAAAGACGGAAAATTTGAAGCATCAAACACGGTAGTTCAGAAATTGGCAAAGAACTATTCCGGTTATAAATATTTTGGAGCCAAAGGATTAATCCTGATGGCCAAGAATTTTTATGGATTGAAAGACAGCTTCCAGGCGACTTATATCTTGGACAACGTGATAAAAAACTTCACTGATTTCCCGGATGTAGTTTCAGAAGCCCAAACGGAATTGGACAGCATTAAAAACGAAGAATCTAAAACGAATTCGTCAGTAACCAACTAATTGTCACTTCGAGCGCAGTCGAGAAGCATTTCAAAACACAATCAACTTATGAAAATCAATTTCAAAAAAATAATTGTCCTTGCCTTATTTCTAACTTTCCAATTTTCTTTCTCCCAAAAGAAGCAAGAAAACATTGGAACAGAAGTCGTGAATGTGGTAAAACCATATACGCCAACAATTTCGGATGCTTTCAAGGTAAAGGAAACTCCCGTTCTTGACGACGAGGGAAATACCAAAAAAGAAATCATAAAATATAATATTTTCTCCTTTCCGGTAGCTTCCACTTTTACGCCATCAAAAGGAAAAGCTGAAGGTGTTGAAAAAGAAGAGCAAGTACATTTGTTTAATAATTACGCCACTTTTGGAGGTGGAAACTACGGAATATTTAACGCTGAATTATTCGTGAATCAAGATCTCGGAGCAACTGATTATGTGGGCGGAATGTTTCGTCATCTTTCGTCGCAAGGCGGAATCAAAGGAGTTGAATTGGATGATTCTTTTTATGACACTTCTATAGATTTGACTTATGGAATTCACGAAAAAGATTTATCGTGGAATGTGGATTTGGGTTACCAAAACCAGATTTATAATTGGTATGGTTTGCCGGTAGGTTTTGGCAGTGGATTAACTCCAAATGACAGAGCCAATTTGATAAACGGAATCAATCCGCAGCAAAGCTACAACAACATTTATTTGGGTAGTAAAATTGAACTTAATGAAAATATTTTAAAAGAAGCAATTGCGAAATTCAATCATTTTTCGGATGCTTTTGGATCTTCGGAAAACAGATTTTACGTGAAGCCTTCTTTGGAATTCAACATCAGCGACAAGGCGATTAAAACGAATATTATTGTGGATTATGTTGGCGGAAGTTTCAAAAAAGAATATTGGAACACAAACCCAATAAGATACGGCTTTACTAATTTTGGAATTGCGCCAAGTTTTGCAATGCAGCAAGACGATTTGACATTGAATATAGGTGTTGGCGTGTTTTACAGTTTGGATAAGCAAGGCAAGAATGATAAATTTTTAATTTATCCGCAAATCAATGCTTCCTATAAAGTTGTGGGTGATTTGATGATTTTTTATGCTGGAGCCGAAGGAAATTTAGAGCAGAATACATATATGGATTTTGTCAGTGCAAATCCCTTTTTATCGCCAACCTTAAACATTGTGCCAACAGACAAACAGTATGATATTTTTGCCGGTTTGAAAGGAAAAATAACCAATAATGTGAGCTATAATATTCGGGGTTCTTATGTAAATGAAAGGAATAAAGCCTTGTTTAAAAGCAATGATTATAGCGAAAACAACCCCAGTGAAAATTATACTTTTGGGAATTCCTTTCAAGTGGTTTATGACGATATGAAAACCGTGAGTTTTTATGGAGAATTAAAAGCCGATATTTCTGACGATGTGACTTTTGGAATCAATGGAACTTTCAGCAGTTATACTAATACTTTTCAAGCAGAACCTTGGAACTTGCCGGCAATTAAGTTGAGTTCTACCTTGGATTTTAACATTACTTCAAAATGGTATGCAGGAATTAATGTTTTTTATGTTGGAGAGCGAAAAGACTTAAAAATAAATACAGATATTATTTCTATCGTGCCTATTGTTTATACTCCAGTTACTTTAGCAAGTTATTTCGATGCAAATACGCATTTAGGATTTAAGTACAGTGACAGATTAACTGCTTTTTTGAGAGCTAATAATATTACAAATAAATCGTATCAAAAATGGCTGGATTACCCGGTTCAGGGTTTTCAGGTGGTTTTAGGAGCGAATTATAAATTTGATTTTTAAATCCCCACCCCAGCCCAGCCCGAAGAGGAGGGAGCCGAAATACAAAACAAGATTTTTTTATAAAACAACTTTGCGAACCTTGCGAAAAACTTTGCGTATTTTGCGGTTAAACTTTTTCAATGACTTTCAAACAAAAAATACACCAACATTACCTTCAATTAGTCCAAGACAGAATCGACGTTTTCAAGGATATGATTGTGGCTTTGACCGAAGATTCAAAAAACGATGCTAAAGGTTCTGCCGGCGATAAGCACGAAACTGCTTTGTCGATGATGCATATCGAACAAGAAAAACTCAATCACAAATTAAAGGAAGTATTGGCTCAAAAAGCTGTTTTGGATAAAATTGATTCCAGTGCAATTGCAAAAACTATTATTGTGGGAAGTTTGGTGAAAGCCAATGGAATTCATCTTTATTTAAGTGCAGCACTTCCTAAAATCAATATTGAAGAAATTAATATTATTGCACTTTCTCCACAATCACCTTTGGGAAATAAATTAATGGGAAATGAAGTAGGATTTTCATTTGAGATTAATGGAACGAAGTATTTGATACAAAATATTGAATAATTTTTTTTAATACAAAGTGTTGGCAACTAGCGGTTTTTTGTTTGTAAATAAAAAGTGCGTTCACTGGCAGAGATGGGTTTTTATGATTTAATTTTGTAAAAAAACACTATGGACAACACAATTAAGACTGAAAACGGAATTTTTACTATAAACTATGTTCCAAAGCATTACAAAATTGAAAAGTATAATGGACGAGATGATATTTTAAATGCTGAATATTCTTCAGATTCGTTTGTTTTAGGAGATGAAAGCAAAATTGAAAATATCTTCAAAGAATTTGAGCCTCAAATAATTCAAATTATGAAGTTCTTTGTTAATGAAAATATTGAATTTTATAAACATTTTGATATTGATCCTAATTATACTTTAATTAGTGATTATGCTAATTTTACTCCCAAAGGAGATAATAAATATTTTCATATAAATTATCCTAAATTTTTAAAAGCTGAACTAAAAAGCGACAGTTTAGAATATCTAAAAAGTCTAACAGATGAGCAAAAACGTTTTGCATATGGCTACTAATAAAATTTAGTTTCAAATAAAGAAATCAAATATAACATAATGTTAAATTGACATCTTCTTTAACAAAATACTATCGAAATCATTAAAATAAAACATCATTCCCTAATAAAACTTTCGTAATTTTGCCACCTTAAAAGTTTGACTTTAAAACGAATTAAAATTATGAGCAAAATTATGACAGTCGACATCTTGTCGAGTATTAAAGGAGCACAGCCCTCAGAGTCCGTGAACAAATTATTTGATGTAATTAAAAATGCACATCCTTCAAATAATAATTCCTTAAATAATGTCAATCATAATTGTGTGTCTGTAAGTGATTTAAGAGAAGATGTTGTGATAGAGAGTTCGGCTATGGAGAAACAACTCATTATAGAAAATTTCCCGAACAAGAAAAATGGTTTTTTAGTGGTTGCTAAAGTTATAGAAGGATAAAATGGATTCTCAAATAAAAAAAATGCACCAGCAATTGGTGTCAAAACAAATTACTTGTACCGCTTTGGTACAAGAAAAATTAGACTTACTTAAACAAAATACGTATAACTCCGTTAATTCTTTATTGGACACTTTGGCCTTAGATTTAGCGGCCAAGGTGGATGCTAAAATTGCAAACGGAGAGACTATAGGTTTGTTGGAAGGAATTCCTTTTGGAATTAAAGATGTATATATGTTGCAGGGAACTTACGCTACGGCAAGTTCTGAATTGTTAAAAAATTATAAATCTCCCTATACAGCTACTGCAATCCAGAAATTATTGGATGCAGGTGCTATTCCTTTGGTAAAAGAAAATTGTGATAGTTTTGGTCACGGGTCATCCAGTGAAAACACCATTTTCGGAGCCGTAAAAAACGCCATTAATCCAGAATTAGTTGCCGGAGGTTCAAGTGGTGGTTCTGCAGTAAATGTTGCAAAAGACTATACTGTGTTTTCGATTGGCGGCGATACTGGAGGTTCTGTTCGTCAGCCTGCCGGTTACAATCATATTTATGGTTTAAAACCAACTTACGGAAGAATTTCAAGATTTGGACTTATGGCTTATGCGTCTTCTACGGATTGCGTTGGTCCATTGGCAAAATCAATTGAAGATATTCGAATTGTGTTGAATGTAATGAGCGGAAAAGATCCAAAAGATCAAACTTCAATTCCTTCAACAGCAATTAGTGAAGATGCGATTGCTGTTTCAACTGTAAAAACAATAGGTTATTTTAAAAATTTTATCGAAAGTGACGCTATTGATGCTCAGATAAAAGGGGACTTTTTAGCAAGCATCGAAAAAATAAAAGCCAAAGGAATTGCCGTAAAAGAATTGGATTTTTTCAAATCGGATATTTTGGTTTCGACTTATTATACTTTGGCAATGGCCGAAACTGCTTCGAATTTATCCCGTTTGGACGGAACTAATTACGGAAACCGTATCGAAGGAGATAATTTGATTGATACATATGCAGTAACCCGTTCCGAGAATTTTTCAGAAGAAACAAAACGCAGAATTGTAGGTGGAAACCAAGTATTGTCTCAAGGATTCTCTGATGAAATATATTTAAAAGGATTGGCTTTAAGAGATCAGATTTCGGAAAATTTTAGTAAAGATTTTAAGGAAGTTGATATTATTTTGTCTCCGGTTACACCAAGTACTCCTCCAAAAATTGGAGATAGTTTGAAAGATCCGTTGGCGATGTATTTATCGGATGCTTATACAGTAGGTTTTAGTTTAGGGCAATTGCCAACTTTGACCGTGCCACAAGGAACAAGCACTGGACTGCAAATTACGGCAGCAAAAAATAATGATGAATTAGTGTTGCAATTTGCAAACTTCTTAAAAGATACAATATAATGGAATTGGAGCAATTAACTGCGGCGATAAAAGCCCACGATTTAGAATTGGTAATTGGACTGGAAACACACGTTCGATTGAATACCAAAACCAAGTTGTTTTGTTCTTGTCCCAATCAAGAAATAGAAACACCTAACCAAAGTATATGTTCGGTTTGTACTGGGCAAATGGGCGTTTTGCCTGCTTTAAATAAAGAAGCAATTACAAAAGCGATTTATTTTGGAAAAGCGGTGGATTCGTCATTCACTAATGAAATAATCTCTTGGGACAGAAAGCATTATGAATATCCAGACAATCCAAAAAACATTCAAATAACGCAATTTCACAATCCAATAATTCCTGACGGACACGTGTCTTGTTACCGAAATGATGGTACGCAATTTACCGTGAATTTAACTCAGGTTCATATTGAGGAAGATGCTGCCAAATTGATGCACGAAAAGAAAATTTCGTTAGTCGATTTTAACAAAGCAGGTGTTCCGTTGATTGAAATTGTTACAGAGCCTTGTATTCGCAATATCGAAGACGCTTCAACTTATGCGCAATACATTCAACGTATCGTTCAAAACTTGGGAATCTCTGAAGCGAATTTGGAAAAAGGCGAATTCAAATCGGATGTTTCTGTGTCTTTACGCAAAAAACATAGTTATGAATTAAATCCAAGAACGGAAATCAAAAACTTGAACTCGTTTAAGTTTATGGTGGAAGCTTTGAAAGAAGAAGTGGAGAAACAATTCAATTACTTTATTGAGCACAAAGAGTTTAGACCGGATCAAACGACTGTTTTGTGGGATGCTGATTTAAAGCAGACCAAAGTAATGCGTAAAAAAGAATTCGAAGCAGATTATCGTTTTATTTCTGAGCCGGATTTACCTTTTGTAAATATTAAAAAAGAAATTGAAGCGATTAAAGTGGATACAAGCGCATTGCCTTATGCTGTTGAATCCATTTTGATTAATGGCGGTGTTTTGCCACAAGATGCCAAGTTTTTCACGGCAGACAAGTTGCGTTCGCAAACATTTGTGGAAATAAATAACGAAATTAAAGATCCTTCGTTTGTTGCTAAAACTTTGGCAAACAATATAAAGGCAGAAGATTACGCTGAAATTCATAGTATTGCCCATTTAACGGATATTTTTAAATTGTTCAAGGCCGAAAAGATTACGGCAGTTTTGGTTCAAAATGCGATTACGGGTTATTTAAAAGACCGGACTTTTGACTACAATAAGTACTTTGAAGAAAATACCATTTCAGAAGATAAAATTCAAGAAGTAATTTCGACCATAATTTCAGAAAATGAGGCTGTCGCCAATGATATTAAAGCGGGAGATCAAGGAAAAGCAGGTATTTTAGTTGGTAAAGTTTTAGGTGTTATTGGAAAAGGAGCAAATGGAAAAGTAATTCGCCAAATTATTTTAGATAAATTGGGAGCTGCTGCTGTTTTAGAGAAAAAAGAAGCGCAGGAAAAAGTTTCTAAAGAAGCAATTGCTGAGCAAAAGGAAACTCAAGAAGAATCGCTTCCTGAAATTCCAATTATTATAAAAGATACCTATAGAACACATAAAATTTCGCAATTATCAGAGGGAAACATCCAACAAGAAGTGATGTTATCTGGTTGGGTTGCCAGTGTTCGTGACCACGGTGAATTGATGTTTATTGATTTGCGTGATTCCAGTTATGAGATTTTTCAAGTGCGAATCAGTAGAGAATCATTCCCTAATATCGACGAGCTGGTAAAATTAAAACCAGAGTCGGTAATTTCAGTAAAAGGTATTGTTGTTGGTCGTAATGAAGATGATTTTAATGCAGGACTACGTACCGGTAAAATTGAATTGGAAACTTCG
>Ga0208115_1000506_pt1 | contig 9806 bp, 6 predicted proteins | sample LakWasMeta4_LOW4_2_FD_183856 | JGI IMG/M metagenome (GOLD analysis project Ga0208115, IMG submission 183856) | Freshwater sediment methanotrophic microbial communities from Lake Washington under simulated oxygen tension - Sediment Metagenome... | ecosystem: Environmental > Aquatic > Freshwater >...
CGTGCTTTATGGGGATACCACGGACGGTTCGTGGTATTTTCAAATGCTCAGGGATAGCAAACCTATCCACGAGATTCGTGATTACCTGATGTTTGGACAGGACTCATTAGGTAATACTGGCCATCAGGGTCAGGACAAAGCAGCAGCCATGACCAATGAGATGGAAGTGTGCGGCTGTAACGGTGTGTGCAAGGGCACGATCGTCAAGGCGATTCAGGATAAAGGTCTGTTTACGATTGATGATGTGAAAAAACAGACCAAGGCTGGTTCAAGTTGCGGCTCATGTGTGGGCCTGGTTGAACAGATTCTGGCGAGTACGCTGGGTGGCGGCTATGCGCCGCCATCTACCAGCAAAGCGATTTGCGGCTGTAGCGACAAAAACCATGAAGAAGTGCGTGCAGAAATACGCACGCATAAATACCTCAATATTCCGGATGCAATCAAAGGCATGCAATGGCATACGCCTAATGGCTGTGCAACCTGTCGTCCCGCATTGAATTATTACCTTATTTCTAGCTGGCCGCATGAAGCGGTGGATGATCCGCAGTCACGTTTTATCAATGAGCGCGTGCATGCCAATATCCAGAAAGACGGTACTTACTCTGTCGTGCCGCGTATGTATGGCGGCGTGACTACGCCAGACCAGCTGCGCAAGATTGCCGATGTGGCTGATAAATATGCAGTGCCGATGGTGAAAGTGACCGGCGGTCAGCGTATTGACTTGCTAGGCGTGAAAAAAGAAGACCTGGTCGACATGTGGAAAGATCTCGACATGCCATCCGGTTATGCCTATTCCAAAGGTATCCGCACCGTGAAAACCTGCGTAGGTTCAGAGTTCTGTCGTTTTGGTACGCAGAATTCCACACAGATGGGTATTGATATCGAGAAAGCATTTGATCACATGTGGGCGCCGCATAAGGTTAAGTTTGCTGTTTCAGGCTGCCCGCGTAATTGCGCTGAATCCGGTATCAAGGATGTTGGCATTATCGGGGTTGATTCCGGCTGGGAAATTTATGTAGGCGGTAACGGCGGTATTAAAACTGAAGTGGCACAGTTCCTGTGCAAAGTGAAAACCCATGAAGAAGTGCTGGAGTATTCAGGCGCATTTATCCAGATCTATCGTGAAGAAGCCAGATACCTTGACCGTACCGTGCATTGGCTGGAAAGGGTGGGGCTGGATTACGTGAAGCAACGCGTGGTTGAAGATGCCGAAGGCAGAAAAGCGGCTTATGAACGCTTGCTTTATGCGCTGCAAGGGGCAGTAAACCCCTGGGCGGAGCGTGTCGAGAAGCGCGACCAGTATAAAGAGTTTGAAACGGTTTCAATTTGATTTAGGACACTTTTATAAATACATTTTTTGGGCGCATTACTTCGTTGCGCGGTACTCGCAACCTCGCTGTATACCGCAACTATCTTGGTTTCTGCGTTCCGTGCGCCTCATGCTGCATCCCAAACTCTGCATTTATAGAAGTGCCCAATAGTTTATTTAAGGAAATATCATGAAAAGTAGTTTCTGGAAAGTTGGACATAAACCAACACTGTTTTCCGCATTTTTATATTTTGACCTGAGCTTTATGGTGTGGGTGCTGCTGGGGCCATTGGCGGTGCAGATGGCAACAGATTTGCAGTTGTCGGCATCGCAGAAAGGCCTGATGGTAGCGACACCGGTACTGGCCGGCGCGCTGCTGCGTATTGTCATGGGTGTTCTGGTTGACCAGATTAAACCAAAAATGGCAGGCCTAGTTGGACAGGTAGTTGTGATATTAAGCCTGCTGCTGGCCTGGCTGCATGGCATACACACTTTTCAGCAGGCTTTGCTATTGGGTTTGGGTCTGGGTTTTGCCGGTGCGGCTTTTGCCGTGGCATTGCCGCTGGCTTCGCGCTGGTATCCGCCTGAGCATCAAGGTACAGCCTTGGGTATTGCCGGCGCCGGCAACTCAGGCACAGTGTTTGCTGCGCTGTTTGCGCCGGGTTTAGCGGTTGCTTACGGCTGGAACAATGTGTTTGGTCTGGCATTGATTCCGCTGGCAATCGTTTTTGTTGTTTACAGCCTGTTTGCTAAAGACAGCCCTGATGCGCCGCCGGCTAAATCACTAAGTCAGTATTTGTCTATCCTGAAAGACAAGGATGCATGGTGGTTCATGTTTTTCTATAGCGTAACGTTTGGCGGTTTTGTCGGCCTGGCATCATCACTGACGATTTATTTCAATGACTTGTACAATTTAGGTCCGGTTGTCTCCGGCTACTGTACTGCTGCCTGTGTGTTTGCCGGCTCGCTGGTTCGCCCTTTAGGCGGCACGATTGCTGACAGAATCGGGGGCGTAAGAACATTGCTGGTCATGTATGCCGCAGCTGCGGTGTTACTGTTGATCATGAGCTTCGGCCAACCAACGTATCAATGGGCTTTAGCGATTATTCTTCCGGTGATGGCGGCTTTAGGTATGGGTAATGGCGCAGTATTCCAACTGGTGCCACAGCGTTTCCGCAAAGAAATCGGTGTGATGACTGGTCTGGTAGGCATGGCAGGCGGTATCGGCGGTTTTTACCTTGCGGCCAGTTTAGGATACTTCAAACAGAACTTTGGCAGCTACCAGGTTGGCCTGATTATTTTCTCAGCCCTGGCTGTATTGGCCATGCTTGGTTTAACCGGCGTAAAAACACGCTGGAGAACTACCTGGGGCACTACAACCAGTGCTAAAGTTTAATTACGAAAGCCACTGAATATGTCACTGAAATTCAGCACCGGACAATCCAGCCTTACTGGCCCGAGGCCACGTAATGAAGATTACGTGGGGCTGGTAACGCCTGCCCGTGAGCAGCTGAATGTCAAGGGCGCGATCATTGCCGTTGCTGACGGCGTGAGCGGTAATGCCGGCGGTGGCGAAGCAGCCGAGATGACGATCAGAACCGTAACGACTGATTATTACGCAACCCCGGATACATGGGAGCCTCTGGTTGCACTGGACAAAGTGTTAACAGCCGCCAATCGCTGGCTGATTGCACAGGCTAATGCCAATCGCGATATGGCTGGCATGGCTACTACATTGTCACTGCTTTTATTACGTGGCCAGCGTTACTATGGGGCGCATGTAGGCGATACGCGCATTTATCTTTATCGTAGCGGTATGCTACAGCAACTTACTACTGACCATGTCTGGGATAGGCCGGATATGCGGCATGTTCTCAAACGCGCAGTTGGTCTGGATCAGCACTTGTCTGTTGATTTTATAGAAGGTGAGCTCAAGGCTGATGATGTTTTTATCGTAATGAGTGATGGGGTCTGGGGTGCACTGGATGAAAAAAGCATTCAGAAAGCACTGACGCTTTACGATGACCCATCTCTGCTGTGCAATTACCTGACCAGGACTGCACTGGAACGGGGGAGTCAGGATAATTGCTCTGCAGTCGCAATCAGGGTAGCTGAGCTCGGTGAAGATACGCTTTCGGAATTGATTGCCAGTGGCAGAAACCTGAAAGCACCGGAAAAATTGAATGCCGGTGATGTACTGGATGATTTTGAAATTGTGGAGTTATTGCATGAATCGCGTGCCAGCTTGCTGTATAAGGTGCGGCATGTTCAGACCCGTCAGCTGTTTGTGCTTAAAACCCTGCAGCCGCTGTTTGCTGAAGATAAGGACACTTGTGCCGCATTGCTGAATGAAGAGTGGCTGGCAAAACGAGTGGTTTCACAATATGTGCCGCAGGTATTCCCGGTTTCAGTAGAAAGGCGCAGCAAGCTCTACTTCATACTGAGCTGGCATGAAGGCGCCACTTTGCAGGAGCGTCTGGATAACGGCCATCATTTTACAATGGCGGGCGTGGCGAAAATCGGCATTGACATGATGCGCGGAATCGGTGCGTTGCACCGGCTGAATATCATTCACCGCGACATCAAGCCCGCCAACGTACATCAGGCCAGCGACCAGCGCCTGCGTATACTTGATCTCGGTATCGCGATCAGCAGCGGTATCGGGAAAATTGATGCAATGCAGAACCCGGGGACGCCAAGCTTTATGGCACCGGAACTGTTTGTTGGCGAAGTGGCGAATGTGAGTACTGATATCTACGCTGCTGGCGTAACGCTGTATCACTTGCTGACGCGTAAATACCCTTATGGTGAAGTTGAACCTTTTCAGCATCCTAAATTCGGCGAACCGATACCGCCATCCAGATACCGGCCGGATACACCGTACTGGCTGGAAAATATTATTCTGAAAGCCGTATCCCGTAATCCTGAGTCAAGGTTTGAGACGGCAGAAGAAATGCTGCTGGCACTTGAATATGGCGAGCTGAAGCCGATTCTTGCGCCTGCGAGAACGCCACTGGTTGCCAGGGCAAGATTTGTAAAATGGCAGTGGATTGCTATTTTTTCTTTAATTTTGAATTTTTTATTAATTTATTTATTAATCATCGTCTGATTCGGGACGATACTAAAGTTTTACACAAAGGATTAAACAAGATGAGTAAGTGGGTAAAGGTATTGTTGCTGGAAGATATTCCAAAATTAGGCGCACGTGTTGTACGCGCCAAGGACAAGGAAATCGGCGTGTTTCGTCTGGCAGACGACCAGGTGTATGCTATTAACAACCAGTGTCCGCATAAAGGCGGGCCGCTATCGCAGGGGATTGTTTATGGTGACAAAGTCGCCTGTCCATTGCACAGCTGGAAAATCAGCCTGATTGATGGCAAGGCAGAAGAGCCGGATGTTGGCGAAACTGCCTGTTTCAAAACCAAAGTTGAAGATGGATTTGTATATTTGGAATTAAAAGAGTAAGCAATTGATTAAACAAACAAAATCTACCTGTTGTTATTGCGGCGTCGGCTGCGGCGTCATCATTCATTCTGAAAACGATGTGATTGTTGACGTAAAGGGTGACCCTGATCATCCAGCCAATTTTGGCCGCCTGTGCACTAAAGGTTCTACGCTGCACCTGACCGCCAAACTCGATAACCGCCTGCTGTATCCGGAAATGCGCACGCAGCGCGAAGGTCAGAGAAAAAGAGCCGGCTGGGATGAATCGCTGGATTTTGTTGCGGATAGATTTGCAAAAACCATTCAGCAGTATGGCCCTGACAGTGTCGCTTTTTATATTTCAGGCCAGCTGCTGACTGAAGACTATTATGTTTTTAATAAGCTGGCTAAAGGTCTGATCGGCACGAATAATGTGGATTCGAACTCACGCCTGTGCATGTCATCCGCAGTTGCAGGCTATAAAGTCACGCTGGGGTCTGATGCGCCTCCCGCTTGTTATGAAGACATCGACCATACAAATTGCTTATTGATTGCCGGATCAAATACTGCCTTTGCTCACCCGATTATTTTCAGGCGGATCGAAGATGCTAAAAAGGCGAATCCGAACCTTAAGATTATTGTGGTCGACCCACGCAGAACAGATACTGCGGAGTCTGCCGATCTGCATCTGGCGATTCTGCCCGGAACCGATGTCGCCTTGTTTAACGGCATGCTGCATGTGCTGCTGTGGGAGGGGATGCTCGATACTGCTTTTATTAAATCCAGCACCACTGGTTTTGAGGCATTAAAAGATACGGTTCGCGAATACACGCCTAAAATGGTTGCTGACATCTGTGGCATTAAAGAGTCGGATATTGTGACTGCGGCCAAATGGTTTGGCCAGGGCCCTAGTTTGTCGATGTATTGTATGGGTTTGAATCAATCCATCTATGGTACCGATAAAAATGCGGCGCTGATTAACCTGCATCTTGCGACCGGGCAAATCGGTAAGCCTGGGGCAGGGCCTTTTTCACTTACTGGCCAGCCTAATGCAATGGGTGGGCGCGAAGTAGGCGGGATGGCTAACCTGATGTCGGGTCATCGCGACTTATCAAATGCCGAACATCGTGCAGAAATTGCTAAATTATGGGGCGTTGATAGCGTTCCTGAAGTAGCCGGAAAGACGGCTGTGGAAATGTTTGATGCAGTAAAGGCAGGAGAGATCAAGGCGATCTGGATCGCCTGCACCAACCCGGCACACTCGATGCCAGACCTCAATAATGTGCTTGAAGCCCTCGATAAGGCAGAGCTGGTTGTGGTGCAGGATGCTTTTAACAACACCAGTACCGGTAAGTATGCAGACGTACTGTTGCCGGCCAGCACCTGGGGTGAAAAGGAAGGGTCGGTGACAAACTCCGAACGCAGAATCACCCGCGTGAATCCTGCCATAGCTGCACCTGCTGAGGCACGCCATGACTGGGCGATCATGGTGGATTTTGCACAACGGCTGGAGAGCCGGCTGGGTAGAACATCCACTTTGTTTCCTTATGCCGCTACAGAAGATATTTTTAATGAGCACCGTGAGACAACCCGTGGCCGTGATCTCGACATTACCGGGCTAAGTTATCGCTTGCTGACTGAACATGGCCCGCAGCAATGGCCATTCAAGGCCGGTGATGCCGCAGGTAAAGCACGTTTATATGCGGATGGCGTGTTTCCAACCGCTGACGGTAAAGCCAGATTCGTTAACGCGAGCTATAAAGCGACAGCAGACAAAATCGATGCGCGCCATCCGCTGCATCTGTTAACCGGACGTTTGCGCGACCAATGGCACGGCATGAGCCGAACCGGTACTGTTGCACAGTTATTCAACCACGTTGAAGAACCTTTTATTTATATGAACCCGGATGATATGTCGCGCCGTTTGATCAAGGATGGCGATATTGTTAAGGTCAGTAATAAACGTGGCAGTCTGGTGCTACCGGTAAAGGCTTCTGATGATATTCAGGTGACACAGACTTACATCCCCATGCATTGGGGTCGTGAGTTCATGAATGGTCTGGGGGTCAATGCCATGATGCCTGCGGCATTCGACAAGACATCAAAACAGCCGGAACTGAAGCACACGGCAATCAAGATGGATAAGCTGACCTTGCCATGGCGCATGACGGTAATGCGCTCCATCAGGGATCTGTCGTCGCTGCAAAAGATACGAGACTTGATGCCGAGGTTTCAATATGCAACCTGTGGACTGTTTGGCCGCCAGCAGCATGGCTACGCAGGCATGCTCATATTCAAGGCGGCGAATGATGCATCGCCTGACTTGTCGCTGATTGCCGAAATTGATGCCATTCTTGATATGACAGATGACATGACGTTACTCAACTATCAGGATGATAAGCGCGGCATCAGTAAACGAATTCTGGTTGAATCGTCCGGCACTGAAAATGCAGATAAAAAAGTGACCGGCATTCGTCTGGTTGGCGAAACGATTGCCTCAGACTGGCTGAAAGAAGTGATGACCTCCGGAGAGTTTACTGCTGACATCAGAAGGTGGGCTTTAGCGCCTCTGAGTGCGCCGCCGTCTGGCCATGCAGGCAGAGGTAAGGTTGTCTGCAGCTGTCTGGACGTGTCGGAAAATGAAATCATTGATGCTGTATCACGTGGCGCTGATCTGATTACACTGCAAAACAAGCTCAAATGCGGCACGCAATGTGGCTCGTGCGTTCCCGAGCTTAAGAAACTGATTACAGTTCATGGCAAAGCGTGATGGCTTGCCGCATTGCAAACGGATCATGCCTCGAAATGGCGGCACAGGGGTCTACCCATTCAGCCGTCAGTACGAGTCTTGAAAAAGCGGGATAGTCGCAGCTTTCAGTGGTTTCGGTATGTGCCGTTGCTTAATGATGTGCTGCCGCCATGATGCAGTTGCGCCCGGATTTTTTAGCGGCATAAAGATAATCATCCGATTCTTTGACAGCGATATACTCGTCCTGCTCTTCAGGTGTCGCTATTGCTACCCCAATGCTTACGGTTATTTTTCCGGCAACAGGATGAGGTGTGGCTTCTATGGTGCGGCGAATTTTTTCTGCTACTAATCGCGCGTCGAAAAGCTCGGTATTCGGCAGCAGCAGGAAGAATTCTTCCCCGCCATAACGTGCTGCAAAGTCACTTTCACGCAAAGTGGTTTTCAATATCTGCGCCAGTTGCTGCAAAACACTATCGCCAATGGCATGACCGTGGACATCATTGACATCTTTGAAGCAATCAATATCCAGCATCAATACGGCGTAATTGTGCTGTGAACGCTTCATGCTGAGAAATTCAGAGTGCAGTCTTTCATTGGCGGATAAGCGGTTGTGCAATCCTGTCAATGCATCATGCCTGGACAAGTGCCGCAGGTCTTCGTTGGCCTTAGACAGCTCGGCAGTGCGTGCCGCTATTTTTAACTCCAGCTCGGCGTTCATTTCGATGATTTTCTGTTCCATCTTCTGGCGTTCAGTGATATCGATGATGACGCTATGGGCACAAATAAAATCACCTTCCTTGTTGCGCTGAATACGTCCTGAAATAATGACCGTGATGGGTTGGCGATCACGGCGCTTCAGCGTGAACTCGCCTTCAACAAAATTGTGATCTTTAAAGTGCTGATAAAAGGTAACGAAGCCTTCCCCTGTGTCAGACCAGCTGTCGGTAAAACGCTGACCTATCATTTCTTCCGGCGTGGCAAAGCCCAGTATATTTGCCATTTTCTGGTTTGCGTCCAGCCAGCAGCCGTTGACGTCAAGCGCCTGGTATCCGACTGTGAGGTTTGTGAACATATTGCGGAATCTTTGCTCACTTTCCTGTATTTGCTGCTCTGCCAGATGCAGGCTTGTTGAATTGATACAGATGCCTGAAAACTCAATCAGGTTGCCAAGTTTGTCATAGATTGGGCCACCATAGCTGTCAATCCAGCGAATATGCCCTGTAGGTAGAATCACGCGGTAAAAGGTTACAAAAGAATTCAGGTTGCGGCTGGCCTCTTTTATCAGGTTTTCTGCACCCTTAAGGTCGTCCGGATGCACTATTTTTCGCCAGCTCTCAAAGCTGGGGGTGTCAATTTCAGGATTCAAACCGAAAAGCTTGTACAGTTGCTCAGACCAGACCATCTTGTCTGTGTCGATATACCAGCGCCATGCACCTGCGCTGACCGAGCGCTCGGCCAGCATCAGCAATTCATTGGTTGTGAGCAGCTGTTTGTCAATTTCTTCAAGCCTATCGTGTTCGTTGCTGATTAACTGATTGTGCCAGTAATGTCCTATGGTGAGTACATAGCCCATCAGCCAGGTGGAAACCAGAAAAAACGCTATTGCGCCGATGTTTTCATCTGAAGCCTTGAGTGACCAATAAGGTGGCGAGAAAATATAAAAGGCAGAAAAAGCGGAAAGAATCGTAACGAGAAAGCCCGGCTTGGTTCCGCAAAGGTAAAAACATAAAAATGCAGCGGGATAAAACGTGATAAAAGTCAGCCCGGATTCAGGCGGCCATATCCAGAAGCGCAGCAGGAATGCGATTAAAAAAATAATGACTGCGATAGCGAACCTTATCGGCAGCGACAGCTTTGCATGCAGGTCATTAAGACTAAGTTGCATTCCCATACAGAGCTTTCTTGATGGCGTTTCTGCTAGTTAAGCATATTCAATCTTTAAATAGCAAATTTTTTATTAAAAGCGGCTTAACACAGAGTCTGTAAGCTATGTGTTTGAGATGATTGGTTAATTCATTGATAAGCGTCAATATGTGATGAAACAGGCTTGTTTTTATCTTTGTCTGGCACATAAAAGCCCTATTTTTTTATTGGGAATTATCGTAAAGTGTTAACTAATGTAAATTGTTGATTATTGTGAATGATGTACGCCGCACATCAAGCCTGCATAAGGCTTGCAGGCGTATGGCATAGTAGTGCAAAGTGAGGAAAGATTGAATCTTTGGGTGTGTGGTAGTGTGGTGGTATTGAATGACGAGATGATTTTTCCTGATAGCAGAGTGATTGATAATGAATAATTTATTGGATACACCTTTACTGAATAAC
>Ga0208115_1000507_pt1 | contig 9792 bp, 7 predicted proteins | sample LakWasMeta4_LOW4_2_FD_183856 | JGI IMG/M metagenome (GOLD analysis project Ga0208115, IMG submission 183856) | Freshwater sediment methanotrophic microbial communities from Lake Washington under simulated oxygen tension - Sediment Metagenome... | ecosystem: Environmental > Aquatic > Freshwater >...
TTATTAGGGTCTTGTTGAATTATACCCGCCACTACTCTTCCAAAAGCATCATTGAACTGGGAAGTTAAATCCAGACTTGCTGAACCACCACTATAGGAAAGATTTGTGGGTGTCGTATAATTTAATCCGAAAGACACTGTCTCGTTTGGTTTATAAGCAATCCCTATTTTTCCCGAAAACCCCCAGGCGGTTAATCCGGTTATATTTGCCGCACCGGCTAATTCTGAATATCCTAATCCGCCAGCTGCTGGTGATCCTGCGAAAAGATTACCAAATGTAAAGTTGTTTTGCGGATCAATAACTCCTTGTAATAAAGCTGGCGGCAAACTTAATGGAGCTCCAAATTCTAGTTGGGAATAAACAAGTTGCGCCGTAGCTCCAACAGATAATTTGTCTGTTATTTTATATGCCAAAGATGCGCCTCCTTGCATTACTGCAAATTTTGAATGATATTGTTGTTGAATATATTGACCGGTCTGATCTACAAACAATTTGTGATTTAACGAAAAGTCTGCACCCAAGCCTCCTTCGGTAAACACCCCAAAACCATAAGTGAATTTATCAGAAGGCTTGTGTACATAACTGGCATTTACCAATGGATAAATATTATTTTTGCCGTTAGCATCATTAATGTCATTTGTAAAATGCAATTTGGGAGCAAGGACTGAAATTCCAAAATCAAATTCTGATGATTTCAAAAATGAAATTCCTGCTGGATTGGTTTGCAAAAGGGTTGTATTGTCAAAAAAACCAGTAACTGTGCCTCCTCTTCCTGCTGTTTTTGCATCATAGGTAGTTAGTTTTGTTCCGTTTTGTGCTAATGCAATATTTGCCGTTATGAGTAATGCTGGAATAATAAAGTGTAAATTTAATTTCATGCTAAAGTAATTTTATGATTGATATTTATTTAAATAAAGGATATTGGGCAATGTAAAAATTGCGTTTAAGTATTTGACCAGAGTTTTTCAAGAATGAAAAATTGATTCTACTTACTTGCTAATTGGTTTCCGAATTTTATTTTTTTCAATAACAAAGTGAAAAAAGTATAAACATAACAGCCTGCACAAAAACCTACAAAAGCTTCAAGCGATGCGAAAATCAATAACACAAATGCAAGTGTTTTTGAAGGAATAATGACATCCGACAATGATAAAACAGTAATAGACATTGTGAATATCAATCCAACCAGTGCCGCAAAACGTTTTGGTCCTCTTTCTACAGGTTTATTGGCGATTGAAAAATTTCTAATTAAATAAATACTGATTCTATTAAGAATACTATAATTACCGTAGTTAGATGCTCTCAATAAAAAATCAACTATTAAAAAAACAAATACAATACTCTGCTCTGTAAATAGCCAAATAATTATTAGTAATACCACTTGAAGCGCGGTAAGTCTTGCCTGATTTTCATTGATTGTAACAAAGTCGACTGGGCATTTCAAATTCTTATTCATACTGTTTTTTTAAATTTAATTTTGCAAATATATAATATTTTATATATTCTATGGAATTAATAGAGTTTAATTTTAAAAAAATATTTAAACGATGGATGTGACAATTAATTTGGAAAGTTTAATCAAGAAGGTATAGGAATGACTGTCCATAAAATTGATGCGGAGTTGGATGGAAAGTTTTAAATAAATACTCCCTTATGTTTAACACCCTTCATTTATATTACATTTGAATGTTAATTCATTGTTTTTAGATAATGAATTAATCCAATTTGTCATTTCTTCAAATATCATCATTGGCTTTCTAAATATTAATTCTAATCTAGAGAATATGAGTCTTACGTTTTAAAAAAAAGTCAATTTGTTTTTAATTTTTATTTTTCTTCTGCAAAGCTGTACAGTTTATCAAAAAACACCCGTTTCAATATCGGAAGCAAAAAATACAAACCACAAGGTAATGATTACTAAAACCAACTTTACGAAGCATAAATTTAGAAAAATTGAAGAAATTGACGGACAGTATTTTGGAATTATAGAAGTTAATGGAAATCTCGTAAAAGTTCCTATCGCAGAAAGCGATATTAAAACGATTCAAATCATAAACAGAACAGCATCAACTTGAGGAACTATTGGAATTGTTGTGGGTTATAGCTTGTTGCAGCTATTATAATAGGCGGCATTTTAGCTATGCAACGCGATTGGAGCGATGTTTATGTTCCTGCCTATAGTACCTATTAATAAACTGATAATTTAGGGATGATTTTCAATAAAATTGAGCAGAGCTGAATGGGTTGTTTTTAGAGAGTTCAAAATGATGAAATTCAGCATATTAACTAACATTATAATGCTTTCTTGAACCAAATTATCACACAAAATCAGGTAAATATATAAATATCAGCACTATAAAATAATCAACCTATCAAAATAAAACCTTCTTTTATGAGAAAGTTTTATTATTAAAAAGCAAATTTCAATTGCACCACGACCGTCTTTTTCTCTTCCGTGTTTAAATTACTTAAAGATATTCCCAGCAAACGGACAGAATCTTTCATTCGTTCCTGATATAAAAGTTCTTTTACTGTTTCCAGAATCAATCCTTTGTCGGAAATAAAATAGGGCAGAGTTTTGCTTCGTGTTTGCTGTGTAAAATCGCTGTATTTTATTTTTAACGTAACTGTTTTTCCTGCTACATTGTATTTTTTTAAGCGTTTTTCCAATGAATTTGCAATGTTTTCCAATTGCTCTATCATAAAAATTTCGGAAGACAAATTGATATCGAAAGTGTGTTCGGCTGCCACCGATTTTGTAATTCGGTCTGATTTTACTTCACTGTTATGAATACCTCGCACCACATTATAATAGAAATTACCTGATTTCCCAAAATGTTTCTCCAGAAATTCCAAGGATTTGCTTTTTAATTCCAATCCCGTGAAAATCCCCAACTGATACATCTTTTCGGTGGTCACTTTTCCCACTCCATAAAATTTTCGAATGGGTAATACTTCCAAAAAAGAAATAACCTCATCAGGATTTACCGTTTTTTGACCATTGGGTTTATTGTAATCACTGGCAATTTTTGCCACAAATTTATTGACTGATATCCCTGCCGAAGCAGTTAAACCAACTTCATTCAGGATTCGCAATCTAATTTCTTGCGCCAATAAAGTGGCACTTGGATTCCCTTTTTTGTTTATCGTCACATCAAGATAAGCTTCATCAAGCGAAAGTGGCTCGACTAAATCCGTATAATCGTGGAATATCTTTCTTATTTTATTAGAAATTTCTTTATAGCGGTCAAATCTGGGTCTTACAAAAATTAAATCAGGACAGTTCTTCTTAGCCAAAACACCGCTTATGGCACTTCGAACTCCAAATTTTCTGGCTTCATAACTTGCCGCCGCAACCACGCCACGGTTTTCTGCGCCGCCAACAGCAACAGGTTTACCACGCAGCGCCGGATTATCCATTTGCTCCACAGAAGCAAAGAAAGCATCCATATCAATATGGATAATTTTTCTATTTGGATTCATTTCTGACATAAGGCAAATTTATGCAAATTATTAGACAGAGATAGGTTTAGAAATTTTACATTTGACATAAATTAGTAATTCTCCACCACACTAAAATATAATTTTAAGAATTGATATTCAGTAAATATGTTAGAAATAGAAAGAAAATTTTTGGTCACATCAGAAGATTTTAAAAACGAGGCTTTTACCCAAAACCGAATTGCACAGGGTTATTTGAGTTCGATTCCAGAACGAACTGTTCGTGTTCGGATAAAAGGAGATAAAGGATTTCTGACCATAAAAGGAGTTTCAAATGGGACGGGTATTTCTCGTTTTGAATGGGAAAAGGAAATTCCTGTTGATGAGGCCCAAAAATTATTGCTGTTGTGCGAAAAGGGTGTTATCGACAAAACCCGTTTTGAGGTAAAATTTAGAAATCACATTTTTGAAGTTGACGAATTTTATGGCAAAAATGAAGGCTTGATTATGGCTGAAATTGAACTGGATTCAGAAACCGAAACTTTTGAAAAGCCCTTATGGCTTGGCAAGGAAGTTACTAATGATAAAAGATATTATAACTCTTATTTGAGCCAGAATCCTTTTAAGAATTGGGGATGATTATTTTTGAAGAACCTCAATAGTCACCATTATTGCTCCAGAAGATTTGTTGCTTGCAATCTCCATAAAAGCACGTTTTGAAAGGTCGATTTCTCTTGATCTTACAAATGGCCCTCTATCAGTGATTTCAACGATTACTGATTTGCCGTTGGCTTCGTTGGTGATTCTGACTTTTGTACCAAAGGGAAGTTTCTTGTGAGCAGCAGTAAGTTTTTTTCTGTCATATCTTATACCGCTTGCTGTCTTTTGCCCTTGAAATTTATCGGCATAATAAGAGGCGTGAGCATCTTTTTTGTATGGTATGAATTTCCCGGTTTCAACCACTAAAGTATCGGAAACAATCTCTTGTGGTTCAACAAGAATTTTGGCTTTTTTTATGGTGTCTTTTGGGATGGAAGATTTATGCTTATCGGAAACCACGGTTTGACTTATTGCTAAACCAGCAATGGCTATTGAAAGAAAAAGTGTTATTAATTTTTTCATTTTAAACTTTTAGTTAAACTCCATTTAGCAAATATCATACCTAGGTAAAAAAAGTCCTTTTCAGGACTTTTCTTTTTTTTAAAACCACAATCCCCAAGGAATTTTACTCAAAATTATCACTAATCCTAAACCATAATAAATAGAAAAGGTTTTGAATTTTGATTCGCTCGTTGTTAATTTTTTATGTTTCATCCAGCCAATTGTAATCAATGTAATCCCAATTAGATTCATTAATGGATGCTCCAATGAAGTTAACCTTAGTGCTGCATCTTTCATTTGTCCTAAAGAAGAAAATCCTAGTGGAGAAACAAAATAAACAACTAAGCCAATTAATAATTGGGTGTGAATTGCTGCTAATCCAAATAGCGCAATTTTTCGGTCTTTTTCGGTAAATTCTTTTTTGGAAAATAGTCCAATGAATGAATTGACAACCGCAATTACTAATAATAAAAAGGCTAAATAGGCCCAGCCTGAATGCAATTTTTGAATGATTTCGTACATAAAATAAGTTTTTGTTTTTACAAATATATATTAAAAAACATAAAAAAACGGCATCTACTTTATAAGCGATGCCGTTTTTGTAATTATTTTGAATTCCTTTTTAGAAATTGTAACGTAAACTAAAGTTCCAAGTTCTTCCAAATCCGAAGTAAACATTGTTAGCTGTTGCTACACCATTATATGTTTTACCTGCAGAAGCATAAGTTGGTCCTGAAGTTCCAGTAACGAAATCTGAAGCGAAAATATTAGATTTAGATTCAGCTATATAAACCTCATCTAAAACATTGTTTACATTCAATCTAAAGTTAAAAGAATCGCCTCTCTTTTTATCTACAAATATTTTATAAGAGAACCCAGCATCTACTAACCCATAAGAAGGCAACTGTAAAGAACCTTTGTTTGTTGCAGATGAAAAGTTTCCTGGAGAAATAGACGCATATAAATTATCATTGAAGTTGTAGTTAGCATCAAGAGTTACTCTAGTAAGAACTTCATAAGAAGCGCCCAAAGAAGCTGTCATTTGAGCAGCATCACCTACTTTTACTTTATCTAAATACAAAGTTGTTGTTGTTCCACCAGCAACTGGGTTATTTGAAGCATCATATCTATTGCTGATACTGTTTCCTTTGTAATTCCAATCTCCATAAGAGAACATTGCATTTACTCTGAATTTGTCATTTACTTTAGCTCTTCCCTCAAACTCAACTCCTGAGTGAACTTCTGTAATACCAGAGTAATCATAATAACCTCCAGGATTGTCTGCAGCTCCATCTGTTGATCTTTGGTATCTGTCTTTCCAAGTTGTATTGTAAATATTTACATTAATAGTAAATATACTTGAACGGAAACCATATCCTGCTTCGTATCCTATTATTGTTTCGTTTACCAAGTTTCCATTCAATATTGATTTATTATTTGGATAAACCGCATTGAAGAAAGGTTGTTTTGAATAATAACCGGCATTTACAAAAACATTGTGTTGCTCGTTGATGTTATAATTAGCACCCCCTTTTACGTTTCCTCCTAAAATGTTTTCATAATCCGTTTTAGAAAGTGGATTTGTAAGCAAATAAGTAAAGTAATCTACTTTTTGAAACCCTTGTTGCGAAATTGCAGCCTGAAGAAATGCAGTTAAATTATTTTTAGAATACTCTAATTGTGTAAAAGCACCATACCAACGAACGTTTCCTTTATAATTATAACCCAATTTTTCGTTTGTGTCTGCTTTTGCAAATGGGTTTTTTGAAGGACTCGCAGAATACGTTTCAGTCAAAATTCTGTTTGGATGATTAACATCTGTGTTGTCAAGAAATACACTTCCACCCAACAATGAGTTTAAGTTTTGATAGTGAATACCTGTATACGTTCTTGCATCAACTCCTAAATCCAATGTGAAGTTTTGAGATAATTTTTTATTCAAACTTACAATTCCACCATACCAGTCATGAGAATTGAAAGACGAAGTTCTAGAAATACCTGTCGCATTGTTTGTAGTACTACCGGTAGAAGAAGAGTTTATATAACCAGTATAAGGTGCCGGTGTTGAGTTTGCTGGTGATGTTGATGAAGTTCTTGTTCTCGTAACTCCATTAATAACAACACTTTGCCCAGAATTCCAAGCTTGGATTTTATCAAAATCAATTGAACCATTAGCTAATCTAAAATCATTACTTAAATAATTAGATCCTCTGATTCCACCAACTCCACCTGTACCTCCACCACGACCCCAAGAACCGTAAAGAACAGTAGAAAGTTTAGTTGTTTCGTTGATTTTCCAATCCCAGTTTAAAGACCCAACTGGTTTATGATAAAAGTTTCTTTTCATATTAAACTCTTCTCCACCCAAATTACCCCAATCAGAGTTGTATTTTGTATTTGGTTTATCAAGAGAACCATATTTTTGATACGTCTCAAGTTTAATGAAAGTGCTTCTTTGATTGTGCCATTGAGGAGCACCAGTGAAAGAGAATTGAATATCATGTTTCGCATTTGGCTTGTATCCAAAAGCAATGTAGTAATTTTGACCTTCAAATTTTGTTCCATCTACATATCCATCACCAGTAGTTGAACTCAACAAAACAGAGGCAGAAAGACCGTTTTTCATAATACCTGTATTATAAGAACCTTGTACTTTCAAATAATTAGCATTTCCAAAACTAGAAGAAAACGAACCACCTTCTTTCATATCAGATGATCTTGTTATAACATTAATTGTTCCACCCACAGATGAAATAGCCAGTTTAGAAGAACCTAAACCTCTTTGTACCTGCATTGCTGAAGTAACATCAGATAATCCTGCCCAGTTGCTCCAGAAAACAGCACTGTTTTCCATATCGTTTACCGGAACTCCATTAATCATAACCGCAATATTTTTCTGGTCAAATCCACGAATGTTGATTCTTGAATCTCCAAAACCTCCACCTGATTTAGTTGCATAAACAGAAGGTGTGTTTTTTAATATTTCCGGAAACTCCTGAGTTCCTAATTTTTCCTGAATTTCAGCCGCTTTAATAGTAGAAACAGCAACAGGAGTTTTTCTGTCTTTTGCGATATCTATAACTCCAGATGTAACTACAACTTCACTTAATTCATTTGAAGTAGCAGTTAAAACTATAGTTCCTAAATCTGTAGTTCCTCCAGTTGAAACTGAAAATTTAACAGTTTTGGCATCATAGCCAATAAAAGAAATAACTAATTCTCCTGAATTAGCAGTAGTATTAATAGAAAATTTTCCATCAAAATCTGTTGATGTACCTATTTTTGTTCCTTTGACAGCAACGTTTGTTCCAGGCAATGAGTTTTGACCATCAGTGATTGTTCCTGTGATTTTTCCTTGTGAAAACACCGTCGAAACTACCATAAACAGTAATCCAGAGAGTAACCAATTTTTCATTGTTTTCATTTTTGTTTAGTTTAGTAATTTTTGGCAAAATTCTAACATTTAAACGATAAAAATGTTAAGGAAATGTTAATAAAAATGTTTTTTGGCAACGTATTATTAACAAATATCACTTTTCATTAGAAATATGTTAAATTATATTTAGCTATTAAATTGATAATCAAACTAATAGTCAATAACCATTTTATAACAACTGTTGATAAATAAGTAGGAGAAATTAGCCTCTAAAGTGCAAAAAAAGTTGTCTTAGAACCACTTACATAAAAAAAACCCTTGGTTTTTCATAAAATCAAGGGTTTCAGTATTTTATAAATAATGTAACTAAAAAGGAAAGGCTATTTATTTATTCTTTAAAAAGTGATTTAATAAAAACTCTGTCGAACTATCATGGGAATTTACGTTTTTAGAATGTATTTCATCAAGAATTGAGTTGGCTAATTGTTTACCAAGTTCAACACCCCATTGGTCATAACTAAAAATGTTCCAGATAATTCCCTGAACAAAAATCTTATGCTCGTATAATGCAACCAAAGAACCCAATGTTTTCGAAGTCAATTTTTGAATTAGAATTGTATTTGTGGGTTTGTTTCCGTTGAAAACTTTAAATGGCAATAAGAATTTTGCTTTTTCTTCAGAAAGTCCTTGTTTGTCGAATTCTGCCTGAACTTGTGCTGCCGTTTTCCCGTGTAATAATGCTTCGGTTTGAGCAAAAAAGTTCGACATTAATTTTTCATGATGGTCTTGGTTTCCGTACAACGGTTTTACAAATCCGATAAAATCCGTTGGAATTAATTTTGTTCCTTGATGAATTAATTGAAAAAAGGCGTGTTGCGAATTGGTTCCCGGTTCACCCCAAATAATAGTGCCTGTTTGATAATCGACCGGTTTTCCGTCTCGTCCAATGCTTTTTCCATTGCTTTCCATAAATCCTTGTTGTAAATATGGTGCGAGTTTCTGTAAATATTGTGTGTATGGAATCAATGCTTCGCTTTCTGATCCGAAAAAATTGTTGTACCAAATGCTCAACAAAGCTAAAACCACAGGAATGTTTTTATCGAAATCAGCCGTTTTGAAATGAGTATCCATTTCATTGGCACCCGTTAATAATTCATCATAATTATCAAAACCAACGGCCAAACTTATGGAAAGTCCAACGGCACTCCAAAGAGAAAAACGACCTCCAACCCAGTCCCACATTGGAAAAACATTCTCAGGATTTATCCCAAATTCAGTTACTCTTTTAATATTGGTGGAAACCGCCACAAAATGTTTGGCAACATCTTCCTGTTTTGCCGATTTCAAAAACCATTCTCTTATTGTTTCCGAATTAGTCAATGTTTCCTGAGTGGTAAACGTTTTTGAAACAATAACAAAAAGTGTTGTTTCCGGATTTAATTTTTTAATGATTTCGTTTACGTGATCGCCATCAACATTCGATACAAAATGAACATTTAAATGGTTTTTATAAAACTGCAAAGCTTCCACAACCATTGCTGGACCAAGGTCTGAACCTCCAATCCCAATGTTGACAACGTCTGTAAACGGTTTTCCTGTAAACCCTTTTCTGTCACCATTTACAATCTCATTAGTAAAGTTTTTTATTTTATTTTTTACTTCGAAAATTTCAGGAATTACATTTTCTTCCTCAACTTTTATATTTGAAGTTGCAGTTGCTCGCAAAGCAGTATGTAAAACCGCTCTGTTTTCGGTCTGATTGATGATGTCACCCTCAAAATATTTAGCAATCGCGTCTTTTAATTGTGTTTCGTTTGCTAATTCTAGCAACAAATTCATCGTTTCTTTGTTGATGATATTCTTAGAATAATCAA
>Ga0208115_1000508_pt1 | contig 9786 bp, 9 predicted proteins | sample LakWasMeta4_LOW4_2_FD_183856 | JGI IMG/M metagenome (GOLD analysis project Ga0208115, IMG submission 183856) | Freshwater sediment methanotrophic microbial communities from Lake Washington under simulated oxygen tension - Sediment Metagenome... | ecosystem: Environmental > Aquatic > Freshwater >...
TCCCATTTTTCTTTAAAAAGATAAAAAAAATGCTCCCGTAAAGTCGGAAGCATTTTTTTTACAGTAGTTTTTGTTGAAATTTTTTTGACCTAAAGCCTATAAATGAACTGGTTTTTCAGCAGTAAATACAAAATATAATCCTATCAATATAAATGGAATACTAAGCCATTGTCCTGTTGAAAATAATCCCAAAGCACTTTCAAAACCGCCCTGACTTTCTTTCACATACTCCACAACAAAGCGCACAGACCATAAAAGCACTAGAAAAAGACCAAATAAATAACCTGATTTTTCTCTTGCTTCTGTTTTCCAATACAAGAAAAACAGGATGGCAAAAACAAAAATATAACAAAAAGCTTCATACAATTGGGCTGGATGTTTAGCCGGAACTTGAAGAAGTAATTCAGCATATTTAGGGTCAGTGGCAATGGCGTGATAAGCTTCTTTTGGAGTGGCTAATTGGGTAGCATTCACGGCATCATTTGGAGTGAAATAATCTCTTATAAATTTTATTCCAAAAGAAGAATCCGTTTCTTTTCCGACAATTTCTGAATTGAAAAAATTCCCCATTCTCACAAAAATAGCTCCGCTGGATACTGGTATAACTATTCTGTCTAAAATCCATAACAGCGGTTTTTTCAATATATTTTTACTGAAATAATACATTGCGATTATTATGGATATGGCCGCTCCATGGCTTGCTAATCCCTGATAACCGGTAAATTCAAAATTTGGAGTAAATCGGAATGGTAAAAATATTTCTAATAAATGATTGCGATAATATTCCCAATCATAAAACAAAACATGGCCTAATCTGGCTCCAATCAATGTACTTAAAACTATCCAAATAAATAAGGAATCCAGTTTTTCTAACGATTCATTTTCACGTTCGAAAATGTTTTTCATAATGTACCAACCCAATCCAAAAGCAATCACAAACATCAGGCTGTAAAAGCGAATTACAAAAAAGCCTAAATCAATACCTTCTGATGGATTCCAAATTATGTTTAATGCGTGTGTCATTATTTTTTATTTTTATTGTAAAAATACATTTTTTGTTTTGAGTTTCAATTTTTTTTATGAATGGTTGTGGTTACATTTTTTTGGAGGAACAGGATCATATCCAGTTTTGCCCCAAGGATGACAACTCAATATTCTTTTTATTCCTAAAAAGCCACCATAAAATAAGCCATGTTTTTGTAAAGCTTCAATCATATAACTCGAGCAGGTAGGCTCAAATCTGCAAGCTGATGGTGTAAAAGGGGAAATCGCAGTTTGATAAAAGCGAACCAATAGTACAAAAGGGAAAATGAGGATTTTTGATAACATAATTTTTTCTTAATTATCTGCTACCGGATTACTGAACACTAAAAGTAGTTCCCTCTTTGCCATCTTTCAATTGAATTCCTAAAGCAATCAATTGATTCCTTATTTGGTCTGACATTGCAAAGTCTTTATTGGCTCTGGCTTCATTTCGCATGCCAATTAGCATATTTACTACACCTTCCAGTTTTTCGTTATTGTTTCCAACTGATTTTTCGTCTTTTAGACCCAAAACATCAAAAACAAAAGATTGCATCAAACTACTGAATGTTTTTAAATCTTCAACAGTAAGTGTAGCCGAATTATCTTTTAATAAGTTGATAAAACGAACGCCTTCAAATAGTTGCGCAATCAAAATTGGACTATTGAAATCATCATTCATCGCGTCATAACAACTTTGTTTCCAGTTTGAAATATCAAGTGTTGAAGTAGCGCCAGACTTAAGTTCTTTTAATCCATCTACAGCTTCCATTAATCTGTAAAATCCTTTTTCGGCAGCAAGAATCGCATCATCAGTAAAGTCAAGATTGCTTCTGTAATGCGCCTGAAGCATAAAAAATCTTGCAACACTAGATGAGAAAGCTTTGCTAAGAATGTCATTTTCACCAGTAATAATTTCTCTTGGTAAGATATTATTTCCTGTTGACTTAGACATTTTTTTACCATTCAACGTCAGCATATTGGCATGCATCCAGTAATTTACTGGAGTATGACCTGTGCAAGCCTGGTTTTGAGCAATTTCGCATTCGTGATGAGGAAATTTTAAATCCATTCCGCCGCCGTGAATGTCAAAATGATTTCCCAAATATTTAGTGCTCATTGCAGTACATTCTAAATGCCAACCCGGAAAACCATCGCTCCAAGGTGAAGGCCAACGCATAATATGTTGTGGTTCGGCTTTTTTCCAAAGAGCAAAATCCTGTGCATTTTTTTTATCTCCCTGACCATCCAAATCTCTGGTATTGGCTAGCATATCATCAATGTTTCGACCGCTTAATATGCCGTAATTATTGGTTTTGTTGTATTCTACCACGTCAAAATACACGGAACCATTAATTTCATAAGCAAGTCCTTTGTCAATAATTTTTTTGATGATTTCTATTTGTTCGATAATATGTCCGGTTGCCGTTGGTTCAATACTTGGCGGCAAAAAGTTGAACAAGTTTAATATATCGTGAAAATCAACAGTGTATTGTTGCACAACTTCCATTGGTTCAAGCTGTTCCAACCGTGCTTTTTTTGCAATTTTATCTTCGCCATCGTCAACATCATCCACAATATGGCCAACATCAGTAATATTTCTGACGTAACGTGTTTTGTAACCCAAATGTAAAAAATACCTAAAGATCACATCAAATGACATAAAAGTTCTTACGTTTCCAAGGTGTACATTGCTATAAACCGTTGGGCCGCAAACATACATTCCGACATTTCCTTCGTGGATTGGCGTGAAAATTTCTTTTTCTCCCGAAAGAGAATTGTATATTTTTAAGGTTTGGGATTTGTATAAAGGCATAAAGTTTATGATTTGTAATTTGATGATTAAGGAAATCATCAATTAAACAATAGTTAGAATTTTGTATCTAACTTAATATATTCTAACAGTTCTCTGCGAGTTTGCTCATTTTTAAATTTACCTCCAAATTCTGAGGTTACAGTGCTGCTTTCGATGTCTTTTATTCCTCGTGAATTAACACAAAGATGTTTCGCATCGATGATGCAGGCTACGTCTTCTGTTCCAAGCGCGATTTGAAGTTCTTGAACTATTTGCATCGTTAAACGCTCTTGAACCTGAGGTCTTTTGGAATAATATTCAACAATTCGATTTATTTTTGAAAGACCAACTACTCTACCATTTGATATGTAAGCTACGTGAGCTCTTCCAATAATTGGCAATAAATGGTGCTCACAGGTTGAGTAAACCGTGATGTTTTTTTCAACAAGCATTTCGCCATATTTGTAATTGTTTTCAAAAGTGGATGCGCCTGGTTTTTTGAGAGGATTCAGACCTCCAAAAATTTCTTTCACAAACATTTTTGCCACACGATTGGGAGTTCCCTTTAAGCTGTCGTCTGTCAAATCCATCCCAAGAGTAAGCAGGATATTTTCGACATCTTTTTTTATTCTTTCAATTTTTTCATCATCAGAAATATCAAAAGCATCGTCTCTTAAAGGATTTATTGCAGAGGAACTAATATGATTGTTTCCTATTTCGTCCTGAAATTCTTCGTTGTTTATCATTAAAAGTTACAATTATTGTGGTGTAATAAATAGGGGGTAAAGATAATTAATTAAAGCTAAAGAATTTCTAAAGCGTTTAATAAATAATCTTATAAATTGTAATCGATGTATTGTATGGTTTTCCGAATTTTCCTATTTCGAATTATAAACTGGAATTGCGGCTTTTAAGATTTGTACTGCTTTAATTAAATCTTCTTTTTTCAGAACATAAGCAATTCGCACTTGATTTAATCCAACACCCGGAGTCGAATAAAATCCTGCTGCTGGAGCAACCATAACGGTTTCGCCATTCAAATCATAACTCTCCAAAAGCCATTGCGCAAAATTATCGGCATTGTCAACAGGAAGTTGTGCGATGCAATAAAAAGCTCCTTTTGGTTTTGAAACAATTACACCTTCAATTTTTTTTAACTCATCTATAAGAGTGTCTCGACGTTCCCTATATTCCGAAATTACTTCATCAAAATAACTTTGCGGTGTGTCAAGAGCAGCTTCACTGGCAATTTGTTCAAATGTTGGCGGACTTAATCTTGCTTGTGCAAATTTTAATGCAGTCGACATCACTTCCTTATTTTTTGAAACAATACAGCCAATTCTTGCGCCACACATACTGTAACGTTTAGAAACAGAATCAATCATTATGGCGTGTTCTTCAAGTCCGGCAATATTCATAACGGAATAATGCACATCGCCATCATAGGTAAATTCGCGATAAACTTCGTCTGAAATCAAAAATAAATCGTGTTTTTTGACCAAAGCGGCCAATTGCATAATTTCATTTTTGGAATATAAATAACCCGTTGGATTTCCGGGATTACAGATAAGAATAGCTTTAGTTTTAGGAGTAATCAATTTTTCGAAAGCATCAATTGGAGGCAAAGCAAACCCGGTTTCAATGGTTGAAATTACCGGAACTACGGTAACGCCGGATGCTGTTGAAAAACCAGTATAATTAGCATAAAAAGGTTCTGGAATAATGATTTCATCTCCATTGTCCATTGTGGTTCCCATTGCAAACAGCAAAGCTTCAGAACCTCCGGTGGTGATGATAATATCTTCTAAATTTACGGCTACATTATGAGCAATATAATACTGTGATAATTTTCTTCTATAACTTTCAAAACCAGCAGAATGACTGTATTCCAATACTTTAATATCGTTGTTCTTTACCGCATTTAATGCAACTTCAGGGGTTTTTATATCGGGTTGACCAATGTTTAAATGATATACTTTGTGTCCTTTTTTCTTTGCAATTTCAGCATAAGGAACGAGTTTTCGTATTGGAGATTCAGGCATTTGTTTGCCCTTGTTTGATATTTTTGGCATAGCTTCAATTATTGAAATGCAAATTTGCGATTTTTTTTTAAAATTAATGCAACTAAAGGGCGTATTTATATGGGTAGACTCATCATGATTTGATAAAATATTTGGTATTTCAACCGACTTTTCCGTTTGATATCAACCTTTGTTTTTAACAAATAAAGATCTGTTTTATAGATTACAGATAAATTTCGGATAAAATTTTGTTATTTTTCTAGTTTAGTCTTATAAAAAAAATCAACGTTTAGTATCCAATGTGATTTATTGGTCATAGCTGTAGTTAAAACTATGCACTTTAGTGCATTTGCCTTTCAGGTTCTAAAAAATTTTTACCGAAGATTCGCAGATTAAAAACCAAATCCATATAAATAATCTGCGAATCTTTGGTTGATTTTTTTTTACTCTTACAACTTTGCAGACTTTTAGTCTACTAAATTAAAACTATTGACTTTCAGTCAATAGTGGTTTATTTTCTATTGACTAATGTGAATGAATAATATGTTGAAATTCTATTGTTTTTACATTAAAAATCACAACATAACATTTTACAGCATTCGTTTTTGAATTCTCGAATGTTTTCTATTCTTATAATTGTTTTTTAAATTTTCTTATTTTAATTCTTGATTTTCGTCTTTTCCTGCTCTGCTTAATATGTTTTCAGGGAGCGCTTTCTTGGCTTTGGCGCCCATTTTTTTTAATTTTTCGACGCTCGTGATAAGGTTTCCTTTTCCGTCAACAAGTTTGTTCATCGCACCTTGATATTCCACTTTGCTTTCGTCTATTTTTTTTCCAACTTTTATTAAATCGGCGACAAAACCTTCAAACTTATCGTATAATGCGCCTGCTTGTCGGGCAATTTCAAAGGCATTTTCCTGTTGTTTTTGGTTGGCCCACATACTGTCAATCGTGCGCAAAGTCGCCAATAGCGTTGAAGGTGTCACAATCACAATATTTTTCTCGAAAGCTTTGTTGTATAGAGTTGTATCTTCGTTCAGTGCCAATGCAAAAGCGGGTTCCATCGGAATGAAAAGCAAGACAAAATCAGGACTTTCAATTTGGTACAAATCCTGATAATTTTTTTCACCCAATTGTTCTACGTGGCGTTTTATAGAACTAACGTGTTCTTTTAAAAAGCCGTTTTTCAAACTATCATCTTCCTCGTTGATGAATTTTTCGTAAGCGGTTAGCGATACTTTCGAATCGACAATCATCTTTTTTCCATCAGGAAGATTGATGACCACATCAGGAAAAACGCGTTGGCCGCCTTCGTTGGTATGGGATTGTTGCACATAATATTCCCGGTCTTTTTCCAATCCCGATTTTTCTAGCACACGCTCCAAAACAAGTTCACCCCAGTTTCCCTGCATTTTGCTGTCGCCTTTCAAGGCCTTTGTCAGGTTGATGGTTTCCTTGCTCATTTGCTCGTTCATTTCACGTAAACCCATGATTTGTTGGCGCAAAGCTGCGTGATAGTCGATGCTTTCTTTGTGGGTATCTTCGACTTTTTTCTCAAATAACTGGATTTTATCTTGTAATGGCGACAAGATATTTTTCATATTTTCCTTATTCTGTTCGGTAAACTTGCTTGATTTTTCGTCCAGGATTTTGTTGGCCAAATTTTCGAATTCCTTGGTGAACTTTTCCTGAAGTTTTTCTACTTCTTCCTTTTGTTCCTTGTTGCGTTGCCAAAGATTTTCAAAATCAACTTCTTTCTTGGTAAGCTGAATGTTTGTGGCTTCTTTTTCGTTGCGAATAGTTTCTTTTTCTTGAATGGTTTGTTGCAATTGTTTCTCCAAAGCAGATTTTTCTATTTGGAATTGCTCCTTGAGATTGTTCAGTTTTTCTTCGAGAAAGCCTTTTTCAGATTGGGATTTTGCTAAAAAAATCAGTTTGCCAATGAAAATTCCAATTGCGAGCGCAATAATAAAAAGCAGTAAAAAAGGGAGCATGTTTGACATAAAAGTATGGTTTTTGCAAAAAGTAAAAGTAAGGAATAATATCAATTTGGGAATGTATAAGAAGATATTTTGAAAAATGTATTTTTGCATAATTATTTTATAAAAATGCCTACACACCACCACTTCATCATCCACAAGCCTTATGGCTATTTGAGCCAATTTATATATGAACTCAAAAGAAAAAAGAAACTCTTGGGCGAATTACACGATTTTCCCAAAGGAACGATGGCTATTGGTCGTCTAGATGAGGATTCCGAAGGGTTACTTTTACTGACAACGGATGGTAAAATGAGTGAAATGGTACGAAGCAAAAAAGTGGATAAAGAATATTATGTACAAGTTGACGGCATCATCAATCAGGAAGCAATTGATAAAATACAGAAAGGGGTTGAAATAGGTTTTAAAGGGACAAAATATAGAACTAAACCTTGTATAGCATTTTTAGTTAAAGAGATTCCGGCTTTTGGAGAAAGAGGAAAAAAAATTAGGGACGAACGCCACGGACCAACTTCCTGGGCTTCCATAACGGTCAATGAAGGAAAGTTTCGCCAAATCCGAAAAATGACGGCAGCAGTTGGTTTTCCAACCCTCCGGTTGGTACGGGTTCGAATAGGAAACGTATATTTGAACGATTTGCAGGCCGGAGAAGTTGTTGAAGTTGAAAGTTTTTTTTAAAATATCAATTGCAATATCAATTGCAATATCAATTACAATATCAATAACAATATAAATTTTAAATTATAATGCTTAACATTGTTTTAGTAGAACCCGAAATTCCCAACAATACCGGAAATATTGGTCGCTTGTGCGTGGGCACCGAAAGCCGTTTGCACCTGATTCATCCTTTTGGATTTGTCATCAATGACAAGAACCTGAAACGCTCCGGATTGGATTATTGGGTACATTTAGATGTTACCGAATATCAAAATATCGAGGAATGGATTGCGAAAATTCCAGACTTATCACGCGTTTTCTTGATGAGTTCCCACGCCAAAAAATCCTATTTGGAAAACGATTTTCAGGATGGAGATTGGTTGGTTTTCGGTAAAGAAAGTGTTGGTTTGAGCCAGGAAGTTTTGAATCGATTCAAAAATCATCTCACGATTCCGATGTCGCATTTAATCCGAAGTTTTAATATTGCCAATTCGGTTGCGTTTGTGGTTGGTGAAGCGAAAAGGCAGATTTTAGGTAGTAGGTAGTACTTGGCAGTGTTCAGAAATAAGTATTCAATTTTTAAACTTTGTGAACTTCGTACCTTCTTTGTGTCTTTGCGGTTAAGAAATAACAAACTTCCCCTTTTCACTATCAAAAACAATGTGTTCGTCTTTGAATAAGGTGTTGAAACTCCCTTTCATAATCAAATTACAAGGTTGGTCTTGAATCACGGTTTCAGGAGTCATAATGATTATTTCGTCGCTCAATTGTATCGCCATATCGATGTCGTGAGTCGAAAAAAGAATACATTTTCCGGTTTCTTGTGTTAGTTTTTTCAAGAGTTTAAAAAGTGCCACTTTGTGCAATAAATCTAAGTGGGTTGTGGGTTCATCCAGAATTATTAAAGGTGTGTCTTGTGCCAAAGCTCTTGCAATTAGAACAATTTGTAATTGTCCGTCACTGATTTCGTAATGTTTTTTTGTTGCCAAATGACCAATTTGAGTGAGTTCTATTGCTTCGTTGACTTTCGTAATATCATTGTCGGTCAACTTTCCAATCCAGTTGGTGTATGGCTGTCTTCCCAAAGCGATGAGTTCCCAAACACTTAGGTTGCTTGGAGGTAATTTTTCGGTAAGAACAACGCTTAAATTTTGTGCCAAGGTTAAGGAATCCAAGTCGTGAATGTTCTTTTCATTCAATGAAACTGTTCCGAAAATGGGTTTTTGAATTCCTGTTATGGTTCTTAAAAGCGTTGATTTTCCAATGCCGTTGGCACCAATTAAAGCAATTAGTTTTGCTTCCTGTAAATTCAAGTTTAGATTTTCGGCAATAGTTGTTATCGATGTTTTGACTTTGTAGCCAATACTCAAATTTGAAGTTGAAAGGATATTATTTTGGTTGCTCATTTTTGTTTACAAGTTAGGCTTTTTTAAACGCATAGAAACATAGTAAAAAAAGAATGAGATAGACAAATTCTGTGTTTTTGCTAAGCTATGATTTACTATAATAAAGCAAAGTTTCTTGATAAAATTAATAAAAACTATGTTTCTATGTGTTTAAAAAAAATTAATTCATCATTTTACGTTTTCGAATCAGCAACCAAATCACGATTGGCGCTCCAAAAATAGAAGTCACGGCATTAATTGGCAAAGTCAAATCGCTTCCCGGAAGTTGCGAAATACTGTCGCAAATAAGCATAATTATTGCACCCAAAAGCAAAGTGCTCCAGAATAAAACAGTGTGATTGCTGGTTTGAAAAACTAATTTGGCAATATGTGGAACGGCCAATCCAATAAAAGCAATCGGTCCTGCATAGGCAGTGATGCTTCCCGCCAAAATACTGGTGGCCAAAATGATAATCAATCGGGTTTTTTTGTAGTTCATTCCCAAGCTTCGGGCGTAGTTTTCACCCAAAAGCAATGCATTCAACGGTTTAATGCTGACAAGGCTTAAAAGCAAACCAATGGCCACGCAAATGGATAAAATTTCAATCGACGACCAAGACAAATTACCGAGGTTTCCCAGTGACCAAAAAGTGAATTTTTGTAATTGTTCGGCAGTGCTGAAATAGGTAAGTGTTCCAACAATGGCGCTGGTCAAGCTTCCAAACATCAAGCCGACAATTAGTATTGCCATAGTGTCACGCAATCGTTGAGAAACAGCCAAAACGGCTAGTAAAACCAAAAAACTTCCCAAGCTTGAAGCCAAAACAATTCCATAAGAAGAAAGTAAAATAGAAGACAAACCCATAGGTAAAAAAGCAGCACCCAAAACAATCGTTGCCACACCC